>Ga0208789_1000387_pt1 | contig 43938 bp, 14 predicted proteins | sample Methanotroph_Enr_FD_187368 | JGI IMG/M metagenome (GOLD analysis project Ga0208789, IMG submission 187368) | Enriched soil microbial communities from Old Woman Creek wetland in Ohio, USA - Methanotroph_Enrichment_5 (SPAdes) (version 2) | ecosystem: Environmental > Terrestrial > Soil > Wetlands...
CGGGCGCATAGCGCGATGCGTCCAGCAGAGTCTGTTGTTCTTCCAGAGTCAGTGTCTTGATGCGTTTCATGTTCACCTCTGTCGCTTCAACTCGACTGGCTGCATTTTGCCGGTTTTTTTATGTATGCGTACTTAGCTAATATAATTTTACCTGACAATCAAAGAGGGGATACCATTTCAGCAGGATATGATGTCAATAACATTAATCAATCCGGCGATATATTTTTACAAAGTGCAGGAGGATTAGGCCAAGATAACCGAAATGAACTCAACCCAGGCGAAATTGGCTACATGACGATCTTGCACGAACTAGGCCATGCGCTGGGTTTAGAGCATCCTGGTTCATATTCGACTGGTGATGTTCCGCCGTTCTTGGACGCGAATGTCAACGACACACGCCATACCGTGATGTCTTATAACAGAATAAATGGCTGGCTTCCTTCCAAACCCATGCTGTACGACATTGCCGCTATTCAATATCTGTACGGCGTCAATCCCAACACCAATGCGGGAGATAACACCTATCAATTTAAAACAGACGCGATCGATGCTATCCAAGCCATCTGGGATGCGGGTGGTACGGATACTATTGATGCCAGTGATCAAAGCGTTGGCGTCACTATTGATTTGCAGCCCGGCCATTTCAGTTTTGTGGGCAATAACGAAGAGACCAGCCAACAGCAAATCGCTATTGCCTATCAAGTCGCAGGCTATGAGAACAATTGGATCGAAAACGCCATCGGCGGAGGCGGCAATGACAAATTAATCGGTAACAACGCCGACAATCAACTCTCAGGCGGCGAGGGTCAAGACACTATGCTCGGCGGCTCAGGTAACGATACCTACCTGGTAGACAACACCGGCGATGTGGTGATCGAGAACGCAAACGAAGGCACCGACGACACGGTGCGAAGTTCGGCTACCTACACGCTGGGCGGGAATGTCGAGACGCTCATACTGACAGGAACGGATGCCCTTAATGGAACCGGCAATGCCCTTAACAACACCCTGACCGGTAATCATGCAGCCAATACGCTGGACGGCGGTAGCGGTGCCGACACCCTGATCGGCGGAGCCGGCGACGATGTTTACGTAGTAGACAACACCGGCGACGTGGTGATCGAGAACGCAAATGAAGGCACCGACACGGTACGAAGTTCGATTACCTACACGCTGAGCGAGAACGTCGAGAAGCTGATACTGACCGAAACGGGAGCGCTTGATGGAACCGGCAATGCCCGCAACAACACCCTGACCGGTAATAATGCAGCCAATACCCTGATCGGCGGTGCCGGACAAGACACCCTGATCGGCGGCAGCGGCAATGACATCCTTCACGGTGACGACGGCGCAGGCGGCGACATCCTCGAGGGCGGGGCCGGCCATGATACCTACTACGCCGACGAAGGCGACACTATCCGCGATTCGGACAGCAAAGGCACCATCTATCTCAACGGCAAACAACTCACTTTCGCCAAGCGCAAGAAAGGCGAGACCATCTGGACCGATGCGGCAGGCAACGCATTCACTCTCAACGGCACCACCCTCCTGATCAACGATCCACTCACCATAGAGAACTTCAGCAACGGCCGGTTCGGCATCTACCTCGACGAACAAGAAGCCCCCAGTCCCAGTTCAGGTTCGGGTTCAGGCTCCAGCAATCCGCTGCCGGGTCCTGCCTACAACCCCACTGCTTCATCTTCAGTCAGACGCTGGGACCCCTTGGCGTTAGACCTCGACGGCAACGGCCGAATCGATGCCGTTGCCAGTACGACGTCCACGACCTATTTCGACTTCAACGGCGACGGTATCGCTGAAAAATCCGGCTGGGTGGCCGCCCAAGACGGCATGTTGGCTCTCGATGCGAACAACAACGGAGCGATAGACGATCTGAGCGAGCTTTTCGGTTCCGCCACACAAGATGGTTTTGTCGAACTCGCCGGCCTCGACACCAATAAAAATCGCATCATAGACAGCCAAGACACCGACTATAGCCGGCTGCGCGTCTGGCAAGACAGCAACCAGGACGGCATCACCCAGAGCGGGGAACTGCACACACTGACCGACCTCAACATCAGCGCAATCAACCTTGCCGCCACCCCGGCCAACCTGCCTGCGGCAGACAACCTGATCACCGCCACCGGCAGCTTTACCCGTAACGGCCAAACCCAACTGGCCGCCGACATCCATCTCACCGTCAACTTCGCGCAGACCGATTCCAACCCCAACCGCCCGCTGGACCAAGCCCCAACCTTGTCCGCCGATGTATTCGATCTGCCTTGGCTCAGAGGTTACGGACTGGTCAAAAGCCTGCACGTTGCCTACCAGGAAAGCGCCGGCCTCAAACAAGCCGCGGCAGACCTCATCGCCCAAGGCAGGGACGGCATCCTCGCCAACTTCGACGGCTTCCTGGCGCAATGGTCGGGGCTTGCCGCAGCCCATGCCGCTCACGGCGTTACCCGTACCACCCTGACCACGGAGGACAAAGTGTGGATGCTGGAGACATTCACCGGGCAGAACGTGCGCAAAAGCACTATTGAGGCGGCCAACTTCGGTGCTATCAATCCTGGAGGGCAAGTTTGGGACACTAACTATATCGAGACCCAATACCGGCGCTTTGCCAACCGCGAAGCCATCAACTTTACTCTACAGGCAACCGCCAAGGATTGGCTGCAAGGCGCTTACTACTCGCTGGCACTCGATAGCTTTGTGGCGCTTGACGCATCGTCGTTGCAGGCCGGCTTGCAACAGCGCCTCAACGCCGTTACTAATGAAGCCGATGCCAATTTTGCTGCCGTTATGCTGGTAAAGCTCAAGTTGGACGGAGTTGACCTTGCCCCGGCGACAATGAAACAGGGGATTGCCGCTTCCGCCTACGCGCAACTTTTTAACAATGCGCTGGACTTCAGCGGTAAGAATATATGGCTGCAAACGTCGGTCAGCGCTTTTTCCGCACCGGATGGCAATGACTGGTTTGTAGCCGGTTCGAGTGCGAACGATAGTTTGATGGGGGGAGCGGGAAACGATGTGCTGAACGGCGGGGCAGGGAACGATACTTTGCAAGGCGGTGCAGGTAACGATACTTTGGATGGTGGTGCCGGAAGCGACTCTCTGCAAGGAGGTGCCGGTAACGACATCTACCTGTTTGGCAGAGGTTCAGGACAAGATGTTGTTGCTGATTATGATATGACAGCGGGCAATCTCGACAAAATACAAATTGCTTCCGGCGTATTGCCTACGGATGTGAAAGTCACACGGGATTCGTATCACTTGTACCTCAGTATTAACAACCCTGATGGCACAACAGACAAGCTGACTTTGCAAAATTGGTTCGTTTCTGGAGACGCATACAAAGTCGAGCAAGTGGTGTTTACAGATGCCCCGGCTACGATTTGGAATGTGGCGACACTTAACACATTAGCCAACCCGCCAACTGAGAATGCGGATTACCTTACCGGTACAGCTGGAGATGACACCATCTATGGTTTGGGGGGCAATGATACGTTGGTTGGGGGCGCAGGCAACGATACTTTGGATGGTGGTGCCGGTAGCGACTCACTGCAAGGGAGTACCGGCAATGACACTTATGTGTTTGGCCGAGGTTCTGGACAGGACGTTATTGCCGACTACGACACAACAGCAGGTAACTTCGACAAAGTGCAGGTTGTCGCCGGTATATTGCCGGCAGACGTGAAGGTTACACGGGATTGGTATCACCTTTACTTCAGCATCAATAACCTGGACGGCACAACAGACAAACTGACTTTGCAGAACTGGTTTAGTGGAGATGCCTACAAGGTTGAACAAGTGGTGTTTGCGGATGATCCGACTACGGTATGGGATGTGGCGACACTCAACACATTAGCCAATGTGCCGACCGAGAATGCGGATTATTTGAGTGGCTTGTCCGGGAACGATGTTATCAATGGTTTAGGCGGCAACGACACATTACTGGGTGATGCAGGTAACGATACGCTGGATGGTGGAATGGGTAATGACTCGCTGCAAGGCGGTATCGGCAATGACACTTATGTGTTTGGTCGAGGTTTCGGACAGGATACCGTTTACGACTACGACCTAACAGCAGGCAATCTTGATAAAGTGCGGATTGTATCCGGTGTGCTACCTGCGGACGTGAAGGTTGCGCGAGATCAATCTAACTTGTACCTAAGTATCAACAACCCGAACGGCACGGCAGACAAACTGACTTTGCGGAACTGGTTTAGTGAAGATGCCTACAAGGTCGAGCAAGTGCTGTTTACGGACGACCCGGCGACGGTGTGGGATACGTCGGTACTATCAGCACTGGCGAATGCGCCCTCTGAGAATGCGGACTACGTTGAGGGTACGGTCGAAGATGACACCATCAATGGTTTGGGGGGCAATGATACGCTGGTTGGTGGCGCAGGCAACGATACTCTGATGGGTGGAATGGGTAATGATACTGTGCAAGGTGGAACGGGTAATGACACCTTGGACGGCGGTACCGGAAACGACTATTTGCAAGGAAATGCCGGTAACGACATCTACCTGTTTGGCAGAGGAAGCGGTCAAGATACGATAATCGACTATGACACAACAGCAGGCAATCTCGACAAGGTGCAGATTGCCTCCGGCATCCTGCCAGAGGACGTGAAAGTCACGCGGGATCAATCTAATCTGTACCTCAGCATCAACAACCCGGACGGCACAACAGACAAACTGACTTTGCAGAATTGGTTTAGTCAAAACGCCTATAAGGTCGAGCAAGTGCTGTTTGCAGACGATCCGGTTAGGGTATGGGATGTGGCGGCACTATCCGCATTAGCCAATGTGGCAAGTGAAAATACGGACTACATTGATGGTACAACCGGAGATGACGCCATCAATGGATTGGGAGGCAATGATACGCTGGTTGGTGGTGCAGGCAACGATACTCTGATGGGTGGAATGGGTAATGATACTCTGCAAGGTGGAACGGGTAATGACACGTTGGACGGCGGTACAGGAAACGACTATTTGCAAGATGGCGCCGGCAACGATACTTATCTGTTTGGCAGGGGTTCAGGACAGGACATTGTCGGTGATTACGACATAACAGCGGGCAATATCGATACCATCCGCTTTGGGGCGGACATTGCAGCAAGTGATATTGAATTTGGCCGTAATGGCAATGATTTGCTGCTAAGCATCAACGGTACAAGCGATCAATTGAGGATACAGAACTGGGATTATTATGGAGATGCTTATCGCATTGAACGGGTAGAGTTTGCCGATGGCACTGTATGGGGAGCGGCAGATTTGCCGTCCCAATTATCCGGACTGCCATTCACGGGGACGAGCGGTAACGATAACCTGTCCGGAGACTCAGGGAACAACACGCTAGATGGCGGTGCCGGAAACGATACCTTGCAAGGCGGAGCAGGCAGCGACACCTATCTGTTTAATCTGGGCGATGGGCAAGACACTATTTATGAGTACGATACGACAGCGGGCAATATCGACACCATCCGCTTTGGAACTGGAATTTCTGCGAATGATATTGGATGTGGCCGTAGTGGCGGTAATTTGATACTAAGCATCAACGGTACAGCCGATCAATTGAGGATACAAAATTGGGACAACGGCGATGCTTATCGCATTGAACGGGTAGAGTTTGCCGATGGCACGGTATGGGGAGCGGCGGATTTGCCGTCCCAATTATTCGAACTACCACTCACGGGAACGAGCGGTAACGATAACTTGTCCGGGGACTCAGGGAACAACACGCTAGATGGCGGAGCCGGAAACGACACCTTGCAAGGTGGAGCAGGCAATGACACCTATCTGTTTAATCGAGGCGGCGGACAGGATACGATTTCGGATTACGACTACACCGCAGGCAATATAGATACCGTTCGCTTCGGTGCCGGAATTGCTACAGGCAACATTACCTTCAATCGTAGCGGTAGAGATCTGGTGTTAAGCATCAACGGTACAACCGATCAGCTAAAAATACAGAACTGGGCGTCCGGGGATTATTACCGGATTGAACGAGTGCAGTTTGCCGATGGCACGTTGTGGAATGCGGCCTATTTACAGGCACATGCTATAACTAAGCTTACCGGAACGAGTGGTAACGACACCCTTTCAGGAGACTCGGAAAGCGATATGCTGGACGGTAGGGCCGGAAACGATATCTTGCAAGGTGGTGCAGGCAACGACATTTACCTGTTTAATCTAGGCGATGGGCAAGATACGATTCTGGATTACGATTATAGCTCAGGTAATGTGGATACCATTCGCTTCGGTGCTGGAATTGCTATGGACGACATCACATTCTCGCATAGCGGGTATGGTGGCGCTCTGGTGCTGGGCATTAACGGCGCCACCGATCAATTAACGATAGAAAATTGGAACTATGGGAATTATTACCATATTGAGAAAATGGAGTTTGCCGATGGCACGGTGTGGGATATACCTATCGTTGGAACAAGCGGTGATGACTATCTGACCGGGGATTCCGGCAATGATACGTTGAATGGAGGAGCAGGAAATGACACCTTGGTTGGCGGTACAGGAAACGATACCTACCTGTTCAATCTGGGGGGCGGACAGGACATAATATCCGAATTCGACACCAGCGCTGGTAATGTGGATACCATCCGCTTCGGTGCGGGCATCACGGCGGACGACATCACTTTCAGCCGTAATGGCAACGATCTGGTGTTAAGCATCAACGGTACAACCGATCAACTGACGATACATAACTGGGGATATAGAGATGGCTACCAGATTGAGCGAGTGGCATTTGTCGATGGCTCGTCATGGGATGCACTGTATTTACAGACACAAATCCCCGCGCCGACTTTTGAAGGGACGTCCGGCAATGACACATTAACGTTCTGGAAGGGTGAGAGCGGTACTTTTCAAGGGATGGAAGGGGATGACATGCTTTATGGATCAGATGGTAATGACATCTTGGATGGCGGAGCCGGCAATGACTATTTGGCTGGCGGATTGGGAAATGATGTCTATGTGTTTGGATTAGGCGGAGGCCAAGACAGCATTTACGACAGCGACTCTAGCGCTGGTAATATGGACACCGTTCTCTTCGGTATCGGAATTACTGCGGACGACATTACGTTTTCACATGGTGGATATGGTGGTGATCTGGTGTTGGGCATTAATGGCACTAGCGATCAGGTAACATTACAGAATTGGGGATATGGAGACGACTACCGTATTGAGCGAGTGGAATTTGCCGATGGCACGGCATGGGATGCCGCTCAGTTACAAGCGCTTGCAACTGCTGCTCCAATTATAGGGACCGGAGCAAGCGATTCTTTATCTGCTTGGGCGGCTGAAAACGCAACGCTTCGAGGTTTAGGCGGTAACGATGCTCTTTTCGGGAATGACGGCAACGATATTTTGGACGGTGGTACCGGCAATGACTATTTGAGCGGTAATACAGGCAACGACACCTACCTGTTCAATCTGGGGGACGGACAAGACACAATCGCCGAATACGACAACAACGCAGGGAGTATAGATACCGTTCGCTTCGGTGCTGGAATTGCTGCTGGCGACATTACTTTCAGCCGTAGCGGCAATGATCTGATATTGAGCATCAATGGTACGAGCGATCAGCTAAGAATTCAAAGCTGGGGCAGTGGAGATATTTGGCGCATTGAACGGGTAGAGTTTGCGGATGGGACTGTATGGGGAACAGCAGAGTTACCGTCCCAATTATCCGAGCTGCCACTCATTGGTACAAGCGGTGATGACTATCTGACTGGGGATTCCGGCAATAACACGTTGAATGGAGGGGCCGGAAATGACACCTTGGTTGGCGGTACAGGCAATGACACCTACCTGTTCAATCTGGGTGGCGGACAAGACAGAATCTTTGAATACGATAACAGAGCAGGAAATGTGGATACCGTCCGCTTCGGTGCGGGCATCACGGCGGACGATATCACTTTCAGCCGTAATGGCAACGATCTGGTGTTAAGTATCAACGGCACAACCGACCAACTGACGATACAGAACTGGGGATCAGGAAACGACTACCGCATTGGACGGGTAGAGTTTGCGGATGGGACTGTGTGGGGAACAGCAGATTTGCCGTCTCAATTAGCCGGGCTGCCATTCATTGGTACAAGCGGTGATGACTATCTGTACGGGGATTCCGGGAATAACACATTGAATGGAGGAGCCGGAAACGACACCTTGGCTGGCGGTACAGGCAATGACGCCTACCTGTTCAATCTGGGCGGCGGACAAGACATCATTAACGAGTACGATTCTACCGCAGGCAATGTGGATACTGTTCGCTTCGGTACCGGAATTGTTGCGGATGATATTGCTTTCAGTCGTAATGGGAGCGATTTGGTATTAAGCATCAATGGCACAGACGAACAATTGAAGATACAGAACTGGAACTATGGAGATGCCTATCGCATTGAGAGGATAGAGTTTGCTGATGGAACGGTGTGGGGATCGGCAAATTTACCGTCCCAATTAGCAGGGCTGCCAGTTGTGGGAACGAGCGGTAATGACTACCTGGCTGGGGATTCCGGCAATAACACGTTGAATGGAGGAGCCGGAAACGACACCTTGATTGGCGGTACAGGTAACGACATCTATCTATTCAATTTGGGTGATGGACAAGACACAATCTCCGAATACGACAGTAGCGCAGGGAATGTGGATACCATTCGCTTCGGTGCGGGCATCACGACGGACGACATTGCTTTCAGCCGTAATGGCTACGATTTGGTGTTAAGCATCAACGGCACAACCGATCAGCTGACAATACAGGACTGGGGATCAGGAAACAACTATCGTATCGAGCGCGTAGAGTTTGCCGATGGTACTACGGCTCAACTACAAGCGATTATGCCTGCTGTTCTCATTTCAGGGACAGAGTACGGCGATTATCTTCAAGCTTTGTCCGGTGAAAACATAATGTTCCAAGGCTTAGGCGGTGACGACTCTCTTTACGGGAATGACGGTAACGACATCCTGGATGGAGGTATGGGCAATGATTATTTGGAAGGGGGGGAGGGCAACGACATCTACCTGTTCAACCGGGATAGCGGACAAGACATCATTAACGAGTACGATTCTATCGCAGGAAATGTAGATACTATCCGTTTTGGTGCCGGGATTGCAATCAACGACATTAGCTTCAGTCGTAGCGGCAACAATCTGGTGCTGAGTATCAACGGCACGAGCGACCAACTGACTATACAGAACTGGGGTTCAGGAAACGACTATCGCATTGAACGGGTGGAGTTTGCCGATGGTACAGCTGCTCAGTTACAGTCGATTATGCCTGCGGTTCTTCTTTCCGGGACAGAGAAAGCCGATTATCTGAAAGCTTTGAGAGGTGAAAACACGGAAGTCCAAGGATTAGGCGGTAACGACATTCTTTACGGGAATGATGGCTACGATATTCTGGACGGCGGTACCGGCAACGACTATTTGAGTGGCAATACAGGCAACGATACCTACCTGTTCAAGCAGGGTAGCGGACAAGATACCATTAACGAGTACGACTCTACTGCTGGCAATGTGGATACCGTTCGCTTCGGTGTTGGGATTGCTGCGGGCGACATCGCCGTCACTCGTAATGGTAGCGATCTGGTGCTGGGTATTAACGGCACGACCGATCAACTAACGATACAAGGCTGGGGATATGGAAACGACTACCGCATTGAGCAAGTGGAATTTGCCGATGGCACGGCATGGGATGCAGCTCAGTTACAAGCATTAGTATCCGCTATTCCTACTATTGGTTCGGAAGAAAGCGATGAACTGGAAGCTTGGGCGGATGAAAACGCAATACTCCAAGGTTTAGGCGGTGACGACTATCTTTACGGGAACAACGGTAACGACATCCTGGACGGAGGATTAGGTAATGATTATGTTGAAGGGGGGGCAGGCAACGACACTTACATATTCGGCCGGGGATATGGGCAGGATGAAATTGAAGACTGGTCCGATATAGCGAGTAATGTTGATACGATAAAAATGGCCGATGATGTATTACCGTCGGATGTTTCCGTTACACGCGGCCATTGGGATATGGTGCTAACGATCAACGATACGGGCGATTCCATAACACTGGTTGATTGGTTCTATGATGAGGCGGCTATGGTGGAGCAGGTAGTCTTTGCCGACGGCACGATATGGGATACGGCTTATTTGCAGGATCATGCCGTCTTAACTATTGTCGGCTCGGACGGAAATGACGAGTTGAGTTTTTTGCAGGGAGAGAACGGTACTCTTCAGGGAATGGAAGGAGATGACGAACTTTATGGGAACAACGGTAACGACATCTTGGACGGTGGCGAGGGTAATGATTATTTGAGCGGCAGTACGGGGAATGACACCTATATTGTTGACAGCGAAGGCGATGTCGTTATTGAAAACGCGGACGAAGGTACGGACACTGTGCAATCCTCGATCGGCTACACGCTGGGTGATAATGTCGAGAACCTGACTTTGACCGGCGTCGATGCCATTGACGGAACAGGCAATGACTTGGACAACGTACTGACCGGTAACAACGCGATCAACGTATTGAGCGGCGGCTTGGGTAATGATACTTACATTATCGATAGTCGTGGCGATGTTATTATCGAGAACGCAGACGAAGGTACGGACACCGTGCAATCTTCAATTAGCTACACTCTGGGAGCGAATGTCGAGAATCTCATCCTGACCGGGACAGACGCTATCAACGGTACAGGCAATGGGCTGGACAATGTACTCATTGGAAACAGCGCCACGAACACACTGACCGGAGGAATAGGTAACGACACCTTGAATGGCGGTTCAGGTGCCGACACCCTGATCGGCGGCTTAGGCAACGACAGCTACGTTGTAGACAACGCAGGCGATGTGGTCAAAGAAACCTCCACACTAAACACAGAGATTGACACGGTGCTGTCCTCTATCACCTACACCTTGGGTTCCCGACTCGAAAACCTCACCCTGACCGGCACGGCCGCGATTAACGGCACCGGCAACAGCTTGAACAACCTATTGATCGGCAATAGCGGGAATAACGTGTTGATCGGCGGTACGGGGGCCGATCAACTGTTGGGCGGTTTGGGTAACGATACTTACGTGACGGATAACGTAAACGATGTCATCACAGAGAATTCTGACGAAGGTATCGACACGGTTCAATCCTCTGTAACCTACATTCTGTCGGATAACGTTGAGAATCTCACCCTGATCGGGACGAGCACGATCAACGGCACCGGCAACACCTTGGACAATATCTTGACCGGCAATACTGGAAATAACCGCTTGAATGGCGGTGAGGGCGCCGACACCATGACCGGAGGTTTCGGCGACGACACCTACGTTGTGGACAACATCGGCGACGTGGTGGCCGAGAACACGGACGAAGGCATCGACATGGTACAAAGCGCCATCACGTACACCTTAGATGAAAACGTCGAAAAGCTCACACTCACCGGGACGGGGGCTATTAACGCCACCGGTAATGAATTCAACAACACGCTTACCGGTAATGCGGCAGACAATATACTGGACGGCAGCATCGGCGCCGACATCATGAAGGGCGGTGCAGGCAATGATAACTATGTGGTGGATAACAGCGCCGATGTAGTGATTGAGAAGGCGAACGAAGGCACGGATACAGTACAAAGTTCCATCACCTACACACTGAGTACGAATGTGGAAAACCTCACCCTGACCGGCGCCTCAGCGATCAACGGCACAGGCAACAGCTTGAATAACACCCTGACCGGCAACAGTGAGGATAACGTGTTGAGCGGCGGTGCGGGAGCCGACCAACTGTTGGGCGGCTTGGGCAATGATACTTACGTGGTGGACAACATAAACGATGTGATCATAGAAAATTCGGACGAAGGTGCCGACACAGTCCAATCCTCTGTAACCTACACCCTGTCGGATAACGTTGAGAATCTTACCCTGATCGGGACGAGCGCAATCGCCGGCACAGGCAACATCTTGGACAACATATTAACCGGTAATAGTGGGAATAACCGGCTGAATGGCGGTGAGGGAGCGGACACCATGACCGGAGGCTTCGGTAACGACACCTACGTGGTGGACAACACCGGCGACGTGGTGGCCGAGAACACAAACGAAGGCATCGACACGGTGCAAAGTGCCATCACGTATACCTTAGGTGAAAACGTCGAAAAGCTCACACTCACCGGAACCGATGCCATCGACGGCACCGGTAATGAACTTAACAATACCTTGATCGGCAATGAGGCAGACAATGTGCTGGACGGCAGTACCGGTGCCGACACTATGATCGGCGGCTTAGGCAATGACACTTATGTGGTGGATAACGCAAGCGATGTAGTAAAAGAAACCTCCACGCTGGCCGCAGAGATCGACACAGTGTTGTCTTCTGTCTCTTATACCTTGAGCGCCAACGTTGAAAATCTCACCCTGACCGGCACATCAGCGATCAACGGCACCGGCAACAGCTTGAACAACGTATTGATTGGCAATAGTGGGAATAATGTGTTGACTGGAGGCACGGGCAGCGATCTATTGAGCGGCAATCTTGGCAGCGATATTCTCAAAGGCAATGCCGGTAATGACATCCTTCAAGGCGGGGCCGATAACGACACCCTGTCCGACAGTGCGGGAACCAACCTGTTGGATGGCGGTTCGGGCGCAGACACACTGAGCGGAAACGCCGCCAATGAAATGTTCGCCGGCGGTACCGGCAACGACACCATCAGCACGGGCAATGGCGCCGACCTCATCGCTTTCAATCGCGGCGACGGCATGGATGTGGTCAATGGCGGCACCGACAACACCTTGAGCCTGGGCGGCGGCATCCAGTATGCCGACTTGGCCCTGTCCAAAACCAGTAACGACCTGATCGTGGAAATGGGCAATGGCGACCAGATCACCCTGACCGGCTGGTACGATACCAGAGCCAATCACAAGAGCGTCGTCACCCTGCAAATGATCGCCGATGCGATAGCCGGCTTCGACCGCGCATCAACTGATCCGTTGCTGAACAAATCCATCCGGAACTACGACTTCACCGCCATCGTCAACGCCTTCGACCAGGCCAACGGCGGCAGCGCCAATTTCATGCACTGGCACGCCACCGACAGCCTGCTGACCGCGCACCTGGCCGCCAGCGACAGCGAAGCCTTGGGCGGCGACCTGGCTTATCAGTACGGCAGTAACGGCAACTTTAGCGGTTTTAGCCAGACCGCGGCGCAAGACGTGCTGAACAATCCTTCTTTCGGCGCTAATCCACAGCTCTTGCACGATTTGGCCGGGTTGACTGACGGCTTAGTAAAGTTGAGTTAAACGATGGTGAAAAAATGGCGCAACAAACTACAAGCCGACGCCTACGATTTTGCCCCGGACATTCAGCGCTTACAGCAGCAACCGCCTTCGCCGTTGCCGCGTGCGGTGTTGTGGTGCCTGCTGGCGCTGTTATTCAGCATGCTGCTGTGGTCGATCTTCGGCAGGCTGGACATTATCGCGGTCGCCCAAGGCAAACTGGTGCCGCAAAGCTCGGTCAAGATCGTGCAACCGGCCGATGCCGGTATCGTCAAGGAAATATTGGTGGATGAAGGCGATGAAGTGCATGCCGGGCAGGTGCTGGCGCAGATGGATGCCCAGTTCTCCGATGCCGATGGGCGCTCGCTGGACAGCGAACTGCATCTTAAAAGCCTGCAACTGCGCCGCGCCGATGCCCAACTTGCGGGCATTCCGTTGCAGCCGGACAGCGACGATCCGCCGGAACTGTTCGCCCAAGTCAGCGCCCAGTACATAGCCCGTCAAAAAGCCTACGCCGATGCCCTCGAAACGGCGCGCGCCCAGCACAGCAAAGCCCAGCAAGAACTGCAAAGCGCGCTGGAAATCGAAACCAAGCTGAAACAGACCGTGCCGATTTATCAAGCACATGACGAGGCCTTTCAGCGGCTGGTGCAAGACGGCTCGGTATCCAAATTCATGGCCAACGAAAAATCCCGCGACCGTATCGAAAAAGAACAAGAGCTACGCGCGCAAAACTACACCGTCGCCAGCCTGCGCTCAACGATCCGGCAAGCGGAACAACAGATCGCCCAGATCACCTCCAACTACCGCCAGGAATTGCAAAACGAACGGGTGCAGGCCGAAGGCGAGTACCGCAAACTGCAACAGGAAAACGAGAAACAGGCGCACCATCACGAACTGCTGGAACTCAAAGCGCCGCAGGACGGCATCGTCAAGGACATCGCCACGCATACCCCCGGCACCGTGGTTTCGCCCGGCACCGTGGTGATGACCGTGGTGCCCAAGAATGACCCGATCGAAGCGGAAGTATGGATCACCCACCTGGATGCGGGGTTTGTGCAGCCCAGACAACATGCGCAAGTGAAACTTGCGGCGTATCCGTTCCAAAAATACGGCATGGTCAACGGCGAAGTCAGCCAAGTGAGCCCCGATGCGACCGAGCCGGACAAAGAGCAACGCGAAGCGCCAGGTTACCGTGCTGTGATCCGCTTGCCCAGCGCCTTCCTGGAAAACGCCGGCAAACGCTACCGGCTGACCCCCGGCATGCAGGTGACTGCGGAAATCAACCTGGGCAACCGCAGCGTGCTGGAATATATCCTGTCGCCGGTGCAAAAAGCGGCGTTTGAAGCAGGGCATGAACGATGAGGGATGTGCTGTACCTTCATGAGCTGTGGTCATAAGGGGGCTAACAATAGACTTCGCGGCTCAGCTTATCTACAGGACTTTACTGTATCGGAAGGGCGATTAAAAGCGTGATTACCATCACAAAAGTATGGACATTAAATAGGTAACAAGGCAAACTTGCGCCTGAGTCAATCTACTTGAAAAGTTAGACACATTCTTTTAATAAACGCGTTAAGAAATACGCAATAAAAGTTTCCATTATTGCGATTCCAACCAAGAAAAACTAAAAATGGCGATAAAAAGTAACATGACCCCTTTACTGTACTAGCTCCTTTTATACCTTTATGCTCAAAAATGGTTTAACAAGTGTTGAAACTAAAAAAATAAGTCAGCCATTACATACAGTATATGCAAAATGTTTTTTTGCAGCTTATGCATCATTTTTATTGCCCATTTTTTCTCTGCATTCAACGGCAGGAACCAGGATTTTTGTCGATGCCACTACGCATTTTCTATGGCCGCTTTTAATTGCGATTTATATATTTAAAACTATCCCTGGATCGTTAAGAGAGTTCTTTTCGGAATTTCGTGTTTCCATTAGCGGTGTTCTTATATTTGTTTTTTTAGGGTTTTCATTTGCTTGCTTTTATGTATATATCAACAAATTTAATTATTCGGGAATCAACCAAAATATTAATTTTTTAAAATCCATTAATTACTTGATTATCAGCAAGATGGGTTTTTGGGGTGTACTTTATTTGGCAAGCACAGCAGCCATACATGAGGAATGGCTTTACAAATGGATATTAATACGATGTTTCGAAGACAAAACCAAGCTCTACAAGCCTATTCTGGTTGCATCGCCGCTATTTGCTATAACGCATGCTTCGCAAGGATTTACAGCCGTAATCGTAACGGCAATATATTCAATGATAACGTTACTTTATTACTATAAAAAACGTAATCTATTTAACCTTATAACCATGCATTTTATAGCGGACCTGTTTCTTTTTTCATTCATATTGGCGTGGATGTTTAAATAATTACGAGCAAATACGGTTTAAAAGAATATTTACTTGATGTAAAAACAAGAATCGCGATTTTGAACGCAGCCAATTTAATTTTCCTGATACATTTTGGAGACAATAAGATGACCGATAAAGTTGTTATACACGCAGTTAATGGAAGTGATTCGCGCCTCATTGAATATAATAATCATTATATTGGCACCATTGGCCCCGATGGTGTATATCAGGGTCCACCACTTACTGGCGTCGCTAATGATGACGGGACAATTACAATAATGCATAACGGTGAGCAGATTGGGACTATTACCACGCCTAACGCCGCTGGTTCTACTCCTATTCAACCCGGTGATGTTATTACGATTAGTCCTCCCCCTGCACCCAGCAGCCCTATCGGTGGTCCTGTCGGTGATGCAATGCTTTATTTGCTTCGAAGACTAACTGGGATTTTTCAGGGACCCCCGCCTAAACAACCCGATAACAATACTCCGGTGAGCTCTGATATACGAGGCGCGCTTGAAAAATATCTCCAAGACATCGGGGACTTATTGTTGCCTGCCAAGGCTAATGCATCGGAAATACCCTCTAGCTCCAGTTCCAGTTCCAGTTCCAGTTCCAGTTCCAGTTCCAGTTCCAGTTCCAGTTCCAGTTCCAGTTCAGGTTCCAGTTCAGGTTCCAGTTCAGGTTCCAGTTCAGGTTCCAGTTCAGGCTCCAGCTCCAGTCCAGGCTCCGGCATCGATCCCTTGGCCGGCAGCAAATACGGCGACTCCCAAACTTATTCCCGTCCCCGGCCAGTCCGACGTGATCCGCTCGTCCTCGACCTCAACGGCAATGGTATCGAGACCGTCGGTATTAATACCGCAGCCCCCATTCTTTTCGACCATAATGCGGATGGCGTAAAGACAGCGACCGGCTGGGTCAATGCCAATGACGGATTGTTGGTTTGGGACAAAAACGGTAACGGCACAATCGATAGCGGGCGCGAACTGTTTGGCGAATCCACCGTTAAATCCGACGGCACCCTGGCGACTGACGGCTTCAACGCCTTGGCCGATCTCGATGCCAACCACGACGGCATCGTTAATAGTCAAGACGCCGACTTTGCCAACCTTAAAGTCTGGCGCGACCTCAACCAGGATGGCATCAGTCAAAGCGATGAACTGTTCAGCCTCGACACCTACCAGATATCGGGCATCAATCTTGCCAACACCACTGTTAACACCGCGCAAGGCAACGGCAACACCCTCAACGAAACCGGCAGCTACATCCGTAGCGACGGAACTACGGGGTTGGTAGGCGATATTAACCTTGCCAACAATTCTTTTTACAGCCAGTTTACCGACACTCTACCGCTGAGCGCAGAAATCCAGGCCTTACCGAACATACATGGCACGGGCATGGTTCGAAACTTGAACGATGCCGCCAGCCGTTCCCCCGAACTGGCTGCCAGCCTCAGCCAGTATGCCGTTGCCACTAGCGACATACAAAAAGCCATGCTGGACGATGTGCTCAAACAGTGGTCAGCGACCAGCACGTTTACCACCACCGCAGAGCGCATGGCCGCATTGACCGACGGTATCAGCCATACCGTCATCACTATCGAAGGCATCGACGCAGGCACACCCGCCTATGCTGCTTTCATGGATAAACTCAGCCTGGTTGAAAAATTCAATGGACGAACTTTTCAGGAGCTGCCTGCCGATCCAAGCGTAACACTTAGCTACACCATCTTGCGCGAACAACAAGCGTTGATCGACCAAAGTTACCAAGCGTTAAAGAACTCTGTTTATGACACTCTGCTGGTACAAACGCGCCTCAAACCCTATCTCAATGCGCTCTCCCTAACGATCGATAGCAGCGGGATTACTGTAGATACCAGTGGTATTGATATCGCATTGGATACCCTCAGCCTCACCGATGCCAAAGGTGCATTGCTTGACCTGTTGGAACTTGATCGCATTCAGGGACAAAAGCTTAAGTCTATGGGTTGGGCAGGGGTAGATACAGACAGGTTGACCGCTTATGCGGAAAAAGTGAGTCTCGATCCGCAGGCGCAAACAGTATTGAGTGACTGGCATATACGCATCGGCAACGGAACCGTAACGGCTGTGGCTGGGGATAGCTATGTCTTCGGGCAGGGCGGAAATGATGTGCTGAATGGTCCAAGTAGTGGTAATGCTGTAATCAGCGGAGGAGCTGGTAATGACACAATCAATGCAAGCACCGGTAACGACATTATCTATGGAGGTAGCGGTAACGATGCCATCACCGATCCCGGCGGCACCAACACAATCTATGCGGGTGACGGCAATGATACGGTCTCAGTGAATGGCAATAGTACCGTCTATGGTGGCAATGGTGACGACACAGTCACGGCCAGCGGCAACAATACCATTTACGGCGGCGACGGCAACGATACCGTGACCATCAATTACATAGGCGCGAACCGGCTGGAAGGCGGAGCCGGAGATGATGTGCTGAAAGTCACCCATAATGCAACGACCGGGTTAGATGCCGGCTACTACAACGAGAGCACCCTGTTCATCGGAGGGACCGGTAACGACCGGATGGAAGGCTCGTCGGGCGCGGACACCTACCAGTTCAACCGGGGCGACGGCATGGATAGCATCCTGGATATTGGCAGTAATACCAGCAATTGGAACAGTTACATCAAACCGGACGCCATCCAGTTTGGGGCGGGGATTACGGCTTCCGACCTCAACGCGAGCCGAAGCGGCAACAACCTGGTACTGAAGATCAACGATTCAGCAAACCCAACAGCCACGGACCAGATTACCGTTGAAAATTGGTACGCCAGCGCCATCTACCAGATCGAGCAAGTACGGTTTGCCGACGGCAGCAGCTTGAGTGCAGCGCAGATTACCGTAATAGCTAACACACTGTATGGCAGCGAAGGCGCGGACACCATCGCCGGCTATACGGATAACAATATCATCTACGGATTGGCCGGCGACGATACCATTACCGACCCCGGCGGCACCAACACAATCTATGCGGGCGACGGCAATGATACCGTCTCAGTGAATGGCAATAGTACCGTCTATGGTGGCAATGGTGACGACACAGTCACGGCCAGCGGCAACAATACCATTTACGGCGGCGACGGCAACGATACCGTGACCATCAACTACATAGGCGCGAACCGGTTGGAAGGCGGAGCCGGGGATGACCTGCTGAAAGTCATCCATAATGTAACGAATGGGTTAGATGCCGGGTATTATAACGAGAGCACCCTGTTTATCGGCGGGACCGGTAATGACCGGATGGAAGGCTCGTCGGGCGCGGACACCTACCAGTTCAACCGGGGCGACGGCATGGATAGCATCCTGGACATCGGCAGTAACGTCTACGGCGGCAGCTGGAACAATTACATCAAACCGGACGCGATCCAGTTTGGGGCGGGAATTACGGCTTCCGACCTCAACGCGAGCCGGAGCGGCAACAATCTGGTATTGAAGATCAATGATCCAGCAAACCCAACCACCACGGACCAAATTACCGTTGAGAATTGGTTCGCCAGCGGCATCTACCAGATCGAGCAAGCCCGGTTTGCCGACGGCAGCAGCTTAAGTGCAGCGCAGATCACCGTAATAGCTAACACGCTCTATGGCAGCGAAGGCGCGGACACCATCGCCGGCTATACGGATAACAACATCATCTACGGATTGGCCGGCGACGATACCATTACCGATCCGGGCGGCACCAACACAATCTATGCGGGCGACGGCAATGATACCGTCTCAGTGAATGGTAATAGTATCGTCTATGCCGGCAATGGCAACGACACGGTCACGGCCAGCGGCAACAGCACCATTTACGGCGGCGACGGCAACGACAGCGTAACCATCAACTACATAGGCGCGAACTGGTTGGAAGGCGGAGCCGGGGATGACCTACTGAAAGTCACCCACAACGGAACAACCGGCTTAGATGCCGGTTTCTACAACGAGAGCACCCTGTTCATCGGCGGCACCGGCAACGACCGGATGGAAGGCTCGTCGGGAGCGGACACCTACCAGTTCAACCGGGGCGACGGCATGGATAGCATCCTGGATATTGGCAGTAATACCAGCAATTGGAACAGTTACATCAAACCGGACGCCATCCAGTTTGGGGCGGGGATTACGGCTTCCGACCTCAACGCGAGCCGGAACGGCAACAACCTGGTACTGAAAATTAACGACTCGGCTAATCCGGCAGCCACCGACCAGATTACCGTTGAAAATTGGTTCGCCAGCGCCGTCTACCAGATCGAGCAAGCCCGGTTTGCCGACGGCAGCAGCCTGAGCGCTGCACAGCTCAGCGTGATAGCCAACACGCTCCATGGCAGCGAAGGCGCGGATACCATCGCCGGCTATGCCGACAACAATATCATCTACGGATTGGCCGGCGACGACACCATCACCGACCCCGGCGGCACCAACACGATCTATGCGGATGACGGCAACGATACGGTCTCAGTGAATGGCAATAGCACCGTCTATGGTGGCAATGGCAACGACACGGTCACAGCCAGCGGCAACAACACCATTTACGGCGGCGACGGCAACGATACCGTGACCATCAATTACATAGGCGCGAACCGGCTGGAAGGCGGAGCCGGGGATGACCTGATGAAAGTCATCCATAATGTAACGAATGGGTTAGATGCCGGCTACTACAACGAGAGCACCCTGTTCATCGGCGGGACCGGTAATGACCGGATGGAAGGCTCGTCGGGCGCGGACACCTACCAGTTCAACCGGGGCGACGGCATGGATAGCATCCTGGATATTGGCAGTAATACCAGCAATTGGAACAGTTACATCAAACCGGATGCCATCCAGTTTGGGGCGGGGATTACGGCTTCCGACCTCAACGCGAGCCGGAACGGCAACAACCTGGTACTGAAAATTAACGACTCGGCTAATCCGGCAGCCACCGACCAGATTACCGTTGAAAATTGGTTCGCCAGCGCCGTCTACCAGATCGAGCAAGCCCGGTTTGCCGACGGCAGCAGCCTGAGCGCTGCACAGCTCAGCGTGATAGCCAACACGCTCCATGGCAGCGAAGGCGCGGACACCATCGCCGGCTATACGGATAGCAACATCATCTACGGATTGGCCGGCGACGATACCATTACCGATCCCGGCGGCACCAACACAATCTATGCGGATGACGGCAACGATACGGTCTCAGTGAATGGCAATAGCACCGTCTATGGTGGCAATGGCAACGACACGGTCACAGCCAGCGGCAACAATACCATTTACGGCGGCGACGGCAACGATACCGTGACCATCAATTACATAGGCGCGAACCGGCTGGAAGGCGGAGCCGGGGATGACCTGCTGAAAGTCATCCATAATGTAACGAATGGGTTAGATGCCGGGTATTATAACGAGAGCACCCTGTTTATCGGCGGGACCGGTAATGACCGGCTGGAAGGCTCGTCGGGCGCGGACACCTACCAGTTCAACCGGGGCGACGGCATGGATAGCATCCTGGATATTGGCAGTAATACCAGCAATTGGAACAGTTACATCAAACCGGACGCCATCCAGTTTGGGGCGGGGATTACGGCTTCCGACCTCAACGCGAGCCGAAGCGGCAACAACCTGGTACTGAAGATCAACGATTCAGCAAACCCAACAGCCACGGACCAGATTACCGTTGAAAATTGGTACGCCAGCGCCATCTACCAGATCGAGCAAGTACGGTTTGCCGACGGCAGCAGCTTGAGTGCAGCGCAGATCACCGTAATAGCTAACACACTGTATGGCAGCGAAGGCGCGGACACCATCGCCGGCTATGCCGACAACAATATCATCTACGGATTGGCCGGCGACGACACCATCACCGACCCCGGCGGCACCAACACGATCTATGCGGATGACGGCAACGATACGGTCTCAGTGAATGGCAATAGCACCGTCTATGGTGGCAATGGCAACGACACGGTCACAGCCAGCGGCAACAACAGCATTTACGGCGGCGACGGCAACGATACCGTGACCATCAATTACATAGGCGCGAACCGGCTGGAAGGCGGAGCCGGAGATGATGTGCTGAAAGTCACCCATAATGCAACGACCGGGTTAGATGCCGGCTACTACAACGAGAGCACCCTGTTCATCGGAGGGACCGGTAACGACCGGATGGAAGGCTCGTCGGGCGCGGACACCTACCAGTTCAACCGGGGCGACGGCATGGATAGCATCCTGGATATTGGCAGTAATACCAGCAATTGGAACAGTTACATCAAACCGGACGCCATCCAGTTTGGGGCGGGGATTACGGCTTCCGACCTCAACGCGAGCCGAAGCGGCAACAACCTGGTACTGAAGATCAACGATTCAGCAAACCCAACAGCCACGGACCAGATTACCGTTGAAAATTGGTTCGCCAGCGCCATCTATCAGATCGAGCAAGTACAGTTTGCCGACGGCAGCAGCCTGAGTGCGGCGCAGCTGTCCGTGCTGGGCAGCATGGTGTATGGTAGTGAAGGCGCGGATAGCCTCACCGGTTTTGCCGACAACAACATTATCTACGGATTGGCTGGCGACGACATCATTACCGATCCGGGCGGCACCAACACAATCTATGCGGGTGACGGCAATGATACGGTCTCAGTGAATGGCAATAGTACCGCCTATGGTGGCAATGGTGACGACACAGTCACGGCCAGCGGCAACAACACCATTTACGGCGGCGACGGCAACGATACCGTAACCATCAACTACGTGGGTGCAAACCGGTTGGAAGGCGGAGCCGGGGATGACCTGCTGAAAGTCACCCATAATGCAACGACCGGGTTAGATGCCGGTTTCTACAACGAGAGCACCCTGTTTATCGGCGGGACCGGTAATGACCGGCTGGAAGGCTCGTCGGGGGCGGACACCTACCAGTTCAATCGGGGCGACGGCATGGATAGTATCCTGGATATTGGCAGTAACGCCTATGGCGGCGGTTGGAACAATTACGTCAAACCGGATGCGATCCAGTTTGGGGCGGGGATTACGGCTTCCGACCTCAACACGAGCCGAAGCGGCAACAACCTGCTACTCAAGCTAGCCGACCGAGTAAATCCTGCGAACGCGGATCAGGTAACGATAGAAAATTGGTGGACTTCAGATACCTACCGCATCGAGAGTTTCCAGTTTGCGGACGGCACAAACCTAACCAAGGCGCAGCTAACCCAAATGACGGGAACAGCCGATGATGACAATCTTATCGGTACGGCTTATGGCGACACATTGGCCGGTCTTGACGGTAATGATGTATTAAATGGGAATGCAGGTAATGACATTCTGCAAGGCGGCAGCGGCAACGATACCTTGAACGACACGGCGGGAACCAATTTATTGGATGGCGGCGCTGGCGCCGATATACTCACCGGCAGTGCAAGCAATGAATTGTTTGCAGGCGGCGTCGGCAATGACGTCATCAATACTGGCGACGGCGCGGATATTGTTGTGTTCAACCGTGGCGACGGTCAAGACATACTGAACGGCGGCATCGGCACCGACAACACCTTAAGCCTGGGCGGCGGCATCCAGTACGCCGACCTGGCCTTGTCCAAAACCAGTAACGACCTGATTGTGGAAATGGGCAATGGCGACCAGGTCACCTTGACCGGCTGGTACGATACCTCTGCCAATCGCAAGAGCGTCGTCACCCTGCAAATGATCGCCGATGCGATAGCCGGCTTCGACCCCGCTTCCAGCGATCCGTTACTGAACAAATCCATCCAGAACTACGACTTCACCGCGATTGTCAACGCCTTCGACCAAGCCAACGGCGGCAGCGCCAACTTCATGCACTGGCACGCCACCGACAGCCTGCTGACCGCGCACTTGGCCGCCAGCGACAGCGAAGCTTTGGGCGGCGACCTGGCTTATCAGTACGGCAGCAACGGCAACTTTAGCGGCTTTAGTCAGAGCGCGGCGCAAGACGTGCTGAATAGTCCTTCTTTCGGCGCTAATACGCAGTCTTTACATGACTTGGCCGGGTTGACCGACGGCTTGGCGAAGCTGAGCTAAGCGATGGCGAAGACACTTAAATCAGGCAATAAAAGATGAGGGATGCACTACACCGGATGGTCAACGGCAAGAAACGCCTTTTGCCGATCAGTACCGAAACTTTTCTTTGGGCATTGCAATGCGCCTGTCAGGTGCATCGGGTGCCGTTTGCCGCGGACATGGCCTTGCGCCGGTTCCCTTCGCCTTACAATTCGGCAATTTTGCAACACGCCCTGCACGAGCTGGGGCTTAAAGGCCGCTGGCGCAAGGTGCGGGAAGCGGATTTTGAGCATTTGAATTATCCGTGCTTTGCCGCGCTTAATCCGGTTATTGATACTGAGCCGGCTGAACAGCAGCTGGAAACGCATGGTCTCGCCCTGTTGGTCCGGCTGGAAAAAAATACGCTGCTGTTCTTTGAAACGGGCAATCAAGAACCGCAACAGCTTCCGCTGGCTGAATTCACGGAATTTTGCGCCGGGCATGTGTTGCAGTTCGCCGCGCCTAAGAGCAAGGGCGTGGATGATGAGGACAAAGAGTTCGGCTTCCGCTGGTTCGTGCCGGAGCTGCTTAAACACAAGAAGGTTTGGCGCGATGTGCTGCTGGCGTCGCTGGCGTTGCAATTGGTCGGCATGGCGACACCGCTGTTTACCCAAACCATCATCGATAAGGTGATTGTTCATCATACGATGAGCACGTTGTCGGTCATTGCTATCGCCATGGTTATCTTCATGGTGTTCAATGCGGTCATGAGTTGGGTGCGCCAGTATCTGGTGACGCATACCGGCAACCGTATCGATTCGGTGTTGGGGGCTCAGGTGTTCGGGCATCTGTTCAGGTTGCCGTTGCGCTATTTCGAACATCGCTCCACCGGTACGCTGGTTGCGCGCCTGCAAGGCATTGAGAGCATCCGCGAGTTTTTGAGCGGCGCCGCGGTCACGCTGATTCTGGATGTGCCGTTCCTGGTGTTTTATCTGGCGATCATGTTTTATTACAGCTGGCTGCTTTCGGTCGCGGCACTGTCTATGTTGTTGCTGATCGTGCTGTTGAGTCTGGCTATCACGCCTATGCTGCGCGAGCGCTTAAATCAACAATTCCTGCTCGGCGCGCGTAATCAGTCTTTTGTGACCGAATATTTGTCCGGCATGGAAACGGTCAAGTCTTTGCAAATGGAACCGCAGGTGGTGTCGCGCTACGGCGAATATTTAGCCGCTTATCTGGAAGCCGGATTTAATTCGCGGCAACTGTCCAATAGCTATAACGTGGCGGCCAATACTTTGGAGCAAACGATGACCTTGGTCATTTTGTGCCTGGGCGCTTGGCTGGCGATGACGACCCAGGATTTCACTATCGGTATGCTGGTGGCTTTTCAGATGTTTGCCGGACGGCTGTCTCAACCGGTGCTGCGTATGGTCGGATTGTGGCAACAATTCCAGCAGGCCAATATTGCGGTCAAGCGCTTGGGCGATGTGATGCATGTGGCTGCCGAACCGTATTCGTTAGTGCCGACAAGGGAAGGGGGCGGATACGGCAAGGTGGAGATTCGCAATTTGGGTTTTCGTTATGCGGATAATCTTCCTTATCTGTACCAAAACTTCAATATGAGTATTGAGCCGGGACAATGTATTGCCCTGATGGGGCCGTCCGGTTCCGGCAAGAGTACGCTGGCAAAGCTGTTGCAGGGTTTCTATTTGCCCAGCGAGGGCAGTATTCATATCGACGACCACGATATTCGTCATTTCGCTGCGAATGAGCTGCGCAATCATTTCGGCGTGGTGCCGCAGGAAACTGTGTTGTTTTCCGGCACGCTTTATGAAAACCTGATTCTCGCCAGTCCGCATGCCACTTTCGATCAAGTGGTGCAAGCCTGCATATTGGCGGAAATTCACGAGGCGATTGAGAAGCTGCCGGAAGGCTACCAGACTGTTATCGGCGAACGCGGCGTCGGGTTGTCGGGAGGGCAGAAACAACGCTTGGCGATTGCTCGCGCGTTGCTCAAGCATCCTAAAATTTTGCTGTTCGACGAAGCGACCAGTAGCTTGGATAGCGCCACTGCTGAGCATTTTGCGGCCACCGTCAATCAACTGAAAGGCAAAGTCACCATGCTGTTCATCACCCATCAACTGCCTGAGAGCCTGAAGGTGGATGAGGTGGTGCGCTTAACTCAAAACTAATCGATGTAATTTTAACCACGAAGACACGAAGAACACGAAGGTTTAAAAATCAAATTCTTTATAACCTTCGACCAAGTTATCACGCTTTCAGGTTGTTCTGATGGCGGTCATCAGGAATCGTTCACTAACTTCGTGCTCTTCGTGTCTTCGTGGTGTTCTTACATAGCTTGCGTACATCAGTAATTTAAAAATAACCGAAAATGATCAATAAAGTTTTGTGCTGTTTTGTTTGTGCAGTATTGGCGGGTGTTTTCGTGCCGGTGTTTGCTACGGATACGCCAACACCTAAAACGGAGCGTGGTGAAAACGCCTCTTGTCAGCCGGGGACGACGTTTAAAAGGCTTTCCCTGACCAAAGCTGTGGCTGTGGCAATGGCTCAGCATCCGCAGTTGCTGATAGCCCAGTTGGAGTTGCAAAAGGCTACCAATCAGGTGCTATCCGCAATGACGCCGTTTTTACCGTCGGCCAGTGTGTCTATGCAAGGGGAGCGTTTTGTCTCGGAAAATCCGAATGGCAGAACCACTTCAGTAGGATCGTCTGTGGTCGGCGGACAGCAGAGCCAGTATTCCAGTTATGCCTCGCTGAATGCTAATTGGAATCTCTATAACGGCGGCAGGGATATAGCCGGATACCGTAGCGCTCAAGCGGGCGTTCAGGCCAGCGAGAACGATCTGGTCAGGCAAACCAACGAAACTTTAAGCACGGTGCTGCTGGCCTACAATGATTTGTTCAAAGCGCAAACGGCGCTTTTGCATCAAGCCGAGACCGCTAAATTGCTACGCGGCGTGTTGCAGCGTAGCGAAAAGAGGTATGCGGAAGGTGTGGATAATCAAATCGCCTTAAGCCAGGAGAAAATAACCTTCGCCAAAAGTGAGCAGGGCATGTTCCAGGTTTGCCAGACCTTGTTCGATAAGTCCGCGGTGCTGGCAAGGTCGCTGGGATTGCGCCTTCCCGCCGGTCATGTTTTTCGGCTTGATGCATCCATTCCCGAGGTGGAACAGATGAATTTGGGCGATGACGAGCTTGAGGCGATTGTTCAGGACGATCCGGGCGTGAAGGCGGCGAAAGAGCGGGTAACGATGGCGCAACATAAACTTGAGCAGACCCGCGCCGGTTTTTATCCGACGGTTGCCATGACCGGGCGCTATGACTGGCTGGGGCAGGACCCGTCAAGCGCGGGCACGGCGTTAAATTCGACTTCGGCCAACAGTTACCGGGTTGGCGTTGTGCTGCAACAACCGTTGGGGCCTTTCACTTCGGAATATGCGGCAGTCGAGACGGCTCATGCCGATTTACTGAAAGCCGATGCGCTTTATCAGCAGGCGCTGATCGATGCCGAAACCAAACTTCGGACGGTATTGAATGCTAAAACTCAAACAGAGCTGTCGGCGAAATCCGGCCAATTGCAGACGGCCCAAACCCGGTTAACTTTTCAGCAGACGAACCAGTTATTCAAAGACGGCTATGCCGATCTCGATGCCGTGTCCAAGGCGCAAATCAGTTTGTCCAAAGAGCAAGAGGCCTTGGACGAATTGTTGTCGGACGCGAAGCTGGCCGCATGGAATGCGTATCTTGTTTTACGGCCCGATGAATTCGCCGCGGCGTTGCTGGGAGTAAATCATGCCGAGCAGGCGGACGATCAAACGGAATTGTTATCGACGCGTTCCGGTAAGTTGTTAAGGTAGTATCCGATGTCCAGGCATGTCGTTAGCAGGGAGGCAGACCTTCCAGGTTTTTACTGGAGCCGCTCCCGGCGGCTCCAGCACTTCCGCCATCCATGGCAGTCGTCTTACCTGGAAGGTCTAAAACAGGTCCCTGGCAAGGGGCAAAACTCTTATTACCAACGCCAATCTGCCGCGAATCGACGCGATCGGCTATAATCCCCGCCTTGACTGGAATTGTTGATGCAGCAGTTAGCCGGCATCAGGCCAGTAAGCATCGATTGGATTGGAGAGCGTTATGAGAAAAATATCCGTATTAAGCGCAATATTGCTGACGGCTTGCGTCACCATCAACATTTATTTCCCCGCTGCCGCCGCTGAAAAAGCCGCGGATGAAATTATCAAAGACATTCAAAAAAATACGCCGCAACAAACGGAACCCAAGCCCAAGGCAAGTTTGCCGGATTGGCAGGCCGGTGCTTATCGACTGATTGATGCGGCAATCAATGTAGTGGTATCGCCCGCGCAGGCCGATGAGGCAAATCTGGCAATCGATAGCGCCGAAATCAGGCAGTTGCGCGCCGCGATGGAAAGCCGGTTTGCCAGTCTGCAACCTTTATATGCGTCGGGGGTTATCGGCATACAGGAGGATGGGCTGTTGGCGGTCAGGAACGTCGAAAGCGTACCGCTTAAGGACAGGAATCAGGTCAATAAACTGGTGGCCGCGGAAAATGCCGACCGGCAAAGCCTTTATCAGGCGATTGCCAATGCCAACGGTCATCCCGATTGGAGCGCGCAAATTAAATCAACTTTTGCCGGCCGTTGGTTGAGTAATGCTCAGCCGGGCTGGTGGTATCAATCTTCAGGAAGCTGGAAACAAAAGTAAACATGGCAAATAGAAAGAGAGTCAGAAAACCGTTACCGGCAGAACCGGTTAAAGTCGTTATCGAATCCTTGGCTCATGACGGGCGTGGCGTGACGCATGTCGATGGCAAAGTGATTTTTATCGATGAGGCATTACCGGGCGAAGAGCTGGAGTTTGTTTATACCGAAAGCCGCAAGGATTACGCGGAAGGCAAGGTGGTCAATCTACTGACGCGAGCCGCCGACCGCGTCGATGCGTTGTGCGCGCATTATGGCGTATGCGGCGGTTGCAGTTTCCAGCATGTCGATTCGCCGGCGCAAATCAGGATTAAGCAGGAGTTGCTGGTCGATCAGTTTAGACGTATCGGCAAAACTGAAATACCGGAGCTTTGGCAGCCGCTGGAAGGCCCGCATTGGGGCTATCGCAGCAAGGCGCGGATGGGCGTTAAATACGTCGAGAAGAAGAACCGGGTTTTGGTGGGATTCAGGGAAAGACGGCATCCGTATTTGGCCGAGATTGAAAGTTGCGTGGTGATGAATCCTATCGTCGGCACTAAACTGATGGCTTTGTCGGAAATGATCGGCGGTTTGACGATCAGGGATAAAATTCCGCAGATTGAAGTGGCTATCGGCGATAACCAATGCGTGCTGTCGTTTCGGGTGCTGGAACCGCCGACCGATGCCGATAAGGAACGGATGCGCGAATTTGCCCATCGGCATGACATATCGGTATGCCTGCAATCCAAAGGTCCGGACACCATCGTGCCGCTGGATGGCGAACCGGAAGTGATACCGACTTATGCGCTGCCGGATCAAGGTTTGGAGTTTAAATTCAGGCCGGCGATGTTTACCCAAGTTAATTATGAAATTAATAAACAAATGATCAACCGGGTATTGGATACGTTGGCTTTGAATGAAAACGACTCGGTGCTGGATTTATTTTGCGGGTTGGGTAACTTTACCTTGCCGATGGCGAAATTTGCCGGTCGCGTGGTCGGTGTGGAAGGCGATCAACCCTTGGTCAATCACGCCAAGGAAAATGCGCGTCATAACGGCATGGAAAACGTTGAGTTTTATGCGGCCGATTTAAGCAAGGATATTAGCGATCAGCCCTGGGCCAACCGTAAATACAACAAAATCATGCTCGATCCTTCCAGGGCAGGGGCTTCCGAGGTTTTGCACCATTTTAAGAAATGGCGGCCTGAGAAAATCGTTTATGTGTCCTGCAATCCGTCAACCTTGGCCCGCGATGCCGGAATACTGGTTAATGAGTTGGGCTATAAGCTGATTAAAGCCGGGGTGATGGATATGTTCCCGCAAACCGGGCATGTGGAGTCGATTGCTTTATTTGAAAAATAAAAAATCGCACATTGTTCTAAACCTCCCGCCTGTTCATAATGTTGCCAGTTAGACCTTCCAGGTAAGACGACTGCCATGGATGGCGGAAGTGCCGCAATCGGTAAGGAACCGATGCGGCCGACTGCCATGGATGGCGGAAGTGCCGCAATCGGTAAGGAACCGATGCGGCCGACTGGCATGGATGGCGGCCGAGACTGCTCCCGGCAGTCCTCGGCATTTCCTCCATCCATGGAGGTCAGAAGTGCTGGAGCCGCCGGGAGCGGCTCCAGTAAAAACCTGGAAGGCCTGCCTATCGGCCTGTTTCTCGCCTGAAGTTATTGCAGGCCATACCCTAAATAGAAAAGCCTATGTTTTTACAGCAGTATTCCATATGGCGGCAAGATAAATCCGCTCAGTTTTAAGGGCGGTATTTTGGGATGGACGAAGTATGATATGAGTTTTCAATTCATGTGACAAAGCAAGCACTTTTTTAAAATGAGAAAGTGTTTTTTTGAAGCTGGTTATTATTTTGGCATCTATATTGCTTTTCGTGAGAATCTATCTATAGTTATACACGTGTTATTAAGTCTTTTAACACGCCTTAAACGGAATGCATTCTTGTTTAAGGCCGGTGGGTTCGTTTTAATGCACTCACAATAATTCAGTATGTTACGTGTAAGTCAATAAAAAACGGTTAGTTTTTCGGAAAGTATTTGTTAACACTACTTCAACATCGTTTGGTTTTGCGCCAATATAGCGTCGGAATGCCTGCACGAGTGCAAGGTATTGTGTTCGCGCCGGCTATTTTAAGCATCCTGCTAGCGGGCTGCGCCATCAAGCGCGACCATTACGATGTGCCGACCGTGCCGCTTTCGAATCAATTCCAAAAGTCTGCGTTATTCCCTCTGGTTGACAAGGCCGCTACTCATGCCGGGGCGGCAAAGCCGGTTGCGGAAGCGGATCTTGATGAATGGTGGCGCTCTTTAGGCAGTGCCGAGCTTAATGCGCTGGTTGACCAGGCATTAGCGAACAATCTCGATCTACGGATTGCGATGCTGCGCCTGTCCCAGGCCCAGGCTCGTTCAAAACAGGCGGAAGCGGATCAATATCCGGTTCTTACCGCTCCCCTGGATGCTCGCCACGATGCTCCGCCCAACGGTGTTAACTCGGCAACCATCAGTTCCCCCTCTAGTATAAAACACCGCGAATATTATCAAGCCAGCTTACGCGGCGATTGGCGCGTGGATTTATGGGGCGAGCTCAGTTCCATGGCTGAGTCGGCGGAAATGCATCTATGGCAATCGACTTATCAAAGCGATGACACGCGCCGCACCCTGGTTGCCAACGTGGTGTCCAAGTATATTGAATATCTCTCTTTCAACGACCGTATCAAGGTTGCGCGTCAGACGGAAACCGAGCTTCACGGCATGCTTCAGGCGGTTAGCGACCGGGTTGAAGTGGGCGACGCCACGGTTATCGACCTGGAGCAGCAACGTTCTGCCGATTTTGCCGTTCATGCCACCATTCCCGGCTTGGAGTTGCAGCGGGAAATGGCGGCTCATGCCTTGGCTCAATTGCTCGGGGTTACGCCCAGTGCGCTGACCTTGTCGGACAAGGGCATGGATTCGCTTACTTTTCCCGGCGCGTCAATGAGCGTGCCGACTTCGCTGTTAGTGCGGCGGCCCGATATACGCGCTGTCGAGGCCAGATTGTTGGCCGCGGATGCCGATATTGATGTGGCGAGGGCGCGCTTGTTCCCGCCGCTGAACATAACCTCCCAAGGCAGTATAGGGATGGTGGCTTTTGCCCAGTTTTTTACTCCTTATGGCGTTATTTACAATGCGCTCGGCAATCTGACGACAACGATTTTCGATCATGGCCGGCGTACTCAGGATGTTGCTTTTGCGCGCTCGATGCACGAAGAATTGGTGGAAACCTACCTGCATACCGTCTACGCAGCGGTGCGGGAAACAGAGGATGCGATAACCACTACCCACATGAACGGCCGCCGCTTTGAGGCGCAAAAAATCGCTGTTGATGCGGCATTACACGCCTGGACAGCCAGCCGGGAATCCTATGAGGTCGGGGGCATCGACTTTTTGACGCTGATCGATACCGAGCGAACCTATCACCGCGCCTTGGATGAATACCACCATATTCGCCAACAACACTTTAATGGCTTGGTTTCGCTGTATAGCGCATTGGGCGGCGGCGTTCCGCAAGGAGGCGTATTGCCGGGCGACGGGACTCGTCCGCCGAATAAACCGGCTGAAGCGTCTGAATCCGCGTCCATGGCAATACCGGGGATCGACTGGACCGGACGCAATATCGATACCGATGAGGAGTTCTGGCTGGTCGAATTGGCTGGGTTACAGGATCGATCCGGAGTGACTCATGCCTGGCGCGATTTAAATCAGCGCTTTCCGGAATTGATGGCCGGCCGTGTCGCGGTACCACGCCTGCAAGGCAGGCTGGCGGATGACCGGCAAGAACGGGCAACCTGGTACCGGGTATTTATTGCCGTATTCCCGAATCGGGAAGAGGCCGGCGCTTTTTGCGGACAGTTGAGCGCCAAACAATTGCGTTGCAACGTGGTGTCGTCCGATGCCGATGAGTTCAACGATTTTATTGAAGACGAAACGGCCGATAATGCCGCGCTAGCAGCGGAAGACAGCGTGTCCAAGCCTGTCGAGTCCTTCGGCTACGCTCAGGATAGCCTTGTCGAAGGGGCGAAGCGGCCGGTTTCAGGCAATCCCGATAAATCAAACGACAAAGGGGAAGCCAAATCTTCAGTGCCATCCGCACAAACTTCTGCTGTCGACGCCAAGAAGGCCAATGTCAAGTCAGCGCCAGCGATGCCTAGTGAACCGAATGCGGCAGCCGGCAGCGGGGAGGCTGCTGCTCAGGCTGGGGCGCCTCCTCTATTAGGTTATGCCGTGCAGATTTACACGGTGTTTGACCGGAGTAGCGCTGAAAGCGCAGTGGCAGTGTGGAGCCGTAAGGGCTATAAAACCTATGTCCAGCAAGAGCGGTTAAGCGATGGAACAGTCGCGTTTGCAGTGCGAACCGGTATTTATACCAGCCGTAAGGAGGCAGCCGTACAAGCCGACACGTTGCGCAAACGTGAGCGGATTGATGCTATTCCCGTGCTTATCAAGCTTGAAGGTGCAGGGTAATCTGTTGCCCTGTGGCTGAATAATGACGATTTAAGTCTTCATATTCTTCATGCTCCTCATGGTAGTTATTTAATTTGAATGATGGCTAATTTTTTTAATGGCGAAAGCCATTACGGCTAATAAAAACATGAATAAAGAGTCTATTAACACGATTTCGACAGCCGCTTTCATGAATCAGGAGGCTGAGCTATTACCGGAACTCACTCAACGTCAGCAGCAGATCCTGGCCTTGATAAAAGCGGGTAAGGTTAACAAGGAAATTGCCAATGAATTAGGCATCGGTTTAGGCACAGTGAAGCAGCATGTTGTCGCACTGTTTAAAAAGCTCCATGTCAGTAATCGTACCATGGCCGTATCCCAAGGACTCAACCTGGCGCCGGCCAATGAATCCGATAATGCCGAACTATGCGAAGGTCTATTGGAACGCCGCCCCTGCATTGCCTTGAGTATTTTTTTGCCTGACGAGATCCTGCGTGCGGACGCTGATCCCAAGGCGATTGTTCAGGTCTTGCACAAAACTTTCTCGGCATTGGCAAGCAGCCATGACGCGCTGTATCTAGCCAGTAAAACCCATATCGGCGATTTGATTTTCAGCGTAAAGCGCGGCACGGAGCAGGATATTTTTAAGGCCTTGCGCGCGGCTCGCGCGGTCTTCGATGCGCTTGCGGATTACCCGGCTATCAGCCGGAATTTGCGCGGCGGATTAACAGCGGGACTTGCGATTTCGAGCATGAACCGTCACGGCGGCTGGTCCGGAGAAGTGGTCGCCAGCGCGGTGATTGCCCAAGCACGGGAGCTTGCGAGTAACGCCTCGCCCGGAGAACTGGCGTTGGGCGCTACGGCGAAAAAACTGCTGGAAATCATCGGGCCTAATACCCAGGGATTTGTTATGCCCGGCATTTGTTTCAACACGCTTAACCGGATGCCGTGGGGCAAAAACCTCCAATCCGCGCAAGCTCAGGAAGAACCCGACTGGGCTCAGTCGATTTTGGGACGGGATGCGGAACTCGAGCGCCTGGAATTACTGCTGTCGGACGTATTCAAAGGCAAAAACCGCCTGGTTTGCATTGAAGGCGAAACGGGCATGGGTAAATCGCTGCTATGCCGGTATGCCGCAGCACGAAGCCTGGACGTGAAAGCCAGATTGCATCATTTTGTCTGCCACTCGGGTATCGAAGAGAACCACCTGTACATGTTCCCCAGCGGCGCACCGGTTAGGTCTCAATCGTTGTTGCATTGCCTCAAATCGGTCGCAGGCCGGAATCATGAAGTGATTATTGTCGACGATGCCCACTTGTTACCGGCGGATATATTGATAAAAGTGCTTGAAACCGCAAACGCAGCCAAAAGAAAGTTAATTGTGGTGGCCGCGCGTAAACTGCCGAAATCCGTGGCAAATCCCGGCGAAACGATCAGGTTGGGGCATTTAGCCAAAACCGCTATCGAAGAGCTGGTCAAGCAGTCCATTAGCCAATGGGAAAACGATGCGCTAAAGGCAGGGGAAGATGCCAAGGCGATTATGCAGCAAGTACAAGACAAGCATCGCAATGCGGAAACTATCGCGCTACATGCCTCGGGCGTGCCGCTTTTTGCGATTGAATTGGCCCGCCACAACTGGCAAGACACTTTACCCCTATCCTTACAAGTCGTGATTAACGCCCGGATGGACGGCGTCAAACTGGATCGGGCCTTGCTGCGTTTGCTCAGCAAGGCGGCGACCCCTATGACGGCGGCGGAAATTGCCGAAGCCATGTGGGAACCCCAGGATACGATACAAATTGCTATTGAGCAGGCTGTTGCCAGCGGCGTTGTATCGCGGAATGAAGAGGGCCGTATTAGCTTTGCGCATCCCTTATTAGCCATACTGGTTAATCAAGCCGGCGTGGAATAATCAACGATGTCGACATTTTTTTCCGCCCTGTCGAATCAGGGCAAAAACATAGCGGCATCGCTTGAGCCGCTTTGGGATGTATTCCGTTCTCCCGATTTACGCAAGGTCAGCCCTTTACTCGCCGTAGCCGCGCTGCTGCATAATATTCTGGGCCTGGTTCTGCCGATGGCAATCCTGCAAATTATGGATCGCGTGGTGCTTAATCAGTCGCTGGAAACCCTGACGCTGCTGGCGATAGGGGTTATCGTGGGGCTGCTTATCGAAGAATTGTTGCAGGAAGTTAACGGCTTGGTAACCAGTTGGTTAGGCGCCCGCTTCGAACATATTGCCGGTGTCGAGGCATTGAGCAGATTAATGCATGTTTCCATGCAGCGCTTGCAACAGGAAGAGCCGGGTATTCATATTGAGCGCGTTGCCTCAACCGCAAAAGTCGCGGAATTTTATTCGGGACGGGCGTTGCTGGTTTTGTTGGACCTGCCTTTCGTGTTTATTTTCCTGGCCATGATTTATATCATCGGCGGCTGGGTCGTCCTTGTGCCGGTGGTGCTGCTGGCGGTTTTTATCTACGTTATTTTCCGCTTCGGCAACTGGCTGAAACAGCTGGTTGAGCATAATCACGCCGCCAATGAGCATCATGTCAATTACTTGGTGGAAACCTTTACCGGCATCCATTCGGTAAAGACCATGGCGATGGAAGCGCAAATGGAGCGTCGCCACGAGCGGCTTAGGGCAGGTACCGCCAAAATGAACGAAAGCATGTCCAATACCAGCGCCATGGCGGCGGCGTTGGGCACCACTTTTGTCCAGGTGATGACTGTCAGCATCGTTTTTGCCAGCGCTACCGGCGTGCTGGCGGGTCAAATGACGCCCGGAGGATTGGCGGCTTGCATGATGCTTTCGGTGCGTTCATTGCAGCCGTTGCGCCGGGGACTGGCAGTTTGGATGCGCTACCAGGGCTTTATTGCCGCGCAGCAACGCCTGAAAGAAGTGCATGATATGCCGTTTGACGACGATCACGGCAAACCCGATCTGCCGCAGGTCAAGCAAAGCATTGAACTCAAGCAACTGCGGCTTGAGCGCGGCAATGGCGAAGCCATTCTTGACGGTATCTCACTGACTATCCAGGCGGGCGAATGCGTTTTGATTCAAGGCGGCAGCGGCAGCGGCAAAAGCAGCCTGCTATCGGTTATCGGCGGGGCGGTCAGGGCCGGTAAAGGCGAGGTTCTGATTGACGGCCGCAATATTAACGAGTTTGCTTCCGACAGCATACAACGGGAAATCGGCCTGTTACCGCAATACGGCGTATTGATTAACGGCACCATTTTGGAAAACATGACCATGTTCGACGGCGGCCTGAATGAAGCCGCCCTGGATATAGCCCGTCAGTTGGGTCTGGATGAAGTGGTAGCCGCGATGAAGCTGGGTTACGAAACCCCGCTAGCCGAAGGCAATGCCGAAGTGTTGTCGTCCGGGTTGCGGCAAATTATCTCGATTGTACGTATATTGGTACATAGTCCCAGCGTCATTCTGTTCGATGAGTCCAACCTGTCGCTCGACATGACCGGCGATAGGCTGTTGCGGGAATATATTGCCCGGATGAAAGGCCTTTGCACCATTATTTTAATCACGCCCCGTCCGTCCTGGTTTGTCATGGCCGACCGGGTATTGCATCTAGCCGATGGACGCATCGTCGATAAAGCGCTAGATAACAAGCAGGCTCCCCTAGTCGTCAAAAGCACGGAGCAGGATTTGCCAAGACCGGCTCATGTGGTTGATTACTCGGAGCTTATACGCCGTCAGTTCGCTGTCGCATCGGATCTTTCCAATTGCCTGTTACCGCTGTTGCTGGCTATCGACTGGAAAGCGAACGAAAGAGAGCTGGCCGAGTCCATGCCCCATGCCGAGCGTAGTCTCGATCTTTCAGGGCTTTGTTCGACCATGGAGCACTTGGGCTTGTTGCCGCGGAGTTGCGTCAGTAGCCTGGCAAGTATCGATAGCCGGTTGATGCCGTGCCTGCTGGTGCCCGGCAATGCTTCGGCCAAGGTCATTTTGGAAAGATTGCCGGATCGGCGGCTCCGCTGTTTTGACGGCGGACTAGACAGGGAGACTATTGTTGAAGCAGACAACCTGAAAAACGAAATCTACGTATTCAAAAAGCGTGAACGCTTTGATGCAGGGACGCGCCACGAAATAAAGTTTTTCGGCAATTTATTTCAGAGGTTTCGCAAACACAGCGTTCTCGCTTTTGTTTTTACCGTTGCCAATACGGCTTTTGCACTGGCGCCGCCTTTTTTTGTCAAATCGATTTATGACCGGGTTTTGCCGACCGGCGATATTATGATGGCGGTTTATCTGCTGATCGGCGTTGTTTTAGCGCTGGTGCTGGATTTTCAAGTGCGCCATCTAAGAGGGCGCCTGATCGCCCATATCAGCGGCCGGATCGACTATATTATCGGCACCAGCGTATTTCGCCGGGTTATCAGCCTGCCGGCCAGTTTCACCGGCAACGTTTCGGTACCGCGTCAAGTAGGCCGTCTGCGCAACTTCGACAGCCTGCGCAGCTTTTTTGTCGGGCCGCTTGCGATTATCGCATTGGATATGCCGGCCAATATTATTATGGTAGTTGCGATCGGCATCATTAATCCTTGGGCGTTACTGGTTGTGTTGCTTTCGGCAATTGCTTTTTTTGTGCTGGGGCTTGGCACCCGTCAGCGCAGTAAAAACGCTATTGCCCGTTCATCCAAGGCCTCAAGCGAACGCATTGAATTTCTCACCGAAGCCGTTACCCAGATGAGTGCAATACGCAGTGCCGGCTGCCGCGCGCTGTGGGTTGAACGTTACCGGGCGCTGAGCGGTAAAGCAACCATGGCTAATTACCTGGATCATCAGGCCCATGCCCGGATTAGCGGCGCTGCGCAAATGCTGAGTTCTTTGACCGGATTTAGCGTGCTGGCGCTGTCCGCGGTTAATACGGTTAACGGCGACATCACTAACGGCGCCTTAGTCGCCACCATGATGATGATGTGGCGGCTGACCGGACCGATGCAGAACTTTTTCCTGGCGGCGACCTCAATGGTTAAAATCAAGACAAGCATGCAGCAAATCGAGAACTTGATGCATATGTCGACGGAAGCGGATGGCGGCGTACATCAAACCATCCGTCCGGGTTCCGAAGGCGCTATCAGTTTTTCAAGAACTTCAATGCGCTATATTAATGATTCCGACCCGGCCCTGCTCGGCATAAGCTTTAATATACCGCCGAAAAAGATCGTGGTAATTACCGGACCGAACGGCTCCGGTAAATCCAGCGTGCTCAGGCTTATTACCCGGACCTATTTGCCGCAGGCCGGGACAATACGGCTTGACAGTATCGATATTCGCCAGCTTACCACCGCCGATCTTCGCGATAGAATCAGTTACATGCCGCAGCATTGCGATATTTTTTACGGCACCGTTATGCAAAACCTGCGCTTGGTCTATCCGGCGGCGACCGACGATGAAGTTATTTGGGCTGCACGGATGGCGGGGATTTATGATGAGGTTAAAGCGATGTCTAACGGTTTTCAAACCCGTATTTCAAATACTCAGTCCAATCAACTGCCCACGGGCTTTCGCCAACGCATCGGCTTGGCCCGCGCGATGCTTAAACCGGCGCCCATCGTGATCTTGGACGAGCCGGGCAATGGTTTGGACGATGAGGGAGAGGCCGCTTTGGAACGTTGCATGGAATGGTTGCGGGGCCGTTCCACCTTACTGATGGTCTCCCACCGGCCGGCGCATATGCGCATGGCCGATACCACTATATTCATGGAACGCGGTTCAATAGCCGCCATGGGTTCGTATGACAGCATCAAAGATAAAATTTTTTCCAGAAGCAGCAATGCCAAAAACAGCAATTAATAATGTTTACAAAATTCACCAATAAAGAGCCAGCCGAAAAAACGGTCTTGCTGGGTAACCGCCAGCGCCGCTTGCTTTCCGATACGGCGCATATCGAAGATGAGCTTATCCCCGGTTTCGTGCAACCCATGTTGAAATTGGTGGCGGTTGGCGTGGTCCTATTTTTTCTTTGGGCCGGTCTGACCCATATCGCCGAAGTGGCGCGTGCGACCGGCGAAATCATTACTATCGGTAAAGCCAAGGTCGTGGAACATCTTGACGGCGGTCTCATTAAGGAAATCATGGTTGAAGAACGCTCGCATGTTCAGGAAGGCCAGGAGTTGCTACGCCTTGACGGCACTCAGGCAATGGCTAATTTACATCAATCGGAGGCCCGTTTAGTCGCGCTAAGGCTGCGCGCCGAGCGGCTTAACGCCTTTGCTGAACAGCGTCCGCCTAATTTCGAGTCATTGGCGGAATCTTACCCCGATCTGCTGGCCGACCAGCAGAGCCTTTACCATACACAGGTGGCGGCGCGGGATACCACATTGTCGATTTTAGACCGGCAAATCGATCAGCAACGCCGCCGCATCGCCCAGAACAAGGGCTTATTATCCGCCGCCCTGAGCCAACAAAAGCTGACCGTAGAGCTTGACCAGATGCGTGAAAGTTTAGCCTCTCGCCGCCTGGTGACCCGGACCGTATTGCTTGAGACGAAAAGAGCCAAAGTCACTGCGGACAGTGAAGTGGCCCGGATAAAACAGGATATTAGCGTGGCCGAGCAGGAACTTGCGGAATTGGACATGCGTCGCGCGGATACGCTCAATCAGTTGCGCCGCGAAGCGCAAAATGAAATAGGCTCGATAACCGCCGAAATAGCGGAGGTTGAAGAAACCATGGCGAACTTGAGGGCCAAGGTCGAGCGTTTGGTCGTGCGCGCCCCGAGCAGGGGCTATGTGCTTGAGCAGAAAGTGTTAACCGTCGGCCAAGTGATTCAACCGGGCGCATTGCTGATGCAGATTGTTCCGGATGACGTACCGCTGGAAGCCGAAATTCGCATTCAACCCAAAGATATAGGTTATGTCAAAGTCGGCCAGAAAGTTAACATGCGCGTGAGCAGTTACGACTACACCCGCTTCGGTTTTGCGACCGGGGAACTTAGGCGGGTTGCGGTTTCCAGCAGCCTGGACGAAGCGCAAAAACCGTATTTTAAAGGCTGGGTTACGCTCGATCACCCGTATGTCGGCAAAACCCCCGGCCGTAATCCGCTTCAGTCCGGCATGGGCGTTGAGGCGGAAGTCATTACAGGAAAGAAGACGTTGTTGGCGTATCTTTCCAAACCGGTTATCGACGTGGTTACACGGTCATTTCACGAACGCTAAAAATTAAGGATTGCAATCATGGGTGTTATCAAAAAAATTCTGTATCGCGGCAATATTCTCGGCAAGCCCAGGCACAATAATTTATTCCTCGATATGGAAGAGAACATCCATATTCATTACCGCGACCTGCGCATAGAGCTGAGCCGGGGAGAGTTTGAAGAAATAGCAAGCACGTTCGGCAAGCAATCGGCGGAGCTGCAAAGCATCATTGAGCAGAAAAAATACCAGGACGGCAAGCTGGCCAATGCAAATCAGGATGATGTGCGGATTTGGACCGAATCGCGCTTGACCCATGGCGTGAAGTATCATCCACAACGGTTTTCGCTGGAGGAATGCGGCGACGGCTATCACTTCCATTACCGCAATTACAAGCTGCTGATCGATAAGGACGAGTTTCGCCAGATTGCACAGTTGTTTAAGACTGTGGACATTGATGGCCCCTATGCGTCGACCTTTGATGAAGTGCTTCATCTGCTGGAAGCCAATGATGTCGATTTCGTGCTCGACGTCGGCAATGTTCCGGGCGAGGTGCTGGCTATATCGGTGGCGCATTATCATATGCCCAAGGTTCGGGATATTTTCGGCTACATCGATTTTTGCACCGAAAAAGACGAGCCCGGCGAAAAACGCTATTTGGGTAAGCGGCTAAGCGTTGTCGTGCATCCCGACAGGCAACGTAGCGCGATGGATTACCGGCAGCTTCGCGCTAATAAAAATGTAGTCCGGCTGGTTGATTACCTGGCCGAATCGGGCGCTGCTATTGATGTCAACGAATTGAACCGGCTTGGCTGCCAAGTATTGGATTTATATTTTGCCGTTGATGCCGGTAAGGCGCGCGATGTGGACACCGACCCGCAAGCCTGGTTTTATTCGGTAGCGAGCCGGCAAGTTATTTTTCCCTACAAGCCGGCAACCGAAGCAGCGAAAGTCAGCGCCGAAAAAATGTATCGCGCTTGGCGCGGGCTTTTGAACAACTTTCAGTTGGGTTTTGTCAAACCGTCCAAGGACGTGCTGCCAACGGAAGAACAGGTCTCGCTAAAACAGAAAATAGACGAAGTTTTGCTGCGGGAGATAGCGGCTTTCGCGGCAGTGGATAAAATTTATATGATGGGATCGGCGGTGCGCGGGGATATGGGCCGTTATCGCGCACCGTTCGTACACGGAAAACTGGCCAAGCTCGGTTCCGATATTGATATTCTGGTTGAAATCGACCCGGAACTGGAAAGCGATATTCCAGCGCATTGGGAGTGCTATTTACCGTCGGCTTCCAATCATTGCGCCGTTTACCATATTGCCCAAATTCCGTTGGCCGGCGGTTTCGAAGAGTGGCAGCAGCTCTACCCCAACATCCCGTTTACGCATCATCTTGTGGATGCTTATGTCTATTTTCCTTCACGAGGCTATAGGGAGGAAACGGATGCTTTTTTGAGCAAATTTAAAGCCCAGCTTTTTTATGATCGCAATCGTGACGCGATGGTCTACCATAGCGATGAGGAAGCCCGGATAGCGCAGCAATTGACCGGGATTTACGGCTTCCCGCAGGTGGCAGTGGAAAAAATGAAGGTGTCTACCGAAAATGCCATCTTTAAAGTTTTTGCCGGAAAGCAAAAACTGATCCTAAAGCTTTTTAAAGTGTCGGGAAATTACAACAGCAGTCGAGTTGCCGAACATACCGTTTATGAAGAGAAGCTGGTATCCGCGCTAAAAGAGCGAAACATTCCTACCGCCGGCATCATTCATGCCCCTAATGGAGCGGATAGCGCTATCGAAGGCTATAGTGCGTTATTGTTCGAGCGGATTCCGGGAAAAGTCGAGCAGCGTCCCGAATATCCATTAGATAAGATTTGCCCGGCTTTTGCCGAAATTCATCGAGTGCAAATGGAACGTCCGCTTGAACTGGAGGCAAGGTTTTATTTTGACGACGCCTGCATGATTTGGCTGCCTACCTTTGATAAATACCTCAATAGCAGGCAACAATCCCCCGAAATTGCCAAGGCCTTGGCCGATCTGGCGGCTTTGGCCGCGCGATGGCATCCGGGAGAAAACCGCGATGTATTGTTTTCAAGGAGTCCGTTTATTCATTGCCATGGCGATGTTACGCCCAAGAACGTCATTGTCGAGGAGTCCGGCGAAGCGCGTTTTTTCGATTTTAACAATGCGTTTTTCGGACCCCGTATGGCTGACGTGGTGGATGGCGCGTTTGAGTTTTCGTTAGCGGAAAAATATATTCATTTAGCGGATTTTGCGCGTTTCGACAGCTTTATTGCTCATTATTCCGAACATAATCCGCTGACTCCCGATGAAGTACAGGATTTGCCGCAATGGATTTCATTAATAGGCCTAATAAAGTTCACCAAAGAAGTGCGCGTGCTGCTTGAGCGGCCCCAGGAAAGCTTGCGTTATAAACGAGCCTTGGCAATTGCGGCTTTTACCTTGGCGCGCGTAGCCGAGTAGCGGGGATTTCTACCCGTTTCTATACGCAGCCCGATGTGTATAACTTTGAGCTATAACTTTTGGATGTCTGGCGCAAAGATTCCGGTCTGATTAGTATTACGTAATAGTACGTAGTACAAGTTCGTCAATCCGTCCGGAGAGAGTCATGGCTGAAAACAATCAAACAGAAACGTCTAGCGATGTAGCTGGCGCAGAACAAGAAACCGAACAAAATTTTCTTGATGAATCGACCGGACTTTTTCCCGATGAAGCCGGTCAGGGCGCGGATTTTGACCAAGCTGTTGAAACAGCCGATAGCGATCAAACCGAAGCATCGGCCGGATCCGGTGCCGAGCAGGATGAGAATGCTCAATTACTTGATGACTTGACCGTACTTGCCCGTGACGAAAATAGTAAGGATAAGGAAGAAGAAACCGGCGAAACCGTTGGCTCGACATCCGACAATGTTAATGAGGGCGGCTATGAAAATCTCCAGTCGGACTTTCGTTTCGCCGGCGATAAAGTGGTTACGGACGCTAATCAAGGCGCTAGAGGTGATGAAAGCCTGGATATTGAGCGAAGCATAGCTGAATCGAACATTGTAGTGCCGCCTCATCCTACAGACAGTGATGGTCATCAAGAAGGCGTACCTCAAGTCACTCAACCGCTACCGGAAGCTGGAATAGACTTAAACCAAACCACCGTAGCGAGCAATGATGCATCCGATACGCAGACAGCCGGGGTAGATGGCGGCAATCCGGATTTACTGGATAGGTCTGGCGATGATACAAACAACTTTGCTGATCCGGGGGCTGAACCAGGGGCAGCTTCTGGGAGTATATCGGCAGCATCGGGAGCTGCATCAGCAGCTGCCTCATCCACTACCGCTACGTCGTCGGCAAACTCAACCTCAACACCCCCGGCAGTAGCCACAGCGGCGACCACGCCAACGACACCGACCACACCAACGACCGCTACTACGGCGACGACAGCTACTACGCCCACCACGGTAACGAGTGCAACCACGCCGACCACAGTGACCAGCGCAACCACGCCGACCACGGTAACGAGTGCAACCACGCCAACGACGGTAACGAGTGCGACTACACCGACCACGGTGACCAGCGCCACGACGCCGACCACGGTGACCAGCGCCACGACGCCGACCACGGTGACCAGCGCCACGACGCCGACCACGGTGACCAGCGCCACGACGCCAACCACAGTGACCAGTGCAACGACGCCAACGACGGTGACCAGCGCCACCACACCCACCACGGTGACCAGCGCCACGACGCCAACGACGGTGACCAGCGCCACGACGCCAACGACGGTGACTAGCGCAACCACGCCGACTACAGTAACGAGCGCGACCACGCCAACGACGGTAACTAGTGCGACTACGCCAACCACGGTAACGAGTGCGACCACGCCAACCACAGTGACCAGCGTAACTACACCGACCA
>Ga0208789_1000388_pt1 | contig 43796 bp, 47 predicted proteins | sample Methanotroph_Enr_FD_187368 | JGI IMG/M metagenome (GOLD analysis project Ga0208789, IMG submission 187368) | Enriched soil microbial communities from Old Woman Creek wetland in Ohio, USA - Methanotroph_Enrichment_5 (SPAdes) (version 2) | ecosystem: Environmental > Terrestrial > Soil > Wetlands...
GGCTGAATATCTACAAAAAGAACGCTCTAAATTATTTAAAACCATTCATGAACGAGACTTAAAAAGCGGCTGAGTTATAAGGATTTATTTTTCCGTTTTCAGACTCATTTATCTATTGGAAAATACTGACTACTGATGAAATAGCGTGTTTCTTCAGTCACTTTGTTATCGATTTCTCTTTTGGCTGTGACCGCGATAATGCTTTGCAAGCTTTTCCAATCATGCCGCTCTTTCAGCCAAGCTATATCATCTGTCGCACGAAGGGTGCGCGTTTCAATGCGACCGTGGTCGCCATCGTAACTTACATAAGCAACTGCCGGAGATAAGGATGACGTGAAAAATGTTTTTACATCATTCTATTTTCAAGGTGTTTTAAGCGCGATTGCCCTAGAGGGAGACGCCGGTGGTCACACAGCGCGGCCGCTTTGGTTTCAAACTGATCAGTGCCGTCTCCGCCCGTGGCGACTTGCACTTTAACGTCATCGACGGAGCAATGGGCGCGGAAAAGTTCATTGATTTTCTAAAAAAGCTGCGCCACGACGCCGAATGCCCTATTTTCGTCATCGCCGACAATGCCCGGAATCACCACAGTAAGAAAGTCAGGGCTTTTTTAGAGACTCAGCAAGGACAAGTCATGATGGCTTTCTTGCCGCCTTATTCACCGGCATTGAATCCGGATGAACAGGTTTGGAACCACGCCAAAGCGGATGCCGGCAAGCGGCCTATCCGAAGCAAGAACGAAATGGAGCGAGTGATCCTCGCCGCCATGCCGTCCATCAAAGAAAAAGCAGAGCTGGTGAAAAGCTTTTTCCGCTTGCCTGAAACAAGGTATGCAGGTGGCTAATTATGAGCATTGCGCCAAAACTTTTGAGACGATTAACACGCAAAGCCCTGCTTGATAAATGAAACGGCCGGGCGGATATTTCTACTCATCATAAGTGCCTCAAATAAAGTGCCTCAAAAATAAGTTAGAAAATTATAGCAGCACGCAATTGTTCTTTAATAATCAATCTGATGCATGAGAAGTTAGTGCCATTCGAATCTAAGGGCGATTTTATAAACCGGGTTTTATAGCTGTCACCAACAAATTGACTTCAAGCCTGTGACTAAGCTTGATATCTGAAAAACCGGCAGCCCTTAGCTGTTCTAAGGCTACCGATTCACGCATGACGTGATTTTCCGATTCATCGTTAAACAAATGCACTACCCAGTGCTCCAGTACATCCAGTTTATTAATTTGTGTTAATACTTTGAAATAACCACTAACCTCATTCTGTATGATGGCCGTATGTTTGGAAATGTCATCCAAACCATAGCGATCGCCGTTAATGAATTGGCCACCAGATTTTAAAACTCTGAAAATTTCCTGTATGACTTCCTCACGATAAGTATTGAGAAAGTTATGCAAGGTATAAGCCGAGGCCACTATATCGACACTGGCAGTTGCAAGGTTTTTTAGCGCAGTCAACGCATCATCGCCGCAAAAAGCCAGCTTGCCTTCTGTAGACCATTTTTGCAGATGCTTTTTAGCCTGATCTTGCATAACCGGTTCGTTATCAATACTTAGGATATTGAATTTATCTGACGCGGTTAATAACGATAAGGTGGTAATGCCGGTGCCGCCGCCCAACTCTACAACAGTAAGGTTATCGGTTGCTTGCGCAACAGCATACTCTGAAGCTGCAATGCCAACCAAGCGGCTCATTTGAGTCGCTAAGGGGCAAATTAAATTGAGCAGTTCGTAGTCCTGCCCAATGACACCGGAAAATATGGCATCGTATTGTGATTTGTTAGTCATGATAATTTAGCTTGTTGTTTACGTTCGAAAGCGGCCAGTTGCTCGGCTGTGGCTTCAGTTTGAAATTTATCTTTCCATTCTTCATAAGGCATGCCGTAGACAACTTCCCTGGCTTGCTCATAATTCATCTCTATGCCCTGCTCTACTGCCGCCGCCATATACCATTTGGCTAGGCAGTTTCTGCAAAAATCCGCCAATATCATCAAATCGATGTTTTGAACGTCGGTGTTTTTTTGCAAATGACTGAGGAAGCGTCTGAATGCAGCAGCTTCTAATTCTGTTTGTGTGTTTTTGTCCACAATTTACTCCCAAAATAATCGGCATTTTAGCAGAAACGGCTATTCAAGCATGTACATTCCGCAGCAAAGATTTTACAATGAACTACAGCGTAACAACTTGCTTCCTGTATGAGAATTCATAGTTCGTCATTAACTTTTTCGCCGATAAACCTTAACCAGAATGTTGGTAAGAATAATAGCGCGCAAAATAAAGACGAAAATGAACTATCGGTTGCAAAAGATACTCAAAACAAAAAATTTAATCAGCCTTCATCCCCAGAAGAGATTAAAAAAACGCTGGATAATGTTGGCTTAGCCATTGATTTATCAAATCAAGACAATATTATTAAACCAACCAATTCACGAACCTTAAGAGCACTTTCCGCTTATACTCAGGAATTCAATGCACCGCTGCAAGATCAACGTGCTCAATTGATTACAGGAATAGATGCTTACGCCTGATCACCCTACTTTCGGCTACTAATGAAACAGCTTTTCGAATTTTTCCCTATCGTTTTATTTTTTATCGCGTTTAAGCTTTACGACATTTATGTCGCTACCGCAGTTGTTATTGCGGCAACTATTATTCAAGTGGCCTATGCCTGGTTTAAACACCGCAAAGTTGAAACTATGCAATGGATAACCTTGGGTTTGATACTGGTGATGGGCGGCGCAACTCTCTATTTACAGGATGAGCAATTTATTAAATGGAAATTATCCATCATAGAATGGCTGTTTGGCACAGCATTTTTGGGTAGCCAGTTTATCGGTAAAAAACCTTTCATTGAAAAAATGCTGTCCGGCAGTTTAACCTTGCCGGCATTAGTCTGGAAACGATTAAACACGCTATGGGGCTGCTTTTTTATCAGTGTAGGTTTTATCAATCTTTATGTAATGTACAATTACAATACCGATGATTGGGTTACCTTTAAAACATTTGGCGTGCCGGCTTTAATGGTTGTTTTTATTTTGCTGCAAATGATTTTTTTATATAAGCACATCCCGGACACAGAGGAATAAAACGTGTTATACGCCATTATCAGTGAAGATATAGCAAATAGTCTGGAAAAAAGACTCTCAGTGCGCTCTGCACATCTTAATCGCTTGCAAGAGCTGCAAGATGCCGGACGATTGGTTTTAGCCGGCCCCCACCCTTCAATTGACAGCGACAATCCGGGCGCTGCCGGTTTTACCGGCAGTCTGGTAGTCGCCGAATTTGCCAGCTTGGCAGATGCCCAGCAATGGGCGGACATTGATCCCTATATCGATGCCGGGGTTTATGCCAAGGTTATCGTTAAACCGTTTAAAAAGGTCTTTCCACAATGACATCCGATTTAATTAGACAGCTGTTAACCGATACTTTTAAGCCAGAGCTTCTGGAAATCATCGATAACAGTGCGGCACATGCCGGACACGCCGGCGCTCGTAGCGGCGGCGGTCATTATCATGTCACTATTGTTGCTGAAATTTTTGAAGGCAGGTCTTTAGTTCAACGCCACCAGCTTGTCTATAATGCGCTGGGCGACATGATGAAACAACAAATTCATGCCTTAGGCATTAATGCTCTCTCACCCTCTGAAGAAACCAAAGGAAGATAATAAATGAAAAAATTCATCCCTCTGCTTGTTGCCGGTACAGCGCTGCTGGCCGGTTGTAATCAAGAAAAAACGGCCGATACTGCCGGCAGCACTTCGTCTCCTGCCGCAACCTCTGCACCAGCTGTTGATAAAGCCGACGCTATCGCTGTCGTTAATGGCCAGTATATCCCCAAATCAACGCTGGACACGCTGGAAAAAGAAATCGCCGAACGTAGTCACGGCCAAACTTTCCCAAAAGAAAAACTGGTCGAAGAACTTGTTCAGCGTGAGCTGCTGGTTCAGGATGCCGTACAAAAGCAACTGGACAAGTCGCCTGAATTCGTCGCGCAACTTGAAGCCGCTAAAAAAGCATTACTGACACAAGCAGGCCTGCAAAACTTTATTAAAGCCAATCCGGTAACTGATGCGGAAATTAAAGCCGAATACGACAGCAAAGTAGCCGCTGAAAAGGGAACTGAATATAAAGCGCGTCATATCTTGGTTAAAACTGAGGCAGAAGCTAAAAAACTGATTGCTGAGTTAGATAAGGGGGCTGATTTTGCCAAGTTGGCTAACAAGAATTCATTGGATGCTAAAGAATCACAAAATGGCGGCGATTTAGGTTGGTTTTCTGCAGCGCAAATGGTTGCTCCTTTCTCAGAAGCAGTGGCCGCACTGGAAAAAGGCAAATACACTAAAGAACCCGTTAAGACCCAGTTTGGCTATCATGTTATTTTAAAAGAAGATTCTCGTCCTGTAACACCTCCACCATTGGAAGCGGTTAAAGAGCAACTTACACCTTTCCTGCAACGCAAAAAAGTTCAAGGCATGATAGAAACCTTGCGTAAACAGGCTAAAGTTGAAATATTAGTGCCGCTGACTGAAGAACCGGCAAAAGCCGCTCCGGCCGCAGAACCTGCTGCAGAAGCGCCAGCAGCAGAGCCTGCCAAACCCGTTGAAGGCGCTGCTGAAAAAGCGCCGGCAGCAGCCGAAGAGAAGCCAGCCGCTCCGGCGGAAGAACCGGCCAAAGCTGCCGAACCTGCTCCAGCAGCAGCCCCGGCAGAAACAAAAAAATAGTATTACGACAAGACAGAAAGGGCGGTTAAACCGCCCTTTTTTATGTGATTTTTTCCAAATACTGCACTATAAATTGCACACTGCGATTTCCCCTGAATTCGTTAACGTCCAATTTGTAAACTGCCTTAATATGCCGCAAACCTAACCAGCTTTCCGGTTTGTCTACGTAAAAAGCAATTGCGTCGATTAACAACTCGCCAAACGGTTTTCTCAGTACTAACTTAAGATGCCGCTGCCCGACAATGCGTGATTGAATCACGTCAAAAACCCCATCAAAAACAGGCTCGGGGAATTCTTGCCCCCAAGTGCCGGCGTTTTGCAATAAATCGGCAAATTCAATGGTCATCTCCTGTTCCGTCAACTCGCCATCGGAATAGATTTTTTGCTCCAAATCAATAGAAACCAAACGCTTCCTAACCATCTCATCAAAAGCCAATGCAAACGGCGGATAGTCGCGCATTCTCAAACTCATGCCTGCGGCCATCGCATGACCGCCGAACTTGCTCAGCAATTTAGGGTGTAGCGCTGCTATATCGCTCAATACGTCACGAATATGAACGCCGGGAATTGAGCGCGCCGAGCCTTTTATCTCATCTTTTCCGGCAGGCGCAAAAGCAATAACGGGACGATGTAATTGATCTTTAATTCGCGATGCCAAAATACCGATAACGCCTTGGTGCCAGTTTGAATCGAACAAGCAGACGCCCGCAGGCAAATGGTGTTCATCAAGCTTTTTCATCTCGCCCAACAAAGCCATCGCTTCGTTTTTCATCTGTCCTTCGACTTCCTTGCGATCATTGTTCAGCTCATCGAGCTGCAACGCGATTGTTTTTGCCAGCGCAGGATCATCGGTTAGCAGGCATTGAATCCCTAATGACATATCGTCCATGCGGCCTGCCGCGTTAAGCCTTGGCCCCAGCGCAAAGCCCAAATCGGATGCGGAAATGGCTTCAGGCCTTCTGCCGGAAACCTCAACAAGCGCATTAATCCCAGGATGCGCGCGCCCCGTGCGTATTCTCAATAAGCCTTGATACACCAGAACCCGGTTGATTTGATCCAGCGCCACCACGTCGGCGACCGTACCCAATGCGACATAATCAAGCAGCTGAGCAAGATTGGGTTCTTGGGCCTGGTTCTTCTCAAACCAGCCCTGATCTCTTAACCGGCTTCTTAACGCCATTAATACATAGAAAATAACGCCGACACCGGCAAGCGTGCCGCTGGGAAACTTATCATCGACTAGATTGGGATTAACAATAGCGTCGGCAGCAGGCAATTCATGACCCGGCAAATGGTGATCGGTAATCATGACTTTTATGCCCAGCTCTTTAGCGACCCTGACCCCGTCTATGCTTGATATGCCGTTATCAACGGTAATAATCACATCGGGATTTTGCAGCTTGACCAGATCGACGATTTCAGGCGTCAAACCATAACCGTACTCAAACCGGTTGGGCACGACGAATACCACATCCCCTGCCCCCAGCAACTGCAAGCCTTTGATAGCTACCGCGCAACTGGTTGCGCCATCGGCATCGAAATCGGCTACGATACAAATCCGCTGTTGTTCGTTGATCGCCACGATCAGATTACCGACCATCTCTTCCATGCCCGACAGCAGCCATGGCGATGGAAGTTTTGTCAGCGTTCTGTCCAGATCCGCTTCCGAAGTTAAACCTCTGGATAAAAAAATACGTTCCAATACAGGATGCATTTCACCCAAATTAGAGCGTTTTTTTGGGACAGTACGCCTAACTATAGCTTTCTTTGCGCCTTGATAATACATGGATTTCTCAATAAGAAAGCCGACAGAAGTCGGCTTTACATTACTACTTTATTGATTGTTTAATGCGGAGCGTTTATTTATAAACAATCCAAAATTGCCCGTTTAACCGCATCCAAACTGGCATCAATTGTCACAGGATGTGCAGCAGCACATTGCGAAATAGCCGTATCGGGATCTTTCAAGCCGTTACCGGTCAAGGTGCAGACAATTTTGCTGCCTTCAGGAATTTTTCCTGAACCAATATCATGCAAAGCCCCGGCTAATGAAGTTGCCGAAGCCGGTTCGCAAAAGATGCCTTCATATTGGGACAACATTTTATGAGCAGCTAAAATCTGCTCGTCGGTGAACTTGTCGAACCAGCCACCGGATTCTTTTTGCGCAGCCCAAGCAAAATCCCAGGATTGCGGATGGCCGATGCGTATGGCTGTAGCGATGGTTTCCGGTTCATCGATCATATGACCGGCTAAAAACGGTGCAGCCCCGGCGGCTTGGTAACCGCACATGACCGGGCGGCTACTGCACACACGACTAGCGGCATACTCGGTGTAGCCTTTCCAATACGCAGTAATATTTCCGGCATTGCCGACAGGCAGACAGTGATAGTCAGGCGCGAAACCGAGATCATCGACAATTTCAAAAGCGGCGGTTTTTTGTCCGTCGATCCTGAACGGGTTAATCGAGTTAACGATGGTGACCGGCGCATGTTCGGCGACTTCTTTAACCAGCGACATGCCTTTATCGAAATTACCGTTAATCTGGATGATTTCAGCGCCGTACATCAGGGTTTGCGCCAGCTTGCCCAGGGCAATTTTACCGTCGGGTATTAACACGAAAGCTTTGATACCAGCACGTGCCGCATACGCTGCGGCAGCGGCCGAGGTGTTGCCGGTCGAGGCACAGATGATAGCCTGACTTCCGGCTTCCACGGCTTTGGTAACCGCCATGGTCATGCCGCGGTCCTTAAATGAACCGGTTGGGTTCAGGCCTTCGAATTTGACATAAATATCAACATCCTTACCGATCAATCGGGGAATGTTTTGCAGTTGAATCAATGGCGTATTGCCTTCATTCAAACTGATGAGGCGGGTAGTTTCGCTAACCGGCAAGCGGTCTCTGTAGCGATCAATCAAACCGGTGTAGTGTTTATGTGTAGACATGTTTTTATTTATCCTAGAGTTTCCAAACGGATGCGGTTAACTTGACCGGTAACAGTTTTTAACGCTTCAATTTCAGCGATAGCTGCGTTCATTTCTTTTTCCAGCGTAACTTGAGTCAGTATGATAATCGGTACCGAAGTTTCATTATCCTGCGGCACTTTCTGGCTGATGGCTTCGATGCTTATTTGATGTTCGGCCAAGATGCGAGTCACCTCGGCCAGAACTCCCGGTTTGTCTTCCGCATGAAGACGCAAATAGTAAGCCGTACGGAACATATCGGAAGACAATACCGGTATGTCAGCCAAGGCATCGGCCTGAAACGCCAAATGCGGCACGCGGTTTTCAGGATCGCTGGTTAAAGCCCTGACCACATCGATCACATCGGCGACTACGGAAGACGCGGTAGGCTCGGCGCCGGCTCCGGCTCCATAATAAAGCGTAGGGCCGACCGCATCGCCTTTGACCAAAACAGCGTTCATGACACCGTTTACATTGGCAATAAGACGACGCTCAGGAATCAGTGTCGGATGCACTCTTAACTCGATGCCTTCCGGCGTTTTGCGAGCGATGCCTAGATGTTTAATGCGGTAACCCAGTTGTTCCGCGTACTCGACATCGGCACGGGTAATCTTGGTAATGCCTTCGGTAAACACCTTGTCGAACTGCAACGGGATACCGAAAGCAATCGAGGCCAGAATAGTTAATTTATGACCGGCATCTATACCTTCCACATCAAAAGTAGGATCGGCTTCTGCGTAACCCAGGGCTTGCGCTTCGGCTAGTACATCGGAAAAATCGCGGCCTTTATCGCGCATTTCGGTCAGGATGAAATTGCCTGTGCCGTTGATGATGCCGGCCAACCATTCAATTTGATTGCCGCTTAAACCTTCGCGTATCGCTTTGATAATCGGAATACCACCGGCAACAGCGGCTTCAAAGGCAACAATTACGCCTTTCTCGCTGGCCTTGGCGAAAATCTCGTTGCCATGCAACGCAATCAGTGATTTGTTGGCGGTAACGACATGCTTGCCGTTTTCTATGGCTTTTAACACCATGTCTTTGACCTGCCCTGCCCCGCCGATCAATTCCAGAATAATTTCAATTTCAGGATCATTGATAATTTCAAAAGGATCGGTTGTTAAAGCAATGCCTTGCGTATCGCAAATACGCTGCTTATTTAAATCTTTTGCCGAGGCACGAGTGATGATGATTTCACGGCCTGCCCTGCGCGCAATTTCTGCTGCATTTCGTTTCAACACATTGACGGTGCCGCCGCCGACGGTACCTAATCCTAATACACCTACTTTTACCGGTTTCAAATCAAACTCCAGTTAAAAACTATTTTGCACAAAGAGAAATGGAACACGGATGACACGGATAATCACTGATTTTAAACGCGTAATTAAACTTAGCTTGGGCTAAAAAATCCGTGTAAATCCGTCCAATCCGCGTCATCCGTGTTCTATCATTTAACCCGCTTATATAACCTTGTCTTTCTTCATCATATTGCGTATGCCGCGAACCGCTTGGCGGGTGCGGTGTTCGTTCTCGATCAGGCCGAAACGGACATGATCATCGCCATGCTGGCCGAAACCGATACCCGGCGAAACCGCCACTTTGGCTTCTGCGAGCAGTTTTTTGGAAAACTCAAGCGATCCCATATGCTGGTACGCTTCGGGAATACGCGCCCAAACAAACATAGTAGCTTTCGGTCTCTCAACCGGCCATCCTGCTGCGGTTAATCCGTCACACAATACGTCGCGTCTTTTGCGGTACATCTCGGCAATTTCGGCAACGCATTCCTGCGGACCTTCGAGCGCTGCAATCGCGGCAATTTGAATCGGCGTGAATGTGCCGTAATCCAGATAAGATTTGATGCGGGCCAGAGCGGAAACCAGTTCTTTGTTGCCGCACATAAAGCCTACACGCCAGCCCGGCATGTTGTAGCTTTTCGACAGCGAGAAAAACTCTACTGCAATGTCTTTTGCGCCTTCAACCTGAAGAATGGACGGCGCTTTGTAACCGTCAAAAACGATGTCGGCATAAGCAATATCCTGTACTACCCAGATATTATGTTCTTTAGCAACAGCGATAATTTTTTCGAAAAAATCCAGCTCCACGCACTGACTGGTCGGATTACCGGGAAAATTAAGAATCAGCATTTTCGGCTTGGGCCATGAATCGATAATGGCTTTGTGCAGTTCTTCAAAGAAATCGCCGCCCGGAATCATCGGCACATGTCTAAGATCGGCGCCGGCAATCACCACGCCATAAGGATGTATCGGATAAGCAGGATTAGGCACCAATACTACATCGCCAGGCCCTAACGTTGCCAACGCCAAATGCGCCAAGCCCTCTTTTGAACCTATGGTAACAATGGCTTCGGTTTCAGGGTCCAGATCGACATCAAAGCGGTTTTTATACCAGGTGCAAATGGCTTTTCTTAAGCGTGGTATGCCTTTGGAAACAGAATAACGATGGGTATCGGGACGTTGGGCAGATTCAATCAGCTTAGTTACGATATGATCAGGCGTGGCCTGATCGGGATTACCCATGCCAAAATCGATAATATCTTCTCCCGCCGCGCGGGCTTTGGCTTTCAGATCAGTAACAATGTTAAAAACGTAAGGGGGTAAACGACTTATTCTATGAAATTGTTCCATTGACTGCTCTTGAAAAAACCGATGTTTATGTGAAAGTTAAAAAATGTTGCCTAAGGTACTGTTACTAAAGCGCTATGTCAAATAGAAACAGTACCGGGACAGGCTAGTGATTCAAGCGTAATACTTGTTCCACCCGTATTAAATCTTCTTGGGTATCGACGCCGGCGGCCGGTGTTTTATCTACGATATGTACTCTAATGGCCTCGCCATGCCAGAGTATTCTCAGCTGTTCCAGGGATTCAACCGACTCAAGCAGTGAAGCATCCCAAAGACAATACCTGTTTAAAAAATCAACCGTATACGCATACATGCCGATGTGCCTAAGATAAGGCAGCTTTCCTGATGGTACTCCGCCTGTCCGAGTAAATGCATCCCTTTCCCAGGGAATCGGCGCGCGACTAAAATAAAGCGCATAACCGGCATGGTTCAAAACTACTTTGACTGCGTTAGGATTGAAAATTTCTTCAGCATCGGTGATTTGTGCGGCCAGTGTCGCGATGCCGGCTTGCTGCTGACTTGCCAATGCCTCGGCAGCATCGCGTATGTAAGCAGGAGGAATAAGCGGTTCGTCGCCTTGCAGATTAACAATGATGTCATCTCCAGCCCAGCCGCATAACCTTGCAACCTCGGCAATTCTTTCCGTGCCGCTTTGATGATCCGCACGTGTTATAACCGCTTTAAAGCCTAAGTCGCTGACCGCCTGAAAAATCCGCTCATCGTCGGTGGCGACAATGATTTCGTCGGCGTCGGCTTCCTCGGCGCGTTCGCAGACATGAGCAATCATCGGTTTGCCGGCAATGTTCAGTAATGGTTTGCCCGGCAATCTTGTCGACCCGTATCTTGCCGGGATGACAACTTTAAAACGCACACTCATTTGGAGAGTGCGTCGATTTCGTTGCCGGTTAATTCGCGGGCTTCATCTTCAAGCATGACGGGAATGTCGTCACGGATAGGGAAAGCGATACGGTCGGCTTTGCAGATAAGTTCCTGCTTAGATTTATCATAAATCAATGGGCTCTTGCATAAAGGACAAGCCAGAATATCAAGCAGTTTTTTATCTATCATGGTTTTCTCTTAAATTTATAGTAAGGGGCAAAACATTGATTTTTGCCTTTTGGACATTTTACAGCATTTTACAGCATTTTTGAGCAGGCTGTTTTACGCACTGAATTGATAATAAAACCGATCTAATCCGAATCGACAGAGATTGTTAATTTATGATCAAATAAGATTCGCTTTTCCGGAAACCGGGGTTTTTCGACATGACTGAGTTATCGTTATGTTTACATTGCACAGTCCAGGCTACTACTCTACTTGTTGTTGCGAACGGTGCGCCTGTGTTGGTTAGCAAAGCGCTAGGTAAACGTTGGGCATGGCCGATAGATAATGGACTAAAACTGCGCGATGGACGGCGCTTGTTTGGCGACACCAAAACGTGGCGAGGCTTGTGTTCCGCTATTTTATTTACAACCCTTGCAGCAAATTTTAGCGGAATATACCCTTTAACCGGTGTATTGTTCGGCACCTTGGCAATGGCCGGAGACCTGCTGACAAGCTTTTTCAAGCGCCGCATGGGCTGCACTGAAAGCAGTCGGGCACGAGGTTTTGATACACTGCCTGAATCGTTATTACCGACATTACTGCTAAAACAGCCGCTGGCGCTGGACCTGATCGACATCATCCTGATCGTGACGCTTTTTTTCTTAATTGAGGAATTAGTTTCACCGATTCTTTACCGTTTGCATATTCGCAAGCGCCCATATTAACTAACTTCCCATCAAAGCAGGTATGAACCAAAAAGGATTACGGGTACTAACTTACAATATTCACAAAGGTTTTAATGTAGGCAACCGCGGCTTTGTATTGCACCAGATCCGGGATGCATTGATAGCCGCCGATGCCGATTTAATGTTCTTGCAGGAAATGCAGGGCGAGCACCAGCGCCATCAGCAAAAAATCGCCGAGTGGCCGGCTTTGTCCCAGCTTGAGTTTCTCGCTGAAAACACCTGGCCTTTCCACGCATACGGCAAGAATGCAATTTATAATGCCGGTCATCACGGCAATGCTATCCTGAGCAAACATCCTTTCGAGCATTGGGAAAACATTAATGTGTCTCCTTTCCCATGGGCCAGCCGCAGCCTATTGCACGGCGTTATTCGACTACATGGAACTAATCGGGATGTGCATATTGTATGCATACATTTCGGCTTGACCGGCAAGGAGCGCCGCCTACAGATAAGCAAATTGTCGGCGCGTATCGATAGCCATGTGCCGCACGATGCCCCGCTGATTATAGCCGGGGATTTTAACGATTGGCTGGGACAGGCGGATCGCCTTTTCCATGATCATCTAGGTTTGCACGAGGTTTTTTGTGAAATCCATGGGCGCTATGCGCGAAGTTTTCCTGCTTGGTTGCCCTTTTTACCGATGGATCGCATTTATTATCGCGGCTTAACCCCGGTATCCTGCGAACGCTTAGCCTACGCGCCGTGGCATGCACTCTCGGACCATGCGCCATTGACGGCTTTGTTTACCTTATGAACAGCACTCAGTCCAAATTGACCTTACCCAACCTGCTAACCGGGTTTCGTTTTATAGCTGCACCGGTATTGTTGTGGTTAGCATGGCATGGTTATCCACATGCATTCATGGGACTGTTAGCGATTGCCTTTATGAGCGATTTGCTCGACGGCATGGTTGCACGGCTGACCGGACAAGTTACTCAGTTCGGCGCTACTCTCGACAGTTGGGCGGATGTGATCACTTACCTGACTATAGCGCTGTGTTGCTGGTGGTTGTGGCCTGAGGTGGTAAGCAGGGAACTGCTCTATGTCGGACTGATCGTAGCCAGTTGCCTGTTACCTGCCCTTGTGGGTTTTTTAAAATTCAGGCGCTTTACCAGCTATCATACTTGGGGAGTCAAAATCGCCGCTGCTTGTATGGCTCTGACTTTATATGTGTTGTTTCTGGGGGGGGCAACGTGGCCGTTCCGAACGGCAGCGGTAATATGTATACTCGCCGCCATTGAAGAGGTGGTAATAAGCCTGCTTTTGCCGGAACCTGAATCTAACCTGCGATCGGTATGGGATGTATTGAAGCGTTCTGGGCGGGATGAACGCCAACTATAAGACTTATGGTTAGCGGGATTGTGTTTGTTACGTTTTTTATACCGGTTCAGATGTTTGTCGGTTGGAGAACACTCTGCCGAACCGCCTACTTGAGCGTCCTCTTCGCTGCAAAAACTCAAAGATAAATTGTCGTGCAAATCACCAGGATGTGCCATTGAGACACGCACTGGCAACTGAGCATGTTTTAGTTCCTGTGCTGGTTAGACTCAAATTACCGTCGGCAGTTTGAGAGCCTGTCGCTGTTGCTGTTAAAGTATAAGTCGTTGCTGTTGCCGCACTAATAGTTAAATTATAAGTTGTCGTTCCGCCTGAGATAGGGACGGTAGTTGAAAAAATAGCCGGTGCTCCTGTGTTGGCGCCCGCTGCTGCCGCACCTAAATAACTACCATTTTGTAACCGCCATTGCTCCATCGCGTTGGCAAAAGTTACCAGAGCTCCCTGGGCTTCTGCTCGCTTGCCTTTTGTAATATATGCGAGATAGCTCGGAACGGCGACAGCAGCCAAAAGACCTACAATCGCTACAGCGATCATAAGTTCAATTAAAGTAAAACCGCATATTTTAGTTTTCATAGTCGATCATAATTTCTTTCATTTGTTGATAGGCTTCGTCATAGCGCGAAGAATTCGGTTCTAATTGATGCGCTTTACGATAATATTTAAACGCTTCTTCCCGTCGATTGATCTGTTCACAGGCTTTTGCTAACCAATAAGCCCAATAAGCATTATCCGGTTCAGCTTGTTGTTTGGCTTGCGCGAGCTGATAGGCTTTTTCTGCGTAGATAGTCATTGAGCTGTAATCGCCCAGTTTGCGATAACTTTTAGCTAATGATACATTGGCTTGAATGTTATTTTCATCTTCTTTAACACGCCGTAAACCTTCGTCGACAGCTTTTTGTACAAAAGACTTGGCTTTTTCCTCTTCGCCCAATACATACAAATTATCCGCTATCTTACGTAAAATCACTGTGTTATTCGGTTTGAGTTCATTATAGCGTTGCAGAACTTCAGCAACGCCGTAACTATAATCGTAACCTTCGTAACGGTCGGCAAATTTTTCGTAGCCGTTAGCAAGGCGGCTATCAATTTCCTTGCGTTGCTCCGGCGAATTGAGCAGTAAGCTAGTCGTACCCCATGACGCACCGGCTGCGACAAGAACCACTGCAACATAAGGCAGCACTGATTTATTTGGCATGTCGCGGCTTTGCAACCAACTATTCAATGCAGTAAATGCCAATGCCCAGGCCACTAACAATTCCGCAACTTCAGCTTCATTAAAATTGAACGGCTCGATTTCTAAAATAGCTGCAAACACAAAAGCGGGTATTAACGATAACGGCGGCGGGGCAGCAATTCTCCTCTGAGCCAACCAAAGTGCCGGTTTAAATTTAACTTGCAAAGCAATCGGAAAGATCACGCCATAAGCGATTAAACCAGTGGCAACAAAATAAGTTAATAGCTCTTTACTCCACGAGTCGACCGGGCCGGTTAACAAGTTATGGATATTAGCCTCATCTTGATAGCTATTTTTGTGAAAAAATTTCGGCGTATCAAAACCAATGATGCGTTGTCCCCATGATATTTCTTCCATAAACACATAAAAACTAGCTATCGCCAGTAATAAAAAAAACCAGCGTTGCGGATGTTTTTTGTTTAGTGAGATAAGCGCCGAAAAAATAAATGTTGTCAAAAAACCGTAAGTCTGAGTCCATTCGCCATATAAATCTTCATAAGTGCTAATAACATAAGTGCCAGGATAGTACAGCGCGGCAAGCGCGTAAAAGCAAACAATCGCCAATGAAATACTACATAACAAAACTGCTATAGGGGTTAAAGTTAGTTTCATTGTTTATTTCTCTTATGTTTAGCTTGTTAAGCTGGGTTGATTCTCAGATTAGGCAATTACCGTTAAATGATATATCCGTATTGTAGTAATTATCAAAAGGGCAGGAGCTATCTGGCACAGCTAAAATTGGTTTTGCAGATGATTAGGGATTATCTAATATCGGTTGTTGTTGATTAATATGCATCGTTGCTGCATAAACTATTGACAGGCTGTCGCGTAGGTTTTTTTAGGGCTAGACGATTCGTTTGTTGGCGTTTCAATTCGAACTCTACCTGTAGCCGCGATAACTACCCTGCGAAAATCGGCTGTACTGGCAGGCGAGCAAAAATAGAAGCTTCCACTAGTGCTGCTACGCCCATCAGGACGATAAGTAACCTTGTTAGCATATGCATCGGTGGGGTTTACAGTAAAACCGGTGTTAAGCGCATCAAAGGAACCAATGGTAGGTTCAGTACCGTCGGTAGCTTGTGCATTATCTTGATTGTTATCTGAAAAGACAATCCAGCCATTTGCCCAAGTGTCGTTTTTACTAACGATAACCAGACGATTGCTTTTTATAGCTTCACTTTTAGCCAATTGTAATGCACTTATCAAATTGTTAGCCGAGGCCGTTAAGTGGCTGCTGGCAATGAGCGCTTGAAAACTGGGCACGGCAATCGCCAGCGTAATTCCTATAATGGACATTACGATCAATAGTTCGATAAGCGTAAAACCCCGCGTAGGGTTGTTTTTGTTATTCATGACTCTGGATAGTGAATTGCATACTTGGCAGTGTGCCAAGTATGCATAAACCAATACCTTATTTTAAGTTAAAGTGTTTACTTAATTTGTGACGGGCGAAGTAATTTCCCTGAAGCCTTGTCGGCCGCTGGCGCCAGAGCCAGAGGGAGGAGTGGATGAGCCGGAGCCGCCAGAAGATGAACCATCGGAAGACGAAGTGCCGGAAGATGAATTATCAGTGGTAAGTGTCGCACACTTAATGGTTGCGCCGGTAGTGACTGTTCCGCTAGCAATTGTTCCGGTAGTGATTATTTTGTTAATAACGTCGGTTCCGGCAGGGTCGCTAGTTCCATCAGTTACGGTCCCATCAGTAATTCTATCGTCAGTGACAACTGAATTAGCGACCTTCGCATCATTGATGGTTATACCGGCATTAATAACAGTCGCATTAGTAATGGTTGCGCCGGTTATGGTCGCCCCAGTGGTAACCCTATCAATAATTACTCCCCCCGTGATGGTTCCACCGCTACGGGTTCCGGCAGTAATTGATCCGCCAATGACGGTTCCGCTGGTGCTGGTTCCTGCCGTTATGGTTCCGCCAGTAATGCTATCGTTAGAGATAATAGCATTAGTGATGGTTGCATCAACGATGGTTCCGGCAGTAAATGTCGTACACTGATAGACGGGAACAGCGGGAGTAACAATAGTATCTGTAGCCCCTGCCGCAACGCAATCATCTACAGCTTGTTTGATCGAAGCATCATTGTAGCTGGTTTCGGTCAGGATGATGTCTTTGGTATTCTCTTTTGCTTTATATTTGGCAATAACGTCCCTTAGCTTTTGGTCTTGCTCGGCGCCGCAGCTTTTCAAGATACGCTGTTTATGTCCTGAATCGCCTTTTTGCTTACCCATTTTGCTGGAGTCTATTTTATTTGCGTCAGTGGCGTCTTCTGTACATTTTTTGAACTCTGTCCATACGTCTTTATCATCCAGGCTGCTATCCGAAACAACGACCGGATCTTTAATGCCTTTGGTTTTGTCGTGAGCGCTATCGGCGGATTTCAGTTTTTTATGATAATTCAGATTGTTATCATCTTTGTCGGAGTCGGATCGCCCATGTTTGCTGGAGTCGGCTTTATGTTCGGCGTCTTTGTTTTGACAGCCTCTAATTCTATGGTGATTGCCGCTATCCGACACGCTGTCATGACCTCGACCTTGGCCGCCTGATGCCGAGTTACTGCTATCCCCTTTTTTACCTTTTGCGCCTTTGCCGCTATCGCTGCTGTCGCCTTTGTCCAGACATTGGCTCATCGCCGTGACGACGACTTCATCGTCTAATGCTGTATCCGCTACGGTGATAGGTTCAAAATAAGAGTGTACTTTGGTTTGTAGTGCATCGCGGTAGCTACCGGGGCAGCCCTGAATAGCATGCAATATTTCCGGAGTCGTTGCGCTGGTTGTGCTAGGTGTTGTCGGCCGGTTGTTACAAGAACCTAAGTAATCGGCCGTAGGCAGGCCCTCAGTGTTATTGTTTGTGTGCGCCTTATGTGCCTCCCATGCGCTAAAGGCAATGTGGATAGTATGTGCATTTGCCGGATTGCCGGGGGGGACATGGCAAACAGTGATTTTTTGATTTGCGGTGTGTCCTGAATCGTTAGCGCTACGTTTATCACTATCGGATGACTTGGATTTACCGCTATCGGACGATTTGGACTTACCACTATCGGACGATTTGGACTTACCGCTATCGGATGACTTGGACTTATCACTTTCGGATGATTTGGACTCATCTTCCTTCGCATAGCTATGTATCGGATAGCTCGCCACTCCTGCCATCAGCAATGCGCTGATCGCCAGAGGCAATATTTTTTTATTTGTTTTCATCGCATTTACCTTTCTTAATTTAATTATGGCAATTTAATTGTACTATCCATGTCTTAGGGGTCTGTTAATTACCTCACAATACGGTAAATCAAGTTTTTGTGCCTGTTGTGGCATTGTTTGGGCTTTTAGAACGGTCCTCCAGAACAATTAACAGCATATTTAGATTCAACAGTCCGCCGTGAGCCGGAATTACTGTCTGTTACGGTTAATTCTAGAGTATAAATTTCGGTGCCGAAATTACACGTACAGGTTGCTGGATCGCATGGGGTTACGGTGCTGTTTTTGTTGCAATAAACCTTCATTACCGTTGAGTTACTTACAGTGGTACCCTCAATGATTTTGTGGCTGCTATCGCACTTGTGGTCGTCCGGAATGGCGTCGCCAAGGTTCGTAAGAGCATAGCGCGTTTTGTCAATGCTCTGTTCCGCCAGCTTTAACTGAGTTTCAGCGCTTGCCAATGTCTTGGTTTGATCCAGCGCATTTCCGGTCATCGCAAGTTCTTGCTTGTTTTGCTGGATCATGCTGACGCTAACGAGGGTCAACAGTAACAGCATAATCAAGCTAAATATTAAAACCGCTCCGCGTTGATGAGGTATATGCGCTGCTTTGTTGTTCATAGTATGCTTCTCATTTAATCGAATTACGTAATGCAATAGTTGTTGAATAAACCCGATACAGGCGTTTGTCGGTGGGCGTATAAGTTGTGCCGTCTACATCGTAACTGACGGAGGTGGTAGTTAAATTATCGTCCTCGCTCCGCAACACGACAGATAATCTGGCGGCGACGACTTGTTGCCAATTTGTAACGTTGTCTGCATCCGTATAATAATTGGCCGAACCATCGGCATCAGAATCGATACCGTAGACTATTACCAGCCGTTGGACGTTGGAAATCAGGGGCTCGGCAGCAGATGATTTATTTTTGGAAGAATCATCCAAATCCTGACGCTCCGTTTTGCAGTAAAGAACGGGAACGCTTGAAGTATCGAGAGCCACATAAAAATAAAGCATGACCACATGCCTGTTAATGGCTGGATCTTCGCCTACTTCCAAGTGTATGTCTCTTGTGCAGGGTGAATTATCGGAACTGGGATCGTCTGCGGCTAATTCGGTAGCATCGTTGAGCTGATACCTTAGTATCAGCAGGTTAATATTGTAGGGTTTATCGACCGTTGCACCGAACCCGGCTGAGTCATAGTCCCCCTTAATGTAATCGCTTGCCGGAAAATTCAAGCCAGAACCTAATGCATCGGGTTCAGCGGGAAATACATCATTAGCACCGCCCTGGCCAGTTATATCCAGTTTGTTTCTTAGAAAACCTGCGCGGCGCAGCTCTTTGCCGAATACTTCTTGGATATAACGCCCGTCTTCCATCATATAACTGAGCGAACGCTGGATGGTAGCGGTTTTTTGCGTTTGCACAAAAAGACTGCCGAATCCGGCAATCAGCGTCAAGCCTAACAACATACTGATCATTAATTCAATCAGCGTATAGCCCCGTTGATGGTTGTTCATGGCGTTACTTCCAATTCGAAGTTTGTGGTGCCGCTTAAGTTTTTATTGTTACTGCGAGACCAAGTCATTGTTAAGCAAAGCGATGAGGAAGTTCCCGTACAGATGGTTGAGCCTGTTTTTGGGCTTGTTGTAACGACGGCGGTGGCGTCGGGTGATAGTGTAGTTATCGCTTTTTGCTGCCAGTAACAATAGTCGTAAGACGCCATCTGAGTAGTTGTACAGGCGGGTGTTGAACTGTTGCACCCAGTAGCGCAAGAACCGGCTGACGCCGCAGTGGGAATGGTTCCAGTTGTCCATCCTAATCTATTGGCTTTAATTCGATCGCTCATTTCGTAAGCCAACGCATTTGCCTGACTGAATAAATAAGCATCTTGATTGTTTTTCAGTGAAATTCCTTGTAATGCAGCCAATCCTAACAAACCCAGCGCCAAAATAACCATAGAAACCAAAACTTCAATTAAGGTAAAGCCTATTACGTGGCGAAAATTAATCTTAGGCATAAATAATGGTCCCTGCAGTCGGCAAGCAATATCTAAGAACTAGTATAGTAGAGACTAATTGTTTTTGGCAGTATATGAAAAACATCAGCTATCGCGTTTACAGTTTAAAAGCCAAATTGATTTTTGACAGGTTGAGGGATTATGTGGACTTTGCTTTAGATTTAGCAACATTAAAACGAGCGTATTAAAACGCATATCACAAAAAAGAAAGCTACCAGCCTGTGCATCTAAAATAACAGCATCATCGTGTTCAACAGTATAACAGTTTGTAAATTTGCTTTATCAATGCAACCTCTTATAATCGTCTCTGCTTTCAGGTTCCGGAAGGTTTTTTCAAACCCAATGGTTAAATGGGAAGTCGGTAAGGTTTTAATCAAATCCGACGCTGCCCCCGCAACGGTATGTAAGTAAAGTTTCATCGAGATGCCACTGTGCTCACGCATGGGAAGGTGATGATTCAGGTTAACGCCACTTATAAGCCCGGAGACCGACCCGAAAGTTTAATTCGGTACAGCGGAGGGCTGTCAGCGAAAGTGACTGTACGGTTCCCTGTCATCTCTCGTTTTCTTTTGTCCTCTGTTGTGTAAAACAATCACCATGCGCGGGCGGCGCAAGAGGACACACATGCAAAAAGTTATCTTCAGCTCATTAATCATTGTCGGCTTTATCCAGACTCAACCATCGCAAGCAGCATCCGCCGATGAAACAAAAACCGTTACAATGGATACGATGGAGGTTAAAGGCCGGGCAACCGATTTATTAGGCATAGCCGCATCGGCATCGCAAGGCGTAGTCGGCCAACCGGAGTTTACTTATCGCCCCCTGGCGCGAGCCGGCGAACTGGTTGAAATGGTACCCGGCGCACTGGCAACCCAACACAGCGGCTCGGGCAAAGCCAACCAGTTTTATTTACGCGGCTTTAACCTTGATCACGGCACCGATTTTTCGGTGATGGTGGACGGCGTGCCGATGAACATGCCCAGTCATGCACACGGACAAGGGTATCTGGATTTGAACAGCGTCATTCCCGAACTGGTCGACCATATCGAATACGGAAAAGGGCCGTATTACGCCGATGCCGGCGACTTTTCTTCCGCCGGTTATTCACGCATGCACACGATGCGGAGTTTACCTAAAGGGCTGCTCAAATTTACCGGCGGCGAGTTTGGCTATTACCGCACGTTATTAGCCGATTCTACAAAAATCGGTTCCGGCGATTTGCTGGCCGCCGGCGAATTCAATGCTTATAACGGCGTATGGCAGCAGCCGGAAGATTTGGGAAAATACAACGGCATGTTGCGCTACACTCTGGACAACAAGGATTGGGGATTGTCTGTCAACGCCAAAGCTTATCACTCCAGTTGGAACGCGACCAACCAGATTCCAGAGCGGGCTATCGATAGCGGTACACTTGACCTATACGGCAGCATGGATCCGTCCGATGGCGGCAACAGCAGCCGTTACAGCCTGTCCAGCAATGTCTGGAGCCGGGGCGATAACTACAAAAACGACTTTAATGCTTATCTGGTTTATTACGACCTCAATCTTTATTCCAACCCTACCGGTTTCCTTGACTACCCCGTGCAAGGCGACCAAGTGCATCAGACCGAGCGTCGCGTGGTCAGCGGCGGCAACGGCGAACAAACTTGGTTTGCCAAATGGTTTGGCTTGGACGTCGACAACAGTTTAGGCCTGCAAATCCGTCATGATGAGGTCATCGGGGCGGCGTTAAATCACACCGAACAGAGGCGGATTTTCCAAACGGTACGCCAGGATGATATTAGCGAAACCAGCGTGGCGGTCTACCTGAAAAATCAAGTTCAGTGGTTGGAAAAGTTCCGCTCCATTTCCGGATTACGTGCCGACTTTTTGGATATCAACGTTAACAGCCGCACGCTCGCGGCCAATTCCGGCCAACGAAACGCATCTCTATTGAGTCCGAAACTCAGCCTGATTTTCGGCCCTTGGGTCGATAACGAAGTGTTTGTTAATTTGGGCTACGGCCATCATTCCAATGACGCACGCGGCGCTACTTTGAGCATTAACCCGGTCAGCGGTGATCCGGCCGATTCGGTTTCGCCATTAGTACGTTCGCGCGGAGGCGAAATCGGGGTGCGCAACCAGTTTATCCGGGGATTAAATTCTACATTGGCATTGTGGTGGATGCAGGTCAATTCCGAATTGATTTTCGTCGGCGATGCAAGCAGCACTGAGCCCAGCGGACGTAGTGAACGTCATGGCGTGGAATGGAGCAACTATTATCAAGCAAATGATTGGCTAACCCTGGATGCCGACCTATCTTTTTCAAAAGCGCATTATGTCGGCGTGCCACGCGAGATTAACCATATCCCCAACTCGGTAGGACGTGTGATCAGTGCCGGGGCGGTGGTGCAACTTCCCTTTCACGCCTTTACTACATTACGCTTGCGCCATTTTGGCGACATTCCGCTTAACGACACCGGTAACCTGACTTCCGGTGATACCACGCTTGTTAACTGGGGTGTCGGCTATCAACATAAGGATTTAAAACTCGAACTTGATCTGTTCAATTTGTTGGGATCTAAAAGCAACGACACCGCTTACGCCTATACTTCCCGTTTACCTGGAGAAACGATTGATGGCGTAGATGGCATCCTCAAGCATCCGGTGGAACCGCGGATGCTAAGGATGACTGCTTCATTAAGATTTTAATCTCCTCATTCGACATCGACGCGCAAAAGGTAGATTAATGCTCAGCATGGGTATTTAGATACCCATGCGTTTAAATCTCTAATCTTACTATTCGATCCAGATCAACTCGACGCGACGGTTTTCAGATCTGCCTTCTTCTGTCCTGTTATCGGCAACTGGCTGAGTTTCGCCGTAGCCTTTGGCAATCAATCTATTAGTCACGCCTTTCATTTTAAGGTAGTTAACCACCGATTGCGCACGCCGTTGCGATAATCTCATATTATAAGCGTCACTACCTTCGCTGCTGGTATGCCCCTGCACTTCAATATCATTTTTCTGAGGATTAGCAATAATATTTTGCCCTAGCTCATCAAGAATGTTCCTGGCATTCAAGGTCAATTCTGCCGAATTACGTTGGAAGTGTTGGCCTTTAAGCACCAATCTGGCCGGACACCCGCTATTGTCTACCTTGGTATCTTTAAGTGTGCCGGGACATTTATCCATGGAATCGGGAACACCGTCGCCATCCGAATCAAGATTAGGATTGCTGGCAACCGGGGCTGCTGCAATAGGCGCCGGTTTCTCGGTTCTGTCCACGCGCTTTGGCTTGTCGCCGAACGGAACGACAAAACCGACGTTGACCACCATGTCATGAAATTCGTCTGTCCCTGGCTGTACCTGGGCATTCAGATTGTTATTGTAACGATAACGCACATCACTGCGGAGCAGGAAGTTGTCGTGAACCTCATAAGTAAAACCCGCGCCGGCTTCGCCAATTACACTAGCGCCGCAATTAGCGGAAGCGCAACTGTTCATTCCGCCTGCCCCGATCACGGCATAAGGCGAGAATTTATCGCGGAAAAAATAATACTGTAAATCAGCCGTACCGCCAGTCAAACTCCAAGGACCATTAGCCCCGCCAAATTCTTCGTAAAATCCTTTCAACTCGACGTTGAAATGTTTATTGAGCATCTTGCCGATGCCCATTCCACCACCCCAACCGTCCTTCGCGTTCCGATCGCCACCGGTTCTGACAAACGAACCGAACGGCGCTATATACCAACGATCATCCTGATACCGACGATCATCATGGCGTTGATCGGTGTACCAATGGTCATCATGGGATCGATCAGCGGCCTGTGCCAGCGGTAGAAAGCTCACAATGCTTAATGAAACAATAGGAAGTAATTTATTTTTCAGCATAATATTTTCCTTTTTTATGGTGTTTATCGTTATTTTTCATTGAGATAGTTTATAAATCGATCTCGTTTTTTGATTTCAATTTACATGATTTAAAGCCTTCTCTACGGAAAAACGCTTACAGCAACCGGTGTTGTTAAAAAATCTCAAACGTAGCTTAACCGCAACATTAGCAGCTCGTCTGTGCGCTACCCAACATAACAGCCTTACTTACACAACTTTATTAGCAGCTGTTTAAAATGCATTTAGTATCATTCATTAGCTAGCAGCATGACGCGCTTAGCAGTGACGCCGGGACTGCCATTCAATGTACGGTTATATCTGCTATTGGGTTATTTTGAATGGTGTACGCCAGCCACATCATAGCCGTATGGGTTGGGTATCTTGTTGATGAATTTGAAATGCGGGCTGAAGCGGAAATACAAGGCCATCCGACACAGCATCAAGTCGTTGCTGTAGTCATGGGATGTGAGAATAAAGTGAAGTGGGCAATGTGCCGGATGTAGTATGAACGCGGGTCGCCGAAGACAATAACCGCCTGCCAAATGCGACCTCGTATTCCGTTAAAATTATCGATTGGCCAGTTATCCTGGCACTAACTTAAGTTAATGCCATCCCCCAGCTTAACATCAACCTGAAAAGCTGGATCGCCAAACAATTTAAGAAGCTTTCAGCTCGCTTTCTTTAGAACCCTCAACCGACCATAATTTTTCAAGTTGATAAAACTCGCGTGCCTGAGCATTCATCGCATGAACAATCACATCGCCTAAATCCAGCAGCACCCAATCCGAGCCTAAATCGCCTTCCATGCCTAAAGGCTTCAAGCCGTTTTCCTTTAGCTTTTCCGATACGTATTCACATAAAGACTTCAAGTGACGATCCGAAGTACCGGTAACTACCACCATATAATCAGTAAAACTGGTTTTGCCTCGAACGTCGAGTGTCGTTATGTGCTGTCCTTTGCGTTCATCCAAAACATCTTGGACAATTTTTAAAATATCTTCTGCTTGCATTCAAATTCCTAGTGTAAATAATGAGATCAACGTGTCTCGTAAAGCTTATGTTGCTTAATGTATTCTATGACAGCGTCCGGTAATAAAAAACCCGGATTTTGTTTTCTTGCGATTATGTTTCTGATAGCCGTCGCTGAAATATCCAGTTGGGTGACCTGCTGAAAGCATAGTTTCCCGGCGACGGTTTTCGCCAGCTCTTTAATATCTCCTGCCAATTTGGCTTTAAAAAAATCATCAATTGCCTGTATCTCAAAGCCCGGCCTGGTCATCACTACAATATGCGCATAGTCAAATAGCTGCTGCCATTGATGCCAGCCGGTTAAATGCCTGAACGCATCGGTACCGATAAACAACAACAATGACTCAGCGGGAAATTCTTGCCGTAGCGACTTCAGTGTATCCACCATATACGACGGTGTTTGATCGGATGCCTTGTGCCTATCCAATTCCCTGGTATCGATTTTGAGTCCAGTCTGATTTTTTATCGCCAATTCCAGCATCTGCAAACGCATCTCGGCCGTTACCGCAGGCTGTTCGCGATGAGGCGGATTAGCGCAAGGAATCAACCGGACTTCATCCAGTCCGAAAATATCCTTAACTTCAAGCGCTGAACGTAAGTGTCCGTAATGAATCGGGTCGAAAGTGCCGCCGAAGATACCTATCATTTATTGCCGGATATGACCGTCACCCAGGACAATATATTTTAGCGAAGTCAGCCCTTTTAAACCTACAGGCCCCCTGGCATGGAGCTTGTCGGTGCTGATGCCGATTTCAGCGCCCAGCCCGTATTCAAAGCCGTCGGCAAAACGAGTCGAGGCATTTACCATGACCGAGCTGGAGTCGACTTCCCGCAAAAACCGGCGGGCCAATGTGTAATCTTCAGTCACAATGGCTTCGGTATGCGCGGAACTGTGTTGGTTGATATGTTCCATTGCTTCATCAATGCCGTCGACTATCCTGATCGATAAAATCGGCGCCAGATATTCTGTGTTCCAGTCTTCCTCTATCGCTCTGATGCAATTTGGAATTAAAGAACAGGTTTTCAGACAGCCGCGTAATTCGACGCCTTTTTCGCTGTATTTTTCAGCCAACAGCGGTAACACTTTGGCCGCAATACTCTCGGCAACCAGTAAGGTTTCCATCGCATTGCAAACGCCGTAACGATGAGTTTTGGCATTGACGGCAATCCTGATTGCCTTGTCTATGTCAGCCTTGCCGTCAATATAAACATGGCAAATGCCATCCAGATGCTTGATCACAGGAATTGTTGCATCTTTGGAAATACGTTCAATCAAGCTTTTGCCGCCGCGCGGCACGATTACATCGACGTATTGATCCAGAGTGATTAATTCGCCAACCGCCGCGCGATCCGCGGTCGCCACGATTTGCACGGCTTCCACCGGTAAACCGGCCGCTTCCAGGCCTTGAGAAATACACGCTGCAATGGCTTGATTGGAATGTATGGCTTCCGAACCGCCTCTTAAAATACAGGCATTGCCGGATTTGAGACACAAGGCCGCCGCATCGACAGTTACATTGGGGCGGGATTCATAAATAATGCCGATCACGCCCAAAGGCACGCGCATTTGGCCTACCTGGATGCCGCTGGGGCGGTAGCTTAAATCGCTGATTTCGCCGACAGGATCGGGTAACGCTGCAACCTGTTTTAAACCTTCAACCATCGCCTGAATACCGGATGGCTTTAGCTCCAGCCTATCCAATGAAGCCGCATCCAAGCCATTAATTTTACCGGCATCCAAATCTTTACGGTTTTCAGCTATCAACAGTTGATGACTACTTTCAAGGGCTTCGGCAATTTTCAGTAAAGCCAGATTTTTTCTGCCCGATTCGGTACGGCTTATTTCCCGTCCCGCTTTCCGGGCCTGCTGACCCAGCGTTTTCATATATTCTTTAATGTCCACTCTATTCTCAATTAACTGGATGAATGTTGAGCATAATTATATCGTTTAATACGATTTTTTGCTTATTACTCCTATCTGATCTAAAAACCGTCTAATTTTGAAAAAGAGCGGGGAGTGTCAGGCGAGGATGTCGGCAGCAAGGATGCTGCCGTCAAGCCCCCAGGGATGGGTTCACGGCGCTCCTCGGCTGACACTCCCCGCATCTTTCATCGTTGAACGATTTTTCAGTATGAAAGGAGTAAGGATGTAGAGCGGACGGCAGGTGGCTCAATCTAAAACATTAGCGAGCTTACCCTACTTGAATAGATACGGATTTTGACAACATTTATCGTTTGGATCCGGAATAAAAAGGACGGAATATTCCGTCCTTTTTCCAAGCCAAGACGTTGAAATTATTTATTACCGGCTTGAAGAAATCCTACTGCTTCTTCGGTAGACTGAGTAGCGGATTTTGCATCGCCCGCATTACCCTGATCGATAGCTTTTTGCAACGCCTTCACAGCGGATTGCATTTGAGTTTTTGAATGGCCTTGTGCCACATTTTCAGCCATTTTCGCGTGTTCCAGCGCTTGCTTTGCATGTTCGACTAATGAAGGCGCTTTATTTGCCTTACCTTGTGCTATTGCCGCACTGGCGTGTTCAATTGCCGTGTAGGCATGTTCTTCTGCGAAAACCGTGGTACTTAAAAACAATAATAAACTTGCACATGCTAATGCTAATTTTTTCATGGTTTTATCCTCATCAAAGTATGGGTGGTGATCTTTTAAAAAAAGAAATGCAACGACAAAAGCATGGAGACGCCAAGCTTTTGTCAATTGCATGCCAAACCAGTTCAACTTGAAAAATTAGTTGTACGTTCATGCAAGTACAGGATAAAGGCGACAAATTATTTGCACAATCAGTAGAATCACCTAATCACTTGATAGAACGCGGATGACGCCGATTATTATGATTAAATAAGATTTTATCTGCATAAATCATAATAATCGGCGTCATCCGCGTTCCAATTTTTAGAGGTATGCGACTTCTTTAGTAGTTATCAACAAATAAGAAACAATCTATTAATTTATAGCTATATTGTAAGCATTTAGCTGCATACGTATAATCTTTAGCCATCGGATAGCAAGCCAACATCGTAACTGATTTTATAGGGACATCCTCATTGGAATGAGGTTATATCATTAGAATATAAGGACTTATTTCCGGCATGTTTTATTTCAACTGTTATTTGCAAGCGTTGCTGTTTCAGCAACGTTGCTTTGAGATCAAGCTTAATAACTGATCTCCAAAAGTTTCATATACCTCCTCGTAGTGTGAAAGTTCAGAACTATCCAGTATCTGTACACCTTACCTCCCTTTGCTTTCGGTATTGGGAGGTTTTTTTTGTCCGAAAAAGCAGTGCTTAATTCCGATGACCCGGTAATTCAATGAGCCAATCCTGAACTTTTTCAACAGCTTGGTGCGCCAAATCGGTAAACCCGCTTATTGCCCCCGCTGCATCGGGCGTTTTAGTAGGCTGCTGTAGATAAAATTCCTGCATACCGGTCTTCTGTTTATTATTGGCCGAATAAGCTTCCACTGAAAAATGCAGCACTACACGAGCCCGGTCAGGCGCATCAAATTGCTGCTCAAAATCCTGTAATCGAAAGATCAATGAATAATCCTGAGTCTTACCGCTAAAAACCAACAACTGTTCAAGTAGCTCAGGCGGCGAAGCAATCCAGCGATCCAGACCGTAGAACCTGACTTGAGTCGGCGAAGCAAAAAGCAATCGATAGCGGATACGATTATCCCAAAGCCAAGTCGGCGCATTGATATTAACCGATGCTTTGTCCCGATCAATCGCAGTCGGTACGGATAAGCCAAAATCATGCAATGTTGGCTGCGTCGGGGTAGCGCTGCAACCTACGCCACAAAATACCAGCCAGCAGCTGATTAATAGGTATCTCATTGTTGTTCCTTATAGTTTGGCTCGCCCGGTCCTGAATCTTGTTGACTTGGCCCGAGCAGCAATCTCTGCGGATCGCTTTCCAGCATCGTGGCGACTCTTTTGACCTGCTGCGTCGTCGACTGTAATTCTGTCAGCAACTTGTTAACTTTCGGCAGCGTTGTTTGCGTCAAAGAATCGCCGGTGGTTTTCCCGCTATCGATAAGCCCCCCCGCTTTCACGCTGAGATTTTGTACTTCCCTGGTTAAACCCTGTAAATCGCTAGCTAACGTATCGATATTAGCCAGGGTTTTCCGGGCATCCGAATTTAATGCCGGGATGCCGTTGATCGCCTTATCAACGCTCTTTTGTAGTTCGGAAAGTTTGTCGGTTAACGTTTTCAGGTTGCTTAAAATGCCGCCGATGTTCTTTTCATTTTCATCATTTAACAGCGAATTAAGCCGCTGCATTAAATGATCGGCTTTATGCAAAAGCTCTTCCCCTGAATTCATCAGTTTATCGGTCTGCGAAGGCATCAATGGAATACGGGACATCGGGTCATCTCCCTGCGTGAGCAGTTCGGGAACATTGCCTGAATCTTCGAGTTGAATCTGGGTTAAGCCGGTCACGCCCTTTAAACGCAAAGTCGCGTAAACCCCTTTAGTCAGCACAATGTTTTTATCGATTTCTACAGGAACAAGAATAGTACTGGAATCCAATGGATCGAATTTGACGCTGACCACCTTCCCTACCGCTATACCCCGGTAAAAAACCGTAGACTCAGGATTAAGCCCGGAAACAGAGGCTTGTGTTGAAATAACGTAGCGATTACGCTCCTGATTCATGGTGCCGATCCAGAAAATAATCGCCGTTGTTGCAATGACCAAACTAATCAAAAACAGGCCGGTAATCAGAGCATGATTCTCTCTACCCATGAGCAGTCTCCCGATACTGAAATACCCGTTCAGCACGTTTATTATGAAAAAATTCATCGACAAACGGATGTTTGCAATTTAAAACAGAAGCCAGCGTCCCAAAAGCAACCAGCCGGTTATCCGCCAGCACCGCAACCTTGGTGCATAAATCCCGCAATATATCCAAATCATGAGTGACCATGACTACCGTAAAATGAAGATCTTTATGCAGTTCGGATAACAAGCTGACAAAATCCTCGCTGGAAATAGGATCCAGCCCGGAGGTAGGCTCATCAAGCAGTAACAATGCGGGCTCCAAAACCATGGTACGGGCCAACGCGACACGCTTGATCATGCCGCCCGATAAATCGGCCGGTTTTAACCAGGCGTCAGTGTCAGCCAAGCCGACCATTGCCAGCTTCATAAACACAATGCGCGAAATCAATTCCTCGTCATCAAAGCCCAACTCTCGCAGTGGAAAGGCAATATTTTCGAAGACGTTTAACACGCTAAATAAAGCGCCTTTCTGGAATAGTACACCGCAATTGTTACGCAGCCGCTGGCCGTGATCGGAATTGGCATCCTTCAAAGACTGCCCCATCACGAACACCTCGCCTTGGCTGGGCGTTTGCAGGCCAATTATTTCGCGCAGCAAAGTGGTTTTGCCGCAACCCGATGCGCCGACCAGCCCCAAAATCTCACCCTGTTCCAGGCAAAGATTAATGTCTTGATGAACAACCTTGCCGCCCTTATCGGGATCGCCGAAACTCGTCCAGACATGTTCCAGTTGTATGGCATACGACTCGCTCACGGCATCCCCACATGCATAAACAGAATGGCGAATATAGCATCGATCATAATCACCACGGTAATGGCCGCGACCACGGAATTAGTAGTCTCATTGCCCAGACTTTCGGTATTCGGCTTGATCCGGAAGCCGAAATGACAGGCAATCAAGGCAATCATCAAGCCGAATACCGCGCTTTTCCACAAACCGATAAAAACGTTGGTTAGCGGCACTGCATCGGGCAATTTAAGGAAAAACTGTTGGTAACTGATGTCCAGCGTCGTTTGCGCCGAGAACATCCCGCCCATCAACGCCATTGCGCTGGTCCATACGCTCAGCAACGGCAGGACAAGAGTTAATGCCGCTACTTTGGGCAGGATCAGGCGTAAGGAATGGGATATACCCATCGCCGATAGTGCATCAAGTTCCTCAGTCACCCGCATAATGCCGATTTGCGCGGTCATTGCCGAACCGGAGCGGCCTGCAACCAAAATGGCCGCCAGCAAAGGCCCCAACTCACGAATAACGCTCAAACCCAGAATATCGATGATGTAAATCTCCGCCCCGAAAATTTTCAATTGCAACGCCGACAAATAACTAAGCACGATGCCGATCAAAAAACCTACCAGCGCGGTAATGCCCAAAGCTCGAACGCCGGATTCATAAATCGTGATGGAAATTTCCGGCCAAGGAATTTCAGTCGGATGCAACAACAGATAGCTTATATCCAAAACCAGCTGGCCTAATAAAGCCACCAGTTGCAGCAACTGCGTCCAAAAATTTGTCAGAAGTCGGTTGACATATTTAACAAGTAGCGTTGAACGGGAACTGACCGGTTCGGCTTCGGGGATTTTTTGGGCTTGCCAGCGGTCAAATAAACGCTGATGTTCGGGCTTCATTTGCAACGCGGCAGGCAGCTTTGTTCCCCATGCTTTCCAAAGGATCAGCGCACCGGCGCTGTCGAGTACCGCAATCGAGTTCATATCCCATTGCATATTTTTATTGGCCGCGTACGAATTGATTGCCTGACTCAGATCGGGTACCGCCATTAAACTGCGAAGATTCCAACTACCTGTCAGTTTGACACGCTGTTGCCCGGAGCTTTCAACAACTTCCAGCCTGGGCGGTATATCCTGATTTGTTGTGGAGTCAGTCATAGTTGTTTCCATAGGAACACGGATAAATTAATTTAAGCCATTACCATGAAGCGCATGAAGGACATGAAGACTTAAATCGTAATTATCAGCCACAGATCAACACGGATTAAACGGATAAGGCACAGGGCGAAGGGCGAAAAAACCACTTTTACCTAACTCTTTAATCCGTGTTGATCTGTGCCAATCCATGGCTGAATAGTTACACTTATATTTAACCTTCCAGCCAATCTATCTCAGCATCCGAAAAACCGGCAATTTTGCGTAGTTCCCTGTTAAACGGACCTTTAGGCTTACCACCAATATAATACTGGTCGATCAATTCCCTGTATTTGGCCTCAGCTTCAAAACCGCGTTGCTGACAAACAAACTTAAACCAGTAAGAACCCAGTTCCACATGCCCTACTTCGTCAGTCAAAATGCGCGTTAAAATGGCCACGCTTGCATCATCACCCAGTATCCTGAATTTTTCAATAAGCGCGGGGGTCACATCCAAGCCCCGCGCTTCCATACAGCGAGGAACCATCGCCAACCGGCCCGGCAAATCGTCGGCCGTGTCTTTGGCATGATCCCATAAACCACTGTGCGCCGGTAAATCGCCGTAATCAAGCTGCATAGCCCGTAAATGCGTCCTGATCAATGCGAAATGCTGGGCTTCTTCATCGGCAACACGCAACCAATCCTGATAAAATTGCTTGGGCATGCCGCGAAAGCGATACAAAATATCCCAAGCCAAATAAATGGCAACAAATTCAACATGGGCAATGGCATGAAAAAAAGCCGCAACACCGTCCGGCGTGGTTAATTTTCGCCTGGGCATCTGCCGCGGAGCTAATAATTCCGGCCGCTCGGGAAATGTTACTTGATCTATCGGAAGAACCGGACAGTCTGAACTGAACGTTAATTCCCCATTAATGAACGTTTGCCAAGCCTGATGAGTCAGCGCTAATTTTTCATCGACCTTTGTCTGGTCAAAAAATGCTTCGGCAAATTCAAATAAATTTTTCATTATCACAAGGCCATGATTAAGAGTTTAGATTTCACGTTGCTGTTTCTCTATTGCCTGTTTATATACTGGCTGTCCGACCAACCGACTTTACCGGTTCCGAACTTGTTTTCCTTTCAGGATAAAATTTTCCACGCCGGCGCCTATTTTATTATGGGCGTATTGGCTTAGCGCAGTTTTAAACTACTGGTTAACAAGCCTATTATACTGGCTTTGTTCAGCGTCACTTTTTGCAGTTTATACGGTATGTCCGATGAATGGCATCAGTCTTTTGTGGATGGGCGTTTTTCGGATGTTGCCGATAGATTGGCCTTGTCTTCAATTCATTTAAAGTTGAGCATCGCGTTTTCTTTATTAATTCCGAACATTGGATTTGCAGGCGAACCGAAACCCATAGACCTTACTGGCAAGTGGACAGGAACATGGGAAAGTACGCGTAGTCCTGGATATTATGGAAGTATGACTTTGGATATTGTTCAAAAAGGAAACAATGTTACAGGCACATCAACTACTTTGGGAAGCAAGTGTGATGGGAAAAGAGATTTTACTGGAGTTCTAGAGGATGCTAGATTAACCGGGAAATTTACCTCAAAAGCAGGCGACGTCGCTTTACAAGCAGGTACTGTATCCGCATCTAGTTGTCAGGTGAGCTTTATCTATAACTTTACTGAAGGGGCCTGCAAAGGGGATGGCGGTACTTGGGTTATGGTAAAAGAACAAAAAGAACCATGCGCCCCTCGGTAATGACCGCCCTGGAAGCGGCAACAATCTAAGGCTAGGCATTCTCCCTTAGGCGTTTATCTATAGTCAATGGGGGGCAAATTTGATTGATTTCTACAATTAATCAAAATTGCCCCCCATTTTCCCTTCGTCTGCATATTGAATTGGGGGACGTGGGGACGGAGCCTGATATTCTGCTGACCGATTGTTCTTGACTCAGGGTGACGGCGTGGCAGTCGAAAGTGGAGCCGGAGTTTTTCGAGCTACGTCCCCATTTTCTTCTCGTGTCTTTCGTACTTTTCGTGGACAGTACCTAAAATCAAAACTTAACAAAAAGTTTTCGCAAAGAAACACTGTCGTAAATCCGCCCTAATCACGGCCTGTTGTCGGCTTTACAACAGATCGATCCACCTCGCCTCCAAGCAATACAACATCTTATCCATGGCATCGTTCTTGCCTGTCTGCTGTTATTTACGCCAGCAAACAACGATGAAACTTTTTCTTGATTGGTCGGGTTATCAAAACGCCGGCATGGGCGATGCCTATGCCGACATTCCCAAAAACGGCGGCGATTTCGCCAAGGCGGTAGCGGTATGCATCGGCAGCCGCCAATGCGAACAAACCGGTAAAGGGGTGATGTGCCCGAGTTTTAAAATAAGCGGCAAGCCGATGTTGTCGCCGGGCGGCCGGGTCAGGTTATTGAAAACTGCGTTAAATACCGCCGACGATAAAGTGCTGTTCGATCCCGAGCTGGCCGAGGCGATGAGCCTGTGCGTCAGTTGCAAAGGCTGCAAGCGCGAATGCGAGAACGAAGTCGATATGGCGCTGATCAAGGCCGAATATCTGGCCCAGCGCCGACAAGCCGACGGATTGCCGTTGCGGCATACGCTGTGGGCGCACCTGCCCAAACTGTTAAATCAACCGCTGACCAGGAAGCTGGTGATCCTGCGCAATCGCTATGCCCGGTTGGCCCGTATTAGCGAACGCCTGCTGGGTATTGCCGCTTCGGCCCCGTTACCTGTTCCATTCGAATACGGCAGCAAGGAACAACCCATTGCCGAGAATGCGAGTTCTGCCGAATCAATCTCATCGGCTCAGGAGGTGGTGCTGTTTGTCGATACATTTAATCTCCATTTCAACCCGGACGTGGCCGAAGCCGCGACCAACCTGCTAAATGCTGCTGGCTATACGGTACGGATTGCTGGGCTGGACGAGAACCAGACCACACCGCTGTGCTGCGGCCGCACTTACTTTAACAACGGCATGATAGACCGCGCCCGAAGCGAAGCCGGCCGATTGTTACAGGCGTTGCAACCGCATATCGATGCCGGCCGCTGGATCGTCGGCCTGGAGCCGTCCTGCATACTTAGCTTGCGCGACGAATACCTGAAACTGGGCCTGGGCGAGCCGGCAACCAAGCTGGCCGAACGGGTACTGTTGCTGGAAGAATTTATCGCCAGGGAACAAACCTCCAAACGCTGGCCTTTAGCTTTCAAAACCGACGGCGAACGCGTGTTGGTCCATGGTCACTGTCATCAAAAAGCCGTCGGCGCGATGAAAGCAATGCGCAAAGTCCTGAAAACCGTCGACGGCCTCGATTTCGAACTGATCGAATCCTCCTGCTGCGGCATGGCCGGGCATTTCGGCCTGGAATCAGAGCATTACGCCGACTCGCAAGCCATGGCCGAACTGGCGCTGTTCCCTGCCCTACGCGCCGAAGCGCAAGCGGCGATAGTCGCCAACGGATTTTCCTGTCAACAACAGATTACTAACGGCGGTTTCGGCAAACCGAAGCATATCGCCGAGATCCTCTACGCCGCCGTCGCAACCCACCAGGAATCACTATGAAACTGCAAATCGAACGCCGCTACGTCGAAAGCCTGATCGACGCTTTTCCCAACCAAATTGCCTTGAAGGAACAACTGCGTTTCGGCAACCGGGCCGAAGTGTTTTACCGACAACTGGCCGCGCCGGAATGGGGCTTTTTGCACGATCTTTATCGATCTTCCGGCGCCACAAGCCAGGCCGCGCTGTTGGCGACCCTGCAAACCGCGCTGAACGATGGCGGCGAGCGCTACGAAGCCGAACAACTGGAAAAAGTGCTGCCGAGCATCACCCGCTACCTGATCGACGATGCCCAACGCGGCTGGCTTTTCCAGGCCGACGCCAAGGGCCGAACCTGCGCCTATTTGATTACCCGGCTCGACTACACGCCGCCCGGCGAGGAAGAAGCAGGCCGAATACTGATCGAACTGAAAGCCAATTCCAAAGGCAAGATCGCGATTGAAACCCTGGTGATTCGCGCCAAGGATATTGCCGGAAAAACCATCGCCGAGATTTTTGCCGCAAAAGGTTATTTAAAAGAAACGCCGGAATTGCTCGCCGTCTACGACGAAGCCGCCGCCCGCTATTTCGATTGGCGCGGCCGTTACGGCGAACAGTTTTCCGGCTGGGGCACCGCGATTTATGTCGAAGATCCCAGCTCCAGCCACCGCAGCAGCGATTGGACGCGCAAAAATACCGTGGTCTTGTCGTCGGCGGGCGGCGCTTGCCGTTTGGTCAACGATGAAAACATCCTCAGCGAACGCGCGTTAACGCTGGAAGCCTCCGGCGACATTCTCGGCAAATACCTGCGCAAGGCCGGAAACAGCATGCGTTACGACAGCAAAACCGAAAGCGCGATGGAAGCTTCCAAAGCCGACATTCCCAAAGGCGCGTTTACCGAATTGCCGATCCACGGCTATATCCTGATGTTTCATTTGGAGCTGCATCACCATGTCTGGGTGCATGTCGATGATGTGGAGCCCTACCAATACCAGCCGGAGTTGAAACAAAAGCTGATATTGCCGCCGGAACAAACCGACCTGATAGACATCCTGACCGCCGAAATGGACATGCTGATGGACGACATCGTCGCCGGCAAATCCGGCGGCACCACAGTGTTGTGTGCCGGCCCGGCCGGCGTCGGCAAAACCCTGACGGCCGAAGTTTATTCGGAAATTATTAAGCGGCCGCTGTATCGGGTGCATTCCGGGCAATTAGGCCTGAACGTCGCGGAAATGGAAAAAGTGCTGAAAGAAACGCTGATCCGCGCCCAGCGCTGGGGCGCGGTCATGCTGATCGACGAGGCCGACGTTTATATCAAGCGCCGTAGCGACAATCTGGCCTCCAACGCGGTAGTCGGCGTGTTTTTGCGGGTGCTGGAATATTTCAACGGTCTGCTGTTTTTAACCACCAACCGCGTCGACGACATCGACGAAGCGATTATTTCCCGTTGCATCGCGATGATTAAATACCACGCGCCCAACAGTGCCGACCGCCGCAAAATTTGGGGAGTGATGACCGAGCAGTTTGCGTTGCCGTTGGATCAGGCCTTAATAGACCAACTGGCCGAACTATTTCCAACCGCCACCGGCCGCGACATTAAAGGCTTGACCAAGCTGGTCGCCAAGTTTTGCCTGCAAAAGCAGTTGCAGCCGAGTTTGGAGGTGTTCAAGCGCTGTTCGGTGTTTCGGGGCTTGGAGTTGGCCGGTGCGGATGAGGATTAGCGGGGTGTTTATGATTGCCGTGGTAGACGCTCCAGCGTCCCGCAACGCTGGAACGTTGCAGACTAAATTCCCACGCCGGAGCGCTCGTTGTTATACACAAGTGTCTGGGTGACACCGTCATCCCGGCAGGGAATGCCGGGATCCAGATGCCATGGATGGCAATACCAAAGCTGGCAACAAGCCTTACAATGTGGGAGTTGCAGTTAAATCGAGCATTCACATCCCTGTGCTCTCGGCAACTGCTCCTGCGTTGCTCTACCTCCTGCATCCTTGCAGTCGTGGAGCCCGGCAATCCCTGCCGGGATGACGTGCTTTTAAAGACTGGTGTATAACGATGAGCGCCGAAGCGTGAGAACTATTTAAAAGATAAAAGGCCAAGTTTATGACTACCAACCAGAACGCCGACAGCATTACTCAATTTTACCGGCATATTGCCGAACGCAGACCGGCGTTAAAAAAGCAATACCAGCAGTTACTGGCTCAAGACCTGTCCAGACAACAATGGGACGGCTGTTTTCAACGCAATGTACTGGCCGTTTTGGAACAGGCTTATGACGAGGCGTTCGTGTACCTGAAAACATTGTCGTTCGACAGTACCGCGACGCCGATCAATCAGGGCTTATCGGATTTGAGCAAACAAGCGCTGGCGGCTTTCGACGGCTTTATCGACGATTTTTTATTGTTTGTCGTCGATAAACATCGTACTTCCTGCGCCTTATCCAATTTTCCCGACGAACATAAACCGGACAGAACTTACGTTAACGAAGTGAAGCGCGAAATCGCCGGACTTTGGCAAAACTTTGCTCTAAATATTAATGCTTATTTTCTCGAATGCCGGTAACGCAATCCATTCAAAACACAGGAAAACCTAATGAAATTGTATTTAACGCCCGGCTCCTGCTCGACAGGCATTCACATTTTAATGGAAGAACTGGAACTGGTTTTCGAAGCGCATCTCGTCAATTTATTGGCCGGTGACCAGAATTCGCCGGAATATCTTGCACTGAATCCCAAAGCCACCATTCCAACGCTGGTACGCAACGACGGCACTGCACTGACCGAGTTTCAAGCGATCGCCTATTGGTTGGCGCGAAGCTATCCCAAAGCCAAATTGCTGCCCGGCGACCCGGACGGCGACGCACGCGTTATCGAACTAATGGATTACGTGGTCGGCACTGTTCATGGACAGGGATTTACCAGGATTTTTACGACCGACCGCTTCGCGCCCAACGAGGCCGATTTTGAGGCCGTGAAAGCCCAAGGTATGGACATCGTTAATCGCGGTTTTACCGTCATTAACGACAGTTTGTCGCCAGCAGGCTATGTCATGGACACTTTCAGTATCGCCGATGCGGCTTTGTTTTATGTCGAGTTCTGGGCCGACAAAACCGGCATTTTACTGCCGGAAAATTGCTTGAAACACTATCGTTTGATGCTTGAGCGTCCGGTAGTGAGGCGAGTGTTGATGGAAGAAGGCTATCGCTTGGATTAATAGCCTTTTATTGAACCTGAAAACATAAGCTCCATTTAGTGAGCATTTTAGGTTGAACCGGCTTTTCAATAACAAATAAGGTAAATACAAAATGGCATTAATTGAAAAAACCGATGTACTTATCGTGGGCTATGACCTGATTGATAACGATCATGATGAATTTGTTAGCCTGTTAAACCGGCTGGATGCCGCAGACAACGCGAATTTCCCTGCCCTGTTCAAACAATTACACGAACACACCGAACAGCATTTCGACCGGGAAAACCAGTTGATGAAACAATTTTCTTTTCCGGGCGAAATCGAACACAAAAGCGAACATCAACGCGTGCTCGGCGAATTCAAGCAATTCAAATCGCGGGTTGATAAAGGACTGATTGCATTCGGCCGTTCGTTTGTCAAAGACCGTCTCCCGCAATGGTTCGGGCTGCATGTGACAGCCATGGATACTGCGCTGGCCGCGCATATCAACAAGCAACCTTAATGCAGCCCTGCCCCGAACTTGAAGTCATTGAAGACTTCTACGATAGCGCCGAATGCGACCGCATCTATCGGCGTTTGCTGCACGAGCAAAACTGGCCCGATAATCGATATATTGTCGCCGGACGGCAATTTATATTGCCCCGGTTACAAACTTGGCATGCCGATCCGGGGATTCGCTACAGCTATAGCAACAACCTGCTGCAAACCCGAGCATGGACGCCTTTGCTGTCCGCTATTAGAGTTCGCGTCGAATCGGCCTTAAGTTTTTCTTTTAATTCGGTATTGGTTAATTTGTATCGAAACGGCGACGATTATGTCGGCTGGCACTCGGACAATGAAGCGGAACTGGGCGAGCAGCCGTTTATTGCTTCATTGACGTTCGGCGCGGAACGGCAATTTGCATTCCGGCGTAAAAAGTCTTCGGAACATGGCCGGGTATTATTGCGTAGCGGCACCTTGCTGGTTATGCAACCGGCTTTTCAACACCATTGGTTGCATAGCGTTCCAATCGATCAAGATGTGGCTGATGGGCGGATCAACTTAACGTTCCGCAAGGTTATTCCCGGTCATCTCGGGCAATGATTTTGCTATCGTTGGCATGACGGTAAAGCCAATTCGGTATCGAAAACCTTGAAAACTTGCCGCTGAATAAAGACGAGTTCAACACCGTTTTTTAACAAAGACGGCCTTAATGCTAGAATTGCCGTTCAACAAATTTAATTTTTTAGGAAAATCATGAGCAAAATTACTATCGAACACAATCCAAGTGAAGATCGCTTAAAAGAGCTGGGTGTTTCCAACTGGGAAATCTGGGAAAAAGAAATTTCAAAATTCCCAATCGATTTTGATGAAACCGAATGTGCATACGTGCTGGATGGCGAAATTTTAGTAACGCCCGAAGGCGGCGAGCCGGTGCGAATTCTGCCGGGTGACCTGGTATCGTTCCATGCGGGGTTGAATAGCCAATGGGAAGTGGTTAAGCCTCTGCGCAAGCATTACAGCTACGATTATCCTAACGGCATTTAATCGGCGAACTTGCTTCGCAAAGAGAACAGCAAGTAGGGCGTGCCGTGCGCGCCTTTAGGATCTGAAGGCGCGCACGGCACGCCCTACAGCGGATATTTCTATGCAAGCAAATAATCAGTGGTCTATCTTGTTCGCGGCCGTAATGTTTTCTGTTGGCTTGGAATGTTAATTTGTTGCCTGATTAAGCTCGGCTTCGAGCTTTAGAAATTTATCTTTCCAGTAATCAACATTCTTAAGCGCTTCTTCCTTTTCAGCCATCAATTCATTGATGCGCTCGTTTAACACCCTGTTTAATTCGGTTAATTTCTTAACTTCTTCAACCGAGGCTGAGACGTTATCGTCAGGCTCAGCTATTTGCAGCGGGGCTTTATGATCTGCGGCCAAAGCTTGCGCATCAACAGTACCGTTTAATTGGTTTTCTTGTTCGACAACCGGAACGGGCTCGGGTTTTGGCACGGAGGGCTTTGGCGGTGTAATCTCTTTAATAGCTTTGTTCAGGCTTTTCTTGCCGTCTAAAACTTCTTTTACCAGTTCTGCCGGCGCTTCTTTAACCAGCTTATCCGCTAACTGTTGAGTGCGCTGCCCTACCCCGGATTGTTTAGCCCTGGCTATCGTTGTATCTAATTGCACGGTGTCTTGTGATTCGGGATTATGCGCCGCCTGGGCATTGATCCAACTTTGAGACGCCGATACGATCGCCGCCGATTGGCCTTGACTTAGATGCCTGCGATGCAGGTTTGACGACAAGATAAATTGTGTCGGATTGGAACCTTTGTACTCGACAATAATCGGCTCAATACCCAGTTCGCACAATGCACGATAGCGGTTACCGCCATCCAGGATCATGCCGTCAAGGGTATAGATAGGGTATGTTTGCCCGTTGTCGCGAAGATTATCTTTAAGCGAAATAAACTCTGCATCGGACATCCTCGGAAAATAAGTGCAAAGCGGATGCAGTTCCATTGTTTGATTGTTTTTCTCAGTCATTGATCGGCCGTAAGTCAAAACGGGCCATTATAGCATGGCGAACCCGCATGGTTTTTTGAGCAAATACGCTGTCTCGTTCCAACCGGGAGTCAATCAGCCCCTAAATAATACCGTCTGGCGTCGCACGCCAAACCGAAGCCAACGCTTGATAAACGATTGCCATCGGAAATTTCGGCATGTGGAAATATACGGCGAGTGATGTTTTGAATCAGCGGAATAGCGGTACCGCCGCCGGTTAGGATCACCAAAGCCACATCGTCGGCTTTTACTCCGGCCATCGCAACGCAGTCATTAATGGTTTTTTGAATAGCCTCAATACTCCCATTGAGACTATCCTCGAATTGCGCCCGCTCGATATGCGCTTGCAAATCGGCTTCAATGAAAGAAAGATCGGCCCTTGCTTGCTCGCTTGAACTAAGCTGAATTTTGGCTTCCTCAACAACAGACATCAAGGTATGACCCTGTTCTTCCTCTACAATCGACAGCAATCTATTGGTTAAGACTCTATCATTCGATTGGCCGATCAGCTCTTTTAAATCCCTTTTATATTTTTGCGTATACATGAACTGGATTTTGCTCAATTCCGACAGATCGAAGAATGGCGTTATCGGAAAACCCAGGCCTTTGGAACCCCAAAGCGAACCCAACCCTAATAACGGCATAAAACATTTCAAGCTCAGCGCCCGGTCGAAATCATTACCGCCGATTCGAATTCCTGCGTTAGACAGAATGTCATCCTGACGATCGGCTTTGCCGATATAACGCTCCGATAAGCGCATTATCGTAAAGTCGGAGGTACCGCCGCCGATGTCCATAACGACCGCTAAACGTTCCGTATCGCCCATCGTTAATTCATGGGCAAACGCGGCGGCAATAGGCTCATATTGGAAGCGGATATTTTTAAACCCGGCAGACGCGAATATGGCTTCGAGCTGGTTTTCGGCCTCTTTATCGGCTTTATCATTGCCGTCGACAAAATGAACCGGCCTGCCGGCAACTACGTTTTGAATTTCCCTGTCAGCCGATAGCTGTGCTTTATTTTTTATATCTTCAATAAAATGGCCGATGATGTGTTCGAATTTTGTTTTTCTTCCGCTGATATAGGTTCCTTCTGTCATTAGCGACGTACCAAGCACGCGCTTGAAACTTCTCATAAAACGGCCATCTTCTTGAGCGATATGGGCATTAATCGCTTTGCGGCCGAAAACAACCGTTGGCTTTTCCGCGGGGAAAAAAATGGTCGAGGGTATGGTTAAATGCTCCTCTTCTACCGGAACTAGCGTTATTTGATCGTCATTTCCCTGGGCAATTGCTACTGTTGTGTTCGAGGTTCCAAAATCGATTCCGCAGGCAATCGATTCATGCATTTTGAGTGTTTTCATTTTAAGTTTTATCGGAGACAGACAGATTGCCGATCATGGACAGCAACCTGAGGTTGAACGGGGGAAGTTTGATAATAGGTGAATTATCGGGTTATTAAATGATGTTACTCATTGTCCGCAACAAGCCGGTAGTGAGTAGGGCGTGCCGTGCGCGCCTTAAGGCTCTATGGCGCGCACGGCACTCCCTACTGCGGATAGCCAGGCAGAAACTGTCGTTATTGATCTACTGTATCCGCACCACAATCTGCCGCGCTGCCGTCGCCAACACAGCCATACTGTTGAATCGACTTGTTATAGACTTCTTTGATGCAGTCGACATCGGTTCCGCAGGCATATTTGGATTTAATGGATTGTTTCCAGATTTCTTTTGTCGCAACAGCATCTATGGATTTTGCTTTGACATAGAGCTCCATATTTTTTACATCCAGAGCAGCCAGATCCGAATGAGTGCAAATTGTAATTTCCGCTGATTTGGCGGCTTTACTGCAATCGAAACTTGGAGAAATTTGTTTTGTCGCGGTAACAGCGGGTACTCGTTGCGTAACAGCTTGCTGAGAGGCTCGTTCTTGACGCATTTCTTTTTCAGCCTGTTCCGCTTCCAACAATTCCTTGTTTAATTTTTCTAATCCTTGTTTTTGCAACGCCGCTCTAAGTTTGTCATCTTCCGATTTTTCTTGTCCTGTCTCCGGTTCTACTTGATTTGCCTCTGATTTTAAACGCCCGACATCTTGTTTCGGCTGCTCATTAAGCTGAACATGGTCCACGTCTAGTTCTAATGTGGGCTTTAATAATGCAAAAGTTACAATCTGATCGAGCAAATTGGCCCATCCGGCATCTTCGATCTCAACATGCTGCGTTTTTTTTCCTTCGCCAGCCGGCTGTATTTTATATTCGATATTTTGGCTAAAAACATTAGCGCTATTTTCGATGTTAAATTGCCCGGCATAAACAGCGATTTTCGGTTCATGTTGCATTTCCCTGGCCTGATTAGCATCTGACAGCATAGCCGTTGGAACCGTAACTTTTAATAGTCCGCTGCAAAGCTTGTTGTTATTGGCATCCTCTTTCACCGTATTAATATTCTCAAGCGCTATTTGAAGCTGAGCTAGCGACTCTCTAATTTTAATGCCGCCAAACACAAACGAACCATCGTAATAATCATACTTTTTATCAGCCGTTAATTTTGCTGCCTGTTCGGTAAGATGCTCACCGATTAACTTTTGCGTATCCGTAGAAGAACAGCTCAGAGTAGGTAGTTGTTTATCGCAGCCGGCCAGCATCAGGCCGGTAAAAAATAAGAGTGAAATGTGTTTAATATTCATTAATTTAACCGTTTTTCAGCAGTATCTTTAGCTATGTAGATCAGATTCATCAGGCGATAAATAATTTAGGAACATGCATAAATTGATTTAAGCAATGACCATGAAGGGCTTTCATTGTTACTTAATAATCGGTGGATGTAGCTACTCCTTTCATACTGAAAAATCGTTCAACGATGAAAGATGCGGGGAGTGTCAGCCGAGGAGCGCCGTGAACCCATCCCTGGGGGCTTGACGGCAGCATCCTTGCTGCCGACATCCTCGCCTGACACTCCCCGCTCTTTTTCAAAATTAGACGGTTTTTAGATCAGATAGGAGTAATG
>Ga0208789_1000389_pt1 | contig 43739 bp, 34 predicted proteins | sample Methanotroph_Enr_FD_187368 | JGI IMG/M metagenome (GOLD analysis project Ga0208789, IMG submission 187368) | Enriched soil microbial communities from Old Woman Creek wetland in Ohio, USA - Methanotroph_Enrichment_5 (SPAdes) (version 2) | ecosystem: Environmental > Terrestrial > Soil > Wetlands...
ATACCTATTTTTAGGGCAAACGGACATGAAAAACGTGGTTTTGAATGGTTAACTTTCAGTTTGAAACTGAAATGTTTCTATTCTAAAGTGGGTGGGTATGCTCCGGAATATGTAATTACCGTACCTTTGAGTGTAAAGCTAAGTTCGGACTACACCAATGCGATGCATTTTATCAAGAAACTGGATGAGGTGGGTGTTAATACGTTTGTTCTTTTCAATTCGTTTTTTCAACCTGATATCGACATTGAGAAAGTGCAACACATTAAAGAATTCAATTTTAGTCACGAAGGTGATTACAAGAAATCTCTCCGGTTTGCCGGTTTGTTGTTCAACAATATCAAAGCTGACATTTGTTGTAGTCATGGCGTTTTTACAGGAGCTGATGCTATTAAACTCTTGCTGTCAGGAGCTTCAAGCGTTCAGGTGGTGAGCACTTTGTATCAAAATGGTTTCTCCCAAATCGATAAAATGAAAACTGAGATTTCAAACTGGATGGAAGAAAAAAAATACAACAGCATTGATGAATTTAAAGGTCTTTTATCAAAGAGCAAGCTTAATAATGATCCGTTTATTTACAAAAGAGGGCAGTATGTAGACTTGTTAATAAACGCTGAAGAGGTTTTTGGAGTAAAATAAAAAGAGTTTTTTAGCATGGAGTTAATAAACGGATTATATTCGGGAAATAAGAACTTATTTCTATACAGAATATACAAAGTGAAGATATATAGATATATATATTTACTAAGGTACAAATAGTGTAAAATAATGATGTTTTTTGAAGATTTGCTTGAAAATGATCATCTCTAAAATATAAACATTACCACTTTTGCCTATTCCTATTTTACTCAAGTATTTATCATTTTTTGTGTATTTGAGCAACACTCCAATAAACTTCAAGTTCCCAGAACTTTTCAATTCTTATAGTCCTCAACTTAGCAATCAATTCAAAATATTCAGTTTCAGTTAACATTGTCCATGGGTTATTCATTACATTCAAATCTTTATAATCCTTATGGATATTAGCAAGAAGTATTCTATCAATAGGAGGGTGTGAAACTTTTGCCAAATTACCTTCACCCAATGTTTTTATGATTACCGATGTTTTTATATAAATAGCTACGATTTTAGCAGCACGACCATAAGACACATCAAGTTCAGGTAGAATTATTTTAAAACTTTCAATTAACTGTTTGCAACATCTTCTGTGAAATGTATCAAATTCTTGAGCGGTTTGTATTTGATATTCTTCAACTCGTATTAAATCAGATGCTTCGATTACAGTTACTATATTCTGTGTAGTCGTGAAATTTCGTTGAACTGCCCTTGCAGCAGTCCAACAAGCAAAATTATGTAAATGATTTTCAAAAGTATAAGCCAAAATTCTATTTTTTTGTTGGTAGTAAAAAACTCCAATTTTGTTTGTCTTTGAGAAACTCTTCAAAACCTAATTTGTAAACGTGCTTTTGATCTCCATTTTCATGAAACCAAGTTTTGTCATCAACTCCGGGGTTTATTGGTACTATGTTATAGTCAATTAACCTTTCTAAACTTGATCTATAAAAATCAGAATCTAATTTTGTTACACACATTAGTTTAGCTCTATCCCATTTGGTAAAAGTAGATAAAATTGAATTAATATGTGGATCAGAAAAAGAATATCCAACAGTCAAAAGAGCTGTACAATCATTACAATCATTTGCAAATGCATTATAACCAAGATTAAAGGGTTTATTTGAGATTCGCTGGGTTTTATTATATCCAATAACTAAAGGTGAATAGATCAATTTTTCCGAAGGATTTCCAGCTTTTATTTCCAGTGCTACTACAGATAGATTTTGTGGATAATCATGATATACTGTTTCATATTCCAATCCTGTAAAAATGTGATTTAAGAAAATTGAGCCATGTATATTGAAATGAGATAAACGAGCCGAACGGAATCGATTTAAGTCAAAATTAAATTTCTTATAATTTATAGAAGAATTATACAAACCCTCATGCATTTTAAAATGTGGCGAAACAATCTGAGGTACTAAATTATCATAGTTTAAGGTGTAAAACTTTATATAGAAACCATGACTCAAGTAATATTTCACTAAACGGATCAAATTGCTATTTAAAACCTGATATTTGTCATCTAAAACGTTATTATTATACTTCTCTATTTCATATATTACTAAGTTAATGTAGTGACTAAAAAGGTTATAAATATGTATTCTTTTTTCTTCAACATCGTCACTTAAAAATAAATCATTTTCAATTATATCTTTTAATTGCAAAATTGCAGGTGTAAATGAAGTATTTGATGTGTTTATATGACCCTCATTTGTTGAACTAATAATATAATTCTGAATTGTTTCTAAAGCAGCAATAATTGTTTCGAAGTTTGCACTTGCAGATCCATAGAAATTATTTATGACATCAAACAGGAATTTTCCTACATTAACACCCGATTTTGTTTGAAATGTTGTATCTGCAATAAAAATATCATTTAATTCTTGTGTACTGATTCCCTTCCATGGTAAAGCAGCTCCAGCACCTAATAATATTACTATTTGCTTTCGTTGTTTTCGAATCATTCTATAATAATTCTGTTTCAGCATATCGATTACAATTAATTTGAATTTTATTTCTCTTTCGTCCAATACTCTGCCAATTGTTCTGCTTGGTCAAGTACTTTCTTTACAGATGTAGTGTATTCCCCTGTCTTTGGATCATCAGGTGGATATTTGTATTTTCGAAGAATTCGTTTTACCAATACACGCAATTTTGCCTGAACACTTTCTTTTAATTGCCAGTCGATAGAAGTATTTCGGCGCACACTGTCAACCAATTCATGTGCAATGGCTTTCAGAATTTCATCACCCATAATTGTTTCAGCACTTGGATTATCAGCTAAAGCATCGTAAAAAGCAAGTTCATCTTGTCGTAGATTGAGTTTTTCGCCTCGTCTGTCAGCTTCTTTTATATCTTGCGCCAGTTTAATTAATTCTTCAATCAGTTGTGCTGCTTCAACTAATCCACTTTGATAACGTTTTACTGCATCAGCAAGCATTTCAGAGAACTTTTTACTCTGAATTAAGTTGTAAGTTGATCGTTTTTTGATTTCATCATTCAACAATCTTTTGAGCAATTCCAACGCCAGATTTTTTCTTGGTAATCCTTTTATTTGTTCTAAGAATTCATCGGTCAGAATTTCAATGTGCGGTTTAGCTATTCCGGCAGCATCAAAAATATCAACTACTTCATTTGAAATGATGGCATCATTGATGATTTGTCGGATGGCTGTTTCAATATCTTCACTACTTCGTGTTTTGGTTTGTTCATCAAACTTAGTGAAACGTGCTTTTATAGCCTGAAAGAATGCCAAATCATCCCGAATTTCAAATGCTTTAGGATGTGGTACGGAAATACCAAATGCTTTTTGAAGTTTGGTCACATGGTCTTTAAATCGTTGTTTCCCATTTCTGCCATCTTCGTCTTTTATTCCTAAAATATAATTGGAAGCATCCAAAATATAATTTAGTTTTTCTCGTGGTGGCAGACTGAAATAACGCTTATAGTCGAATGTTCCGAACATATCAACCACAATGTCATAAAAGTCCAACATTTTAGCAACTGCATCTTCCTGATCGAAAGTCAATTTCCCTTTTCCCTGACTTTCGGTGTAAATTGCCAAAGCATTTTTCAAATCCTGAGCAATGCCAATATAATCAACCACCAAACCACCTTCTTTGTCCCCAAATACTCGGTTTACCCTTGCAATGGCTTGCATTAAGTTGTGTCCATTCATCGGTTTATCAATGTACAGCGTGTGCAGACATGGTGCATCAAAACCAGTTAACCACATATCGCGAACTATTACCAGTTTAAGAGGATCTTTAGGATCTTTCAAGCGGTCTCCAATGGCTTTTCTACGTGGTTTATTGCGTATATGTTCCTGCCAGTCCAGCGGATCACTCGCCGAACCAGTCATAATAACTTTTATCGTTCCTTTTGTATCGTCTGCATTGTACCAGTGTGGGCGAAGTTTGATTATTTCGTTGTGCAGAGCCACACAAATACGTCGACTCATACTCACAATCATTCCTTTTCCTTCTGCTGCTGATATACGATTTTCAAAATGGTTTACTAAATCGGTAGCTACTTGCCGGAGTCGTGGTTCACTTCCAACCACTGCTTCTTTACTTGCCCATTTGGCAAAACGCTTTTGCTTATCGGTCAACTCATCGTCTTCCGTAACTTCTTCTACACGTTCATCCAAGCGTTTTTGATCTGCTTCGCTGAGTTCTATTTTTGCCAATCGGCTTTCGTAGTAAATGCGTACCGTTGCACCATCTTCAACTGCTTGCTGAATGTCATACACATCTATATAATCGCCAAAAACGGCTTGTGTATTTTTATCTTCTTTCTCGATGGGTGTACCTGTAAAACCAATAAACGTGGCATTAGGTAAGGCATCACGCATGTGTTTGGCATATCCATCAATAAAATCGTACTGACTGCGATGTGCTTCGTCAGCCATCACCACAATATTTCGTCTGCCTGACAATTGTGGGTAAGTTTCGCCTACAAATTCTGGCATAAACTTCTGAATAGTGGTAAAAACTACACCACCCGAAGCTACAGCCAGTTTTTCTTTTAAATCTTCCCGGTTTTCAGCTTGTTTGGGTTTTTGACGAATGAGTTGTTCGCAACTACCAAAAGTTTCAAAAAGCTGTTGATCCAAGTCGTTCCGGTCGGTAAGTACCACAATGGTTGGGTTATTCATTTCATCAGCCAACACCAATTTTCCGGTATAAAAAACCATACTTAGGCTTTTACCACTACCTTGTGTATGCCAGACAACGCCAGCCCTTTTATCTCCTTTAGTTTGGAATTTTGCATCCGACAAACCAAACTTTTCAGGTGGGACACTTACAACGTTTTGGTTTACGGCTGAAGCTCTCACGGTATTTTCAATCGCTTTATTTACTGCATAATACTGATGATAAGCTGCTATTTTCTTAATCGTTTTTTCTTTCGTTTTCTCGAAAACTATAAAATGCCGGATAACATCCAAGATGGTATTTTTATTGAGCAAACCCAGTATCATAGCTTCCATTTCAGGTTGAGTCTGAGTATCAATTATATTTATACCATCGGCTGTTTTCCATTCCATAAAACGGCTGTAATCACTGCTCAACGTTCCACCTTTGGCAAACCAACCATCGCTGGCAATCAAAAAAGCATTGTAGATAAATAGCGAAGGAATAACTTGTCTATAGGTTTGTAACTGGTTGAAGGCAGCCTTAATATCGGCATTTTCATCTACGGCATTTTTTAATTCTATCACCACTAACGGCAAGCCATTAATAAACAATACAATATCAGGGCGTTTGTTAATATGGTTTTCAATAATGGTAAGCTGATTTAAAGCCAAAAACTCATTGTTGTTTGGTTTGGCAAAATCCAATATCCATACCTTTTCTGTTTTAGTTTTACCATCACCAATGCTAAACTTCACATCAATTCCTTCAGTTAGCATCCTGTGGAAGTTCTCGTTATTTTCCAACAAACTTACCGACGTTGTTCGTAACACCTTTTTAAAGGCTTCTTCTCGTGCTTCTACCGGAATAGTAGGGTTTAGTTTGTCTATGGCTTTACGCAAGCGTTTATTCAACACCACATCCGAAAACTCACGTTCTTTGTGCGCTCCATCAGCCAAATCGGGTGCATACAACACCGTATATCCTAACTCTTCGTGCAGAATATCTAAAGCAATTTGTTCTATTTCGGATTCGGTGATGTATTTCATATTGTTTACTCATTTAGTCTTTGTTGCAATTTTAAAATTAAATCGCATATTCGATTTCGACTTTAGTTATCTCATCTATATATTTGAATAAACTTATAAAATACTTAAATAATTCAGGATCTGTAAATTTTCTAATCTCGGAAGAAAAAGTTGACTTTGCACTTCTTTTGTCACTGATCTCATATATATCAGGAATTGCAGTAGCTTTTAGCATATCTTTTGAGTGCAAAAATTCATAACCAAAGTAATGTTCGATTTCAAAAAAATTAAACTCTTGTTTCTCTTGTAAATAGATATCCATTTCGCCAGGAACTGGCAAACAAAGAGCAAATATATTTGCCTTTTTATGTTTTCTGATTGTATTATTTACAACAAATTCAAAAACATCCGAAGATAATCTTCTAAATTCATGTAATCCTTTTGAATCATGATCAAATAATCCAATGACCGTGTGTTTTTCATCAACAACAGGATATGAACTCAATAATGTTTTTGCAACTTCAGTAGCACAACCACTATCTGTATTTCCAGATGTTCTGATTTTCCAATAAGGAGGTTGACCTTTAGTTAAAACATAATATGCATGCTCTATTATTTCAGCATCTGTTTTGCCTTCAACAACAATGGTTACAGACTTCGAAGCTGAAATAACATCTAAATTTGTGAATCTTAACTTAGCTGCAGATTTTTCAGACAATTCCTTCAATGGTAACTTCAATGTATTGTACTTCTTTTTTAGCTCTGCTTTATAATCCTTGTACTTTTCTTTACCAAAACAATCAATTGAAAAGTCTGTCAGAAGGAATAGAATTGGGTCTTTCAAAATATCACTATTATCAACCACCTCTTCCAGTTCTGCAGATTCATTTATTCTTTTTGAATCCAGAGTGAAAGCTAGTTGTATTAATTTATATCCAACAGTTGGAGAATGCGTTTCTTTGTATTGCGTCATTAATTCTTTGAATGAAATCTTTAAAGGTTCTTTTACGGTTATTGAATTAAATGATTCATAAAAGAAGAATAGATTCATCAGTTGCAAAACAGGTAATTTGTAATTCTTAAACATCGGAGTATCATCAGATGCCAATTTCATAAAAACTTCATTAGTTTTCACAATCAATTCCAACGCTTCCAACACTACATCTTTTCTCAACTTATTGTCAGTTTGATACAAAGCCTGAAGTAGATACCCACTGCCAAGTACGCCTGAAAGAAACTCATTAATATGTTTCGCTGAAGATAATTTTTCTTTGATTTTCGTTGTAAAGACAGGCATATCTTTCGATTTTCCAACATAAAATACTGCAGCATTTTGCCAATTCGAATCAAAAAAATTATCAACCAAAAGTTGTTCTTTTTCTCGTTGATGCTTGAAGATTTCTAATGCCGCATAATACTCCATATATGAATCATGGCTAAAATTAACCCAAACATTATCCTTTAAATACAATACGCCAGTATTTTGAACCAAATACAATAATACATCTTCCAAAGTCCCTCTTTTTATCGGTATGGTTTTTTCAGCAAAATAGTCCTTAAAATACTGAAGAAAATCGTCTTTCGTCAATGGAGTATGCTGTGGTGTTTCTAATAGTTTTAGAGCATAAAGAGACATTATTCTTTCTTTAAAAGATATGTCTATGAACTCAATTTTACTAGAAACAACAGCTTTTCCAATAATCAGCGCATTGAAATTGTCATATATATCTGTAATGGTTGCCGGTATTTCAAAATTATTCTCTTCATACAAAATAGATATTAATGAAAGAGTTAATGGTGTTATTGGCAACCTATCTATAATCTTATTTTCACGAAGAGCATCTAACAAATTATTAGCTTTATATTCATCCCCAAGGAAAAAAGATGATACAAACTTTTTAACTTGATCCGTGTTAAATCTATCAATTCGATATGTATTGAGTTTCTCATGACCAGAAAGAGAAATTATTTTATCTGAGTTTCGTGTACCAATAATGTATTTAATTGAGTTTGTTTCAGAATAATTCTGAATATCCCTCAAGAATTTTTTCTGAATATCTTCTTCAAATTCATCGATGCTATCAATTAATACATGGATATTATAACCTTCGATTACAGTAGATAATTCATCGATAAAATATAAACCTAATTTCTCACTTACAATTTGCTCGACGTTATAATTTGCATTGTATATTTCCGAAGTTGTCAAGTATATTGGTAAATTCTTTTTGTCCTCATTTTCAATATTTTTATCAATCAAAAGTTTTCCTATTTTTTTCAATAAGGTTGATTTTCCTGCTCCAGCTCTACCTGAAATAACAATCGGTTTTTTGTCGTTAATAACGTCTGCCGTTTCAACTCTTTTTCTTGTAGGCGTATTTGTTTTTTTATCCTCATAAAAATGCTGTAACTTTGGTTCGATGTAAATATCTAATAACTTCTGACATTTATCGTTAGACAATTTCAGCTGTCTTAATTCCGTATCTTGACAAACACTTACAAGAAACTGCTTTTCATATTCCAATAAATTTGTATCATCATGTTTCCACAAATCACAATAATGTTCATCTATTAATTTAATCAACCTATCTCTTCCAATGAAATTCAACAAAATTGTTGTTAATTCACTAATAATTGCTTTTTCAAAACCATTTGAAATATGATATTTGGAAACTACAAATACTGTATTTGCAGTGGCCTTTATTTGAACTTTCTGAATGATATCCCTAATTTTTTGGACATCTATCTGTCCACTCAGTTGGAATGGAAATATTATGAAAACACACTTTTCAACGCTTAAAGGGCTTTTTTTTACCGCTGTAAGGTAATTTTCAACTGTTTCAATTTCAGTATAATCAAGATTTCTTAGTAGTTGGCTCAGTATGTCCTGAAACTTGCTCATTTCAAGACTTTCAATTTTAGTGATTTTGTCCATAAAAGTTTTATTTGTAGGTGTTTATATCTCTATCTCCCCCTTCATCAGTTTCGGCAATAAACTATCACGCAAAGTAATCAGGGTTTGGTTTTCTTGAATGTTTGTTCTTATTTGTTCAAATATCGGACTAATAATATTATTGAAATTTTGTAGAATATCTTTTGGAGGTGTAATTACTTCTAAATCGGAAAGACTTGTAGTTGTAATTGTATCAAATATAGTCCCGTATGCACGTTGTTTCAATTCATTCACCAAGCTGCGGACAATACAGAATAAGTAATATTCTGTTTGAGGAGTGCTTGCTACAAAAGCATAGTTTGATTGACTTATTGTCATTGGTTTAGAAATAATACAGACATTTCCAACTGTTCCTCTTGCTGAAATAATAGTTGCTAATGACGGCAATAATTTGGCACTGCTATTTTTTAACCCCAATTCTGTAATTTTCTTTTCTGTTTTTGTTATAAATGACCCATTATTTGGAGTTATATCTTTTGCTGAAATCCAATCAACCGTTCCGTTATCCCAATAATCTTTATTATCAGTTTTTGGAGTTCCTCCTCCAACTAATGTGCAAATATCAAATAATACTCCAACTCTCCATCCATCAGGCAATTCTTCTCCTTTCGGCACGCACATTTCCTGAAACAGCGTTTGTGCTACCCCTTCCAATGTTTGGTTGGTTTGGCGGTTCAGTTCTATTTTATCATCTAAAGAAGAAAGAATTGAGGCGATGCGTTGTTGATCTTTGATTGTTGGAATTTGAATATCCAAATCCTCAATCATTCCTTTTGTTAATGCATTTCTTGTTGCACCAACAGCTGAAAATGATAGTAGTTGATTTTTACATTTTGGATTTAATAAATAATACTTTAGAAATTCAGGAGAAAGTTTTGAAGTATCAGGTCGAATGATGGCAACATGTTGGTTTACTCTTGCGGGTAAAACTTCTTTTGGAACTTGACAAACTCTTGCAACACTATCACCCGTTATATTCAATAAAACATCTTTTTCTTCTATCGTTACATTATTCAGTTGGTTTGCTTGTTCTAAATTTATAAAAGCTAACCCATTATACGAAAAGGTAAAATCTAATACGTTTTGGCTTCGTATTAACGAATACTCACCAGAATCCAAATATGCATCTTTACCACCCCTTGGTGTTGCACCTGAACCAATTTTAGTTGTAATTTCCTTCAACTTATATGTTTTCCAATCGCTCATTTCTCTTTTAGTTGCTTGCAATTACTCCAAATTTAATTCTATAAGTCTCCATTAAATGATTTTCGGTTACAGCCAATAATTCTAATTGTTGCTCCGTTGTAGCAGCTTTTGATAAACCAGGCTGAACTACAAAAATTTTGTATGAAGTTGCATAAGTTCTTTTTGACTTGTCTTTCAATAAACCTATAGTCTTAATATCACCTGTTTCAATTCGTTGTTTTTCTGTGTTTTGAGTTCGTTTTATCATTCTTTTGAATATCTGATCAGCACCTTTTGCTTTCCATAAGATGCTTTTTTGAGCTTGACCACAAACCTCATATAAATCGTTTATTCTACCTCCGGCATTCTCGCCATGAGAATATTTCAAATGATATAATTCTATTTGAATTTTATGATTTAAGTCATCAACTTTTACGGCAATTATATCTGCAATTTCACCTGAATTATCATCATCAAAAATCACATCGTAATTATCGCCTTTCAATTTCTGTATGACTTTGTATTGAATACTATCGGCTATTTTATTAATGCCTTGCGATTCTTTTTTGATGTCTACTCCAACCCAATCCCAATTCTCAATTAAAGCTCTATCATAATGCGCTCCCTTATATTTATATTCAGAAAACATATTACCTTCCAAATATGAACCATCGACAAACCTGATTATTGGTGATTGGTCATAGAAGTAATCAACAAGTTTTGTAGTTGTTCTACCAATTTTTATTGATAACGGTTCAGATACACAGTTGAATCTGTAAATTTCCCTTTCCTTCACTTTGAGAAACTCCAATTCATAAATTGAAGAAAAATCATTATGCTTAATTTGAAATTGAATTCTACCATCAACTGATGGGTTTATCAATTCAATATCAAAATGATATATTGGATAGAGTAATTCGCCTTTTACAAGGTATATTGCATCTTCATTTTGCAAATACAAATCTTCATTCCAATCAATAGATATTGGATAAAGTTCAGGTCGTTTAATTATGGTTTTAGGGAAAATTGCATTTTTCAGAACATCATCCGGATTAATATTTGCATTCAACATTTTATCTCCTAAATGATTACACCATTGAACAAACTCTTCTAAATTTGCAGTTTTCTTTGCCCAAACTCTACCTTTATACGAACAACCGATTGTTATTTTCTCCCCATCTTCAAATCCGGTACAAAATACATTTGATTTAATTTTATTTTCTGTTTGACTTTTTGTTAATGCAGTTTCAACATCCTGACCAACGTGCATTGTAAAACTCAATAACTTGTCTAATTGGTTTTTCAATCCTACATTATTGACTTTTATTTGAGCTACACCAGATAAGCATTTAAATATATCTTCTGCCTTAATTAAAGTGGCAGTATCGAAAGTAACTGCATCTGCTAACTTTTCAAAAGCTCCACCGTTTTCAGATGAGTTTATAAATAATAGTTGTTTTTCTTGATTCCAATAAATAATTGACAGTGTCCAAGTTAATTCAAATAAGTTTTCAATCTTTCCCCATTTTACACTGTTTCTGTTTCCTGTAACAACTACTAAAATCCTTTCTTCAGTGTTAATGTCAGAAAACACCTGATCAAAGTTTTCTATTCCGGGAATTCCTTTTTTAAAGTTCTTTGGAAACCAATCTTTTGTATTAGTTTGATATACAACCGTACTTAAAGCAGGCTTTATATTTTGAAGCTGTATTTCATTTGGAAACTTATTGAATCCATTTATAAACTCAAAGAAATCAACCTGATCTTGTATTGTATCTTGACTAAGTAAAGGCAAAATCTTATTCCAGTCGGAATCAAAAGCATAGAGTTGTTCCAATTCATCTTCTGCTTCTGTAGTTGCTAAGTTTACAATTATTGATGCATTGCCTAATTCATTATCACGACTGCTTCGGGTAAAACGTCCTGCTAATTGAAGAGTTATAGGCAAACTTTTCTTTATATCATGAAATGCCGCAACTTTTAATTGTGGTAAGTCAAAACCTTCACCCAGCATATCCACACAAACAATTATTTTGAATTCAACATTCTCAATTTGTCTTCGTATTTCCTCTTTGTTCGTTGATTTTGAATGAATCAATATCGATGGTAAATCTTCATATTTTTTATAGATTTCAAAAACATTATTTGCTCTGTCAATGGAACTAACTCTTGCCATCAATACATGGTTATACCCGGCTTTCAGGTCTTCACGTAACCGTGTTACTGCTTTTTCAGCAATTGAAATATCATATAATTCTGGATCCCACTCATATATTGGCAAGAAATCAATTTGTTTGAAATACCCTTCATTTTGAGCTTTACTTAACGGGTAATTGAATATTATTTTATCATTAATTGGCTTATCATCATTGCGGAATGGTGTTGCAGTAAATTGTAGGATAAGATTTTCAGAAAAAGCATCTTTAAAACTATTCCATGTTTTTGCAGCAATATGATGTGCTTCATCAATAAATAAATGAGAGCATTTTTGAGCTATTCCATTTTGTAAAGCAGGATTCAATGAGCCGACAATACTCATCGTTGTGACTACAACATTACAAGCATCAAAAAACTCATTTATCTCGTTTGTATCTTTGGGTTTATGGTCTAATACGCCTACAAAAGGTAAATTGGCTCTCTCATTGACAAGTCCTAATTGCCCTAATAAACCTAATTTTATGAATTTATTTGCAATCTGAGTTCTAAGGGCATCGGTTGGAACAACAACTAATAATTTTCTGCATTGGGAAATTATTAATAAAGAGAGCATAGTTTCAGTTTTACCTGTTCCGGTAGGCATTACAATAGTTGCAGGTTCAGTCGAAACTTCCCAATGTGCCAATGTAGCATGGATTGCACCGATTTGAGGTGAGCGCAAACCTTCAATTTCATTATCCTGATCTTCCTTTTTATAAGTAAATGAATTCAACCATGTATCTTTAACTTCCAGAGGAGTTGATTGTAAACCATCATTCTCAGTAAAATGAGAAACGACTCCAATTCTAAATTTTTTCTTAGTAAGGCTCATAAAAATTTTGAGGTTTTAGATAATTGTTTTATTGAATTATTTTCAGATCATTTTTCATTTTCATTTTTAATTCGTTCTACTTGTCTTTCAATTGCATCCAATACATCTTCAATAAATTTATCTTTCAACTCATCTATTTCTTCTTTTGAGGGTAACTGATGGTAGAGTTTTGTAAGTAGCGGTTGGTTTTGTCCGTATAGCTTAATGTAATAACTATTTCTTTCCAAAACGATTTCAAAAGATTGATATATGTCAAATGCCTTTGCACCAGCTTGTTTAAATACTTTTAGACGTGGTTCTATTTTAAATGAATCACATTGATAATCGACTTTATCTCTTAAATATTCAATTGTTTTTTCATCTTCATTCTTGAAAAATCCCTGACTTCCAGCCATCAATGTTGTTTCCATTTCGTTAAACATAGGAGCGATGTCAGTAGATAATAGTTCAACTATTCCATGTTTTAACGGTAACACAAACTTGTGAAAGATATTAGCGGTATTATTCTGATTTCGAATTTCTTGTATCGGTTCGGTGTTGAGTTGTTGTATAAGATCCTTTATTTTGTTTAGTTTCTTATCTCGTGGCTTTAATAGTTTTTCAGTTTCTTCATCCACCATTGCTTCCAACTCTTCAATAGTTGGAATCTCACCTTTAAAGTCTTTTGGCAATGCATTTGTCAACTCATAATCTGCCACACCAATAGGAGTATTTACGCCTTTTAATGCGTATTTAATCACCGTTTCATTAGGCGTTTTACATAGTAGCACTCCGATGGTAGGAGCATGGTGATTGGCTTTTACGTCTTCATCCAAGGTGTTAATATAGAAATTGAGTTTTCCTGCAAATTCAGGCTTAAATTCACCTACTTTGAGTTCAAATATCACATAACAATTCAGATGAATATTGAAAAACAGTAAGTCCAGAAAGAAGTCATCTCCTTGTACATTTAAATTATACTGATTTCCTACATACGCAAAACCCCGCCCTAATTCCAACATGAATTTTTTAAGGTGCTGAATAAGTGCTTTTTCCAAATCCCTTTCGTGCATTTCTTCACTTAAACTCAAAAAATCGAATGAATATGGACTTTTTAGTGTCTCCTGTGCTAGGTCGGATAATGGTTTAGGTAAAGTAGCTCCAAAATTGGTAATGGCTTTGCCTTGTCGGGTGTGCAATTTGGATGCAATCTGATGTTGCAAAACAGCTTTACTCCAACCGTTCTCAACTGTTTTTTGTATGTAGAATAATCTATCGTCCAGTATTTTGAGTTTGTCGAGAATAATGGTGTGGTGAGTCCATGGAATTTGCGCAACCAGTGGTTGCACAATTGAGAATTTTGATTCTATTTGTGCCAGTGATCCTTGCACATTTACATTTTGCTCTTCATTTAGTTGTATTTGCGCAACCAATGGTTGCGTAAATTGAATCCAGGGATAAGCTGCTGCAAATGTTTGCATATATACAAGATTTCTTTCCGAAAATCCCTTCATATCGGGAAATTCCATTTTCAGATCCCTTGCAAGTTGAGAAATAATTTTTGCTCCCCAACCTTCAATTTTTTGTTGCTCTAAAATGGCGTTTCCAATTTCCCAATAAACAGCAATTAACTCAGCGTTTACCGCCAACGATGCTCTTTGTTTAGCCAACCGGATTTTATCCTTTAGGCTGCTTAAAACTTCAAGGTAATTTTTAGTCAGATCAGAACTCATATCCTATACCTTTAAGGTTTTCACGAATCGTTTTTTTCAATTCATCACTTTTTGTAAATTGTTCTGCCAGTTTAGAGGTCAAAGCATTCATCTTATCTTCAAACGGAATTAAATCAACTTCCTCTTCCTCTGTACCAACATAACGTCCGGGCATAAGTACATAATTATTCTGCCGTACTTCGTCAATTGTTGAGGCTTTACAGAATCCGGCTATGTCTTCGTAAGGTGTTTCACCCACACAACGCCAATTGTGATAAGTATTGCCAATCTGAGCAAGATCATCATCAGTCAGTTCCTTGTTCCTGCGGTTTACCATCACACCCACTTTACGGGCATCAATAAAGAGAATCTCATTCTCACGATTACGTAGAGGCAAACCGTTGTAATTTCCACTGTTTCCGGTACGGTTCTTAGACAAAAACCACAAACAAGCCGGAATCATGGTATTGTAAAACAGTTGAGCAGGTAACGCCACCATACAATCCACCAATCCGGCATCAATCATATTTTTACGAATATCACCTTCGCCACCGGTATTACTATTCATGCTACCGTTTGCTAAAACGATTCCTGCCGTTCCACTGTTACTAAGTTTGTTTATGAAATGTTGTAACCATGCGTAATTGGCATTTCCGGTTGGAGGAACACCAAATTTCCAGCGCACATCGTCACGTAATTGTTCACCACTCCAATCGCTGATATTAAAAGGTGGGTTTGCTAAAATATAATCAGCTTTTAGATCTTTGTGTTTATCATCCAAAAAAGTGTCTCCCAATTCAATTTTAGCATCAATTCCACGAATGGCAAGGTTCATTTTTGCAAGTCGTAATGTAGTGGGGGTGCTTTCCTGTCCGTAAATGGATAAGTCTTTGATATTTCCCTGATGCTCCTGAACAAATTTTTCACTTTGAACAAACATTCCACCACTACCACAACAGCCATCATAAACACGTCCGTTGTATGGTTCAAGCATAGCAACCAACAGTTTTACAATGCTGGCTGGTGTGTAGAATTGTCCACCACTTTTGCCTTCTGCATCGGCAAACTGTCCAAGAAAATACTCATAAACACGCCCTAAGAGGTCTTTAGCTTCGTGTCCTTCCTGATTGAAACCAATTGTACCAATCAAATCAATTAATTCTCCTAAACGTTGCTTGTTTAAATCTGGGTCAGCGTATATTTTGGGTAAAACTCCTTTCAGGTTAGGATTGATGCGTTCGATGGCATCCATTGCATCGTCTATCAGTTTGCCTATTTCGGGTTGTTTGGCTTTATCTTGTAAATATTGCCATCGTGCTTTTTTGGGAACGAAAAAAACATTTTGAGCCAAATATTCATCAGCATCCTCAGCATTTGCACCTTCGTGCTCACCTTCACCCTTCAATAGATTTTCGTACAATTGATTAAACGCATCGGATATATATTTCAAAAAAATCAATCCTAAAACTACGTGTTTATATTCTGCGGCATCCATGTTGCTACGCATTTTATCGGCAGCTGTCCAAAGTGTTTTTTCTAAATCTTTTATATCTGTCATTTCCTATATTTTCATCAGTTTATTTGGCTAAATACCAACACAAGTTAATCAATTAATGAGTAATTTTTTAATGTTTTGAAAAACAAACAACAAAGCTACACATTATATTTTAAATTTTAGTTATTGATGTTAATTACTTTATCTAATAATGGAGTTGAATTTTTTATTTGAAGTCTGAAAAAAACGTGTTAAACATAAGTTTACCAATAAGAAAACTTAGTAAACCCAAAATAACTCTATGTATTTTCAATGAGTAAACTTATTGAACCCTTGATAAACCCATTATTGCTCATAATAAACTTCATTAACCCCTCAATAAACTCATGTTTTACCCATAAACATGCCTTGTATACCAGTGATAACTAAATTATTACCTGTAAGAAAACTTAGTAAACCCAATAAACCCAAGTTTTATCCATAAGTAAACCTATTGAACCCTCAATAAACTCATGTTTTACCCATAAAACTTCCTTGTATACCCTTGATAACTCTATTATTACTCATTATATACGTCATTAAACCCTCAATAAACCTAAGTAAAACTCATCATTAAGCACAATAAACACCAGATAAACCCTCTATTAACAGCGAGAAAATCCTGTAAAACACATGTAAATCAATGTGTTAGTTAGAATAAAATTCAAATTATTAGTACTTAGATTAAAGTTTTTATTGTTAAATTAATTTTTTGTTTTTAAGTTGCTCGATAATATAATCAGCAATATCTAATCCGTTTTCTCTATCCGAATCATTGTCAATTTTTTCAAGTAAAGTGGAAATTATTACTTTGCACCTGCATTTTTTTTGAATTTCATCGGCTTTTATACTCCATTTATTAAATGCTCCCAAATCAGGATAAAGTATCACATTTCTACCTTCAAGTATTTTACACTTGTCAATCGATAAACCATTTATATTTCCAGCTGCCAACCATATTAAATTTGGAATTTGAGAGCTTGCAATTATAGCAGATTTTTCACTTTCAACAATTGCCACCGTAGAGTAGGGGTGCAATTTCAAAAGATGTTCCCCAAAAAAACATTGCTCTAAGTTGAAATCTATTGGCAGAACTTTTGTTTTTTTTAGTCTATTATGAATCCAGTCAATTGATCCATTTTCGTGTTTAATTCTTTTTCCAGTAGCATGGTTGTATTGCATGATTTTTCCCGTTCTAACTTTGCCGTTTCTGTCAATCTGCCAAAATATAACCTCATTTGTTTTTGTCGCACCTAATTTATATTTTTTACAAACATTTTGAATTTCTTCAATTGTCATAAATCCTGATAGAAAGTGCACAAAATTACTTTTATCACTCAAAGATTCATTTATAAAATGAATTGGAATTTCACCAATTTGCTTGTATGAAACAATTAATCTTGGCTTTAGAATTGAGGTGTTTTCTTTCCCGTCTTTTTTCTCTGATGGATTATCGTTAAAATATTGCTTGGGACTAAAGTGATAACCACATTTTATTTCACGGTTGCATTTCCCTACTTTACTATTAATTGGTTCATTCGTATTTCCATCGATATACAATGTGAAACAGTTTTTCATTCCACAACTAGGGCATTCATGACGAGTAGAAATACCTTTATAGGGTTGAAGATATGGTTTTGTAAACATATTTGTAAAGAATTTGAGAACATTAATATGTTACGTTGTTACGGTAATAAATTGATTAAGTTCTTTATTTATGGTACAGTTTCACACTAAAAGGCTTAACATCGTAACTTCTTATAATTTATTTTTTATTAATTTCTCTACTTACATGAGATCTTTCAATTCCCAAAGAATCTGCGAACATTTGAATATTCTTTATTGGATATGCTACATCTATTGCTCTCAAAATTTCACCTTTTTTAAGTTGTAGCGGATATGTACATGATTTAACTACTTTTTCGCCATTTCTTATAAAATACCTGCATATATCTATTGAGTACTGCATTGTTTCGAGACTAAGATTTCTGGTTAGAATCTGCTTGTTTTGAATAATTGTAAAAATTATTAGCGCAATTCGTAATACATGAATTTCAAATTTTCCATACATTCCTTTCAAATAATCATCATTGCATAAATTTATTCTTTCTGTCATTTCGTTGCTGAATTTGATAAATTCGTTTTTTGCTTCAGATGAAAGAGAAAATGTGCCATAATCTGGAGTATCACTTAGATGTTTAATTAGGTTGTTATAATTGCTTTGAATGATTTCATCTGGTTTTGATTCGGAATAGTATGATTTTTTTGGATTGTCAGGATAAACAATTAAGAATCTTTGTAAGAACCCATTTTCTTTCATACAATTTGACTCAATGTTTTTTTTGAGAATCTCTGGTTGAATTCCTCCAATTATGGATAGATAAGGATCATTGATAAGTTGTGGTTCTTCAGATTTTCTATTTATAGTAAACTGATTGTTATCGTAAATTGATAAGTACCGACTAACTTCACCACTTTTAGAGTAACGACCAAAATCAGAAAACCATCCACTTAATTCGTCTCTATATAATGTCAATCCATTGTTTGATGATATAGAATTATAAAGGCTTTCCGGTGTGCTATCATCAATAAGAACTTGTTTGAAAAATGGTTTTTCAGGTTCAATGTCTTTACTTTCTTTTGCTTTTAAGGATTCAGCTTTCCATAGTGTGACCTTTTGATTGTAGTCTTCATATGATACTTTATCAATTTGTTGTAATGGTCTAAAAGCAATGTTTAGAGGTTCTGATTTTCCAACTCCCGGTGGTGCAACTAACATAACCCATAATTGAGGATAATTTTTATATTTTCCACTGTCAAGTACAACTTTTTTTCTTAAAGCAGCTCCACAAGCACATAAGCAACTTACAGAAAGAAATTCTATTGGAAATCCATATACTTTGGTGCTGTTCTCAACCAAGTCTAAAATTGGTTGAGGCATTCCATAAAGAGGGAATTTTTCACTTTCTATCTCAGAATTAAATCCTTTTTCTATATTTTGCATCTCTTCAGCCATTTTATCTATGAAATTGTTGTTTTTTTCCATAGTTTAACGACGTTTGTTTTGACTGTAGTTTTCTGCTTCAGCTTTGAGTTCTAACCCAGTTTTCCTTTTTCCATTATTTATCCAAGCCAACACTTCATCTTCGTAGAAATAAAGTTTTTTAGCTGTTTTGTAGCATGGTATTATACGCTGTTGCACTAATGCATAAATTGTAGGCTTCGCCTTGCCAGTAAGTGCACATACATCTTTAACGCCAATCGGAGTTCTTCGCTGTGTTTCAGTTGGTTTCTGTTTTGCTACTAGTAAACATTTAAGTTCAGAAACTTCATTAATCAATAAACCTATCGCTTGTGGTAGGCTGTCAAAGGTAATTTCATTTATATTCATAATTTTTTGCTTTATGTGGTGCAAAAAAAGCACCACTGATTAAACAATGGTGCAAAAATATATGAATTGTAAGTTTAAATAATTGATTATTAGTAGTCTGTAGTTGTCTGATCACTACAAACCATTAGACAACTTCTTTTTTTGATATTTCAACTAACTTACTAAGTATTTGTATATAATCCAGATCAGATTCATTATTTGTTGATAAGTTTAATTCGTCTGTGTATGGATTAAGATATTTGTTAATTGCACTCATTTTGTTGAACGAATAATTGTTTTTTAAGTAATAAATAAAATGTTTTCTTGAATAAGTTTTAGAACTTGATATAATTTCTGTCAATTTTAATTTATTTTGAAGCAAATGGATCACAATTGCCATTTTTTTTCCAATGCAATCACTAAAGGATGCTTGAATTTCATTAATGATTTTATCATTTGTACCTTTTTTGAAAAAATTTTTGAGCGTAATTTCTTGTGTAGTATTAACTTCTTTGATAGAATTTAGTTTGTTTAATAATCGAATATTGTCAACAGCATCAAAATATGATTCAACACGAGTAAAATCAATATCATCAAATTTCATCTTAATTAAAGATTTCATTAGATTAAATTCAATTTTTTCATTTTCCAATTTTTCACTACTAATACTTCCCATTTCTTCAATGTCGAGTGTATGAATTTTTTTCTCTCGTTATATGTTAATTTCTAAATTTAATCGAAGTACTATATAAGAAGCTTTAGGTAACGAGACTCCTAAATTCAATAAATTTTCTCTAATAGAAGTCAACCATTGTGTTATTGAAATGTCTTTTCTTACTTTTTCTATAATAACTAATAAAAATAAGGTCGTCTCCCAACTTTCAAGATTAGTTAAATTAAAATCTTCTTTGTCAAGTTGGTTCAAATTTTCATATTCGCTATCAAAATCAGCAGAAAAACGCTTAATTTTTTCTGTAAATTCAATTGAAATATTTTCAAGATTTTCCATGATATTTAGTTGTTATTATTTACATTTCGTTTTAAGCTGATTTTATTTGTTGCCAGTTTCTTCTTTTCGTCTAATAGTTTAGCATAAACCATAGTGGTTTCGATTTTGCGATGTCCTAACATCTTTTGAATAGTGTAAATGTCAGTATTTGCTTCCAGTTGTAGTGTGGCGTAAGTGTGCCGGAAACAATGGAAGGTTATATTCCTATGAATTCCAGCTTCTAATATCCAACGTTTTAAGGGAGCTTGTGTTAACTTATATGCAAACCCATTAAACACTTTGTCATTCGGGTTTTGTCTTTTACCGCAAAGTTCCAAGGCTTCATTGCTTATTGGCATTGTTTCAAGTCCTTTTGTTTTCTTTTGTCTAAAACGGATAACAGGATCATCAGCCACATCTAGCCTAATTTCATCCCAAATTAATTTTTCTATATCAGAATATCGAAGCCCTGTAAGGCAAGAAAATAAGGCGACTTGTTTGAGTAAAGGAATATCACAGGGTGTTTCTGCTAAAGTTTGCAATTCTTCAAGAGTGATGAATTCTCGCTCAGTTTCTTCTTCTTTGATACTTTCAATATAATCGTTTATATTCGTGTCTATAAGTTTCTGTTTGTAGGCTTGTTTTAACAGTGCACGAAATTTACCGTAATAAGCTAATGCAGTATTGTTTTTTATAGTTGCATTACTGTCATGCCTTATTATTTTAGCATTAAGAAGATAATTTCTAAACCCATTTGCAAGTTCTGCCGTTACATCTCCTACGGTACAAACTCCATTTGTGTAGCTTGAAAAATGGAGGTAGGCGATTTGCCAGGCTTTGTCTTTCTTATTAGCTACTTCATTAAAATAATTTAAGAAACTCTGTTTGTTACGAGTCTTGTCGATAAAGTTGTATTTCTCATTGATAATTTCCATTTCTCTAACTCCTCGAAATGCTTCAGCTTTTGCTTTTTTCTCTTTTACCAGTTCTTTTTCTGCCGATGTTACTGGTTTTGATTGTACATAAATTCCTAAGAACTCACGTCTTGTGAGTTTGCCAGTCTTGGGATTCTTTATTGCAGGATAAAAATCTAGGTATAAAGATTTTTCTATCCCACCTTTTATAAGTTTTTCTCTAAGTGTAACACTCATACAATTTCTTTTTTACGAGGTGGATTTTTCGTGAAATAATTATCAATATGTTTTTGACTAATATATGTTTTTTTTCCTTTTTTTGTCGTTGGAATATTCTTCAATTTTATAATATCCCAAATCCTTCGGGTCTTAATTCCATATATATTTGTAATGTCTTCTAGGGTGTAAAATTCAGATATAGGTTTACTTTCTGCTCGTTGTTGTGCTTCATAAGGTAATGATATTTCCAAAAATGCATCAATGTCTTTTCGACGTATAATTGTCATTCGGCTTGAAATACGAACTGCTTTTAGTTTTTTGGTGGATATTAGATTGTAAATTGTTTTTCTACAAACTCCCATTAATATCGCCGCTTGTGCGCATTTCAAAAACTCTCTGTCTTTAAATTCTAAAATAGGTTGATTTTTAATTATTTCATCGGTACGGTGCTCAATGCTGATCTTTGTTTTCGTTCGAACATTTGCCTTGTAAGCACGGCTATTACATATATGAGTGCAATATCGTGTGCTTTGTTTCTTTGCAATAAATTGCTTTCCGCACCAATCGCAAACTTTACGTATTTCAACAAATTTACTACTCATTTTTTCGCCATTTTTGTGTGCTGTTGTGTACCATTGTATACCATAGTGTAAATATGTGCACTAAACTGTGCATTAAGGTACAGAATTTGTACCTCGTAAACTAAAAGGTACAACAAAGGTACAAATAATATCGTAACAAGCAATACCATCAATGACGAACCATTACAAGTATAAATGAAAAAAGCCTTGTAAAACAAGGCTTTATGTGAAGATTATAATAGTTTATAGTGGTTAATAATTAACTTTTATTTTCCGATACAGAACTTCCCGAATATATTTCCAAGTATCTCGTCGTTAGATATTTGTCCGGTTATTTCTCCCAGAAAATGCATACACTCGCGAATATCCTGCGACAGAAAATCGCCGGATATTCCTGAGTCTATGCCCTCAATTACACGGCTGATGGCAGTGTGTGCCTTTCGTAATGCTTCGTAATGGCGGATATTACTTACAACCACATCGCCAGGATTTACGTCCGGAAGTTGTGCTGCTGCAACCAGTGCTTTCTGAAGTCCGTCGGTGTTAATGCGTTCACGGGCTGAAATATAAATCCGTTCACCGTCAAATTGCTCAAAAAGCTGGTTAAGTACTTCGCGTTCGTCCTCGGCTATTTTGTCAATTTTATTAAATACCAAAATGACTTTTTTGCCTTCTGCACGTTTTGATATTCTGTCGGTGAGCCATTCGATATGCTCGGTCAGCTTTGTACAATCTAGTATCCAGAGCACTATGGCGGCTTGCTCTATTTTTTGATAAGTCCGCTCTATCCCCAGGTTTTCAATTTTATCTTTCGTGTCGCGAATGCCTGCTGTGTCAATAAACCGGAACGAAATGCCATTGATATTAATAGTATCTTCAATCACATCGCGTGTTGTTCCGTGAATGTCAGAAACAATGGCTTTGTCTTCATTCAACAGAACATTCAGTAACGTTGATTTTCCAACATTAGTTTCACCAACCAACGCCACGGGAATACCATTCTTGAGCGCATTTCCTAATCGAAATGAATCAGAGAGTCGGAGAATCAGTCTTTCAATAGCCGATGCCAGTGATTTTAATTGGGTGCGGTCAGCAAATTCCACATCTTCTTCATTAAAATCAAGCTCTAGTTCCACCAATGAAACAAAATCCAGCAGTTGGGCACGCAGTTTCATTAATTCATTGGAAAAACCACCCCGCATTTGATTCAATGCCATGCGATGTGACGCTGCCGAAGTAGATGCAATCAAATCGGCAACCGCTTCGGCTTGCGAAAGATCCATTTTTCCATTCAAAAAGGCACGTTGTGTAAATTCGCCAGGTTGGGCAAGTACACACCCCTGTTCAAGTAATACTTGCAGAATCTGTTGTTGCACAAATACCGAGCCGTGGCAGGAGATCTCGATCACATCTTCACCTGTAAATGAATGTGGAGCCCGGAAGACAGACACCAGCACTTCGTCAATTATTTCGTTAGCACTGTTAATAATACTTCCGAAGCTGACAGTGTTTGCTTCTTGCTGAAGTAATAACGCTGTTTTTTTCTTAGCCTTAAATATAGCGTTACAATGTTTCAGGGCATCAGTCCCTGATACTCGAATTACAGCAATTCCTCCTACACCCGGAGCGGTAGATATGGCACTTATAGTGGTAGCACTCATTTTAGTTTTGCATTATGAAATTCTCTGGATAAACACCGTTTTCAACGGAATTTTTGTTCGAAATTATTTTTGAAGGAATACCACCAACGGTAACATTATCCGGTATATTTTTGTTTACAACAGAGTTTGCACCAATAGCTACATTATTACCCACAATAATATCTCCAAAAAGCTTAGCTCCTGGACCAATATAAACGTTGTTTCCTAAAGTTGGAGCTCCATTATACTCGCCAATGCATGTGGATGGATGAATCCGGCAATTCTCACCAACTTTAGCTTTGGGACTTACAACTATAGTGCCGTAATGTACAATACAAAGTCCTGCTCCAAAAACATTTTTAGGGATTGATAAGCCCAAGCGAACCCCCAGTTGATGATTAATTACTTCAAGGAAAAATAAATGCATTCTGCAAAAAAAAGATTTGCTATGTACATTGTGCAGATATTCTATTTTTCGCAACCTTCTTTGAAATCGTAAACAGTCCATCCAAATATAATTGTAAAACGACAATTTATCAAGTTGATATGCTTTTAAATCACGTTCAATATAATATAAGTATGTAGCTTTGTCGGTAATCATTAATTTCGGTGTAAAGAAGTAAAATATAGTTATAGTACTTACTGGTAAATAGATTTAAATTCTATCCAATACTGTTTGTACAAGTTGTTCAATGTATGGTTTATAATCTGTATTTGCAGCTTCCACGCGACGGTTGGCAATAATGCAACATACGGTCATAGCTTTGTGTCCCATCAATTTTGATAGTCCGGCAATGGCTGAGCCTTCCATTTCGTAGTTGGTAATTTTGTGTTTTCCAAAGCGGAAACTCTCAATTTTATCGTTTAAATGCATATCTGCCAAGTCGATGCGCAGCACTCGTCCCTGTGGTCCGTAAAATCCATTTGCAGAAATAGTTGCGCCTCGCATCATGTCATCTCTGCCAATCCGGTTTGCCAGCTCTTCATCAGCATTAACTACGTAAGGTGCAGCAAGTTGTGGATTCCATACCAGATGCTTTTTCATCGCTTCTTCAAATTCCAGATCGCTCACAGAATCACGTCCGGCATAGAAATTCAACATGCCATCAAAACCGATTGATTTTTCGGAAATAAGAAAACTTCCCAATGGAATATCAGGTTGCATGCCTCCTGATGTACCAATGCGAACAATAGTCAGTTGCCGGAATCCTGGTTTTTCGGTCCGTGTTTCAAAATCGATATTAGACAATGCATCTAATTCGTTCATCACAATATCGATGTTGTCGGTGCCAATTCCTGTGGAAATGACTGATATCCGTTTCCCTTTGTAATTGCCTGTAATGGTGTTGAACTCGCGGCTTGAAACGGAACATTCCTGCGAGTCAAAATATGCAGCTATTAGTTTAACTCGCCCCGGATCTCCAACTAAAATCACATTATCAGCCAGTTGCCCGGGTTTTAAGTGCAGGTGGAAAATGCTTCCATCGCTATTTATAATTAATTCAGATGGGGGAAAGTGCTTCATATCTATTGATGTATTAAAAAGGGTGTTAGGTTTTGTGGAAAAACTACAAATATACTTATTTTTTAATTCATAATTTACGGTTCCCAAAGCATAATTTTTGAAAAATGATTTTTCAGAAATAAGCTGAAGCAAAATATATGAGAAAAAGCGAAATGTACAGACAAAATTAAAGATTCACAATTTCATCCATACACTTGCGTACAAATTCGAATCGCTCATAATCCTTACTTACAATCGTTTCGTTCCAGTAGATCAGATCAATATCAATGGGCATGTCACCTTGTTTTTTGTTTTCAGGAGTTCGTCCAAGTTCAATTTCAATTTGTTTGAATGTGGCTTTCGTTTCTTCTGCCGTTTCGTCAGAAAGCAATTTTACAGCCTCGTTCCGAAAATCTGATTTGTAGTTTTTACCATGTGGTTTTGTAATGAGTGGTGAGCTAACCGAAACAATTTCGTAGAACTCAGAGATTTTCTCTTTGGCTAGATCAATATTTTGTTCGGCGTTGGTATTGCTTCCCAACATAATTATAGCGGTATTCATAAAATTGAAAAGTTTATTGTTCGTCAGATTGAAGTAGTAGTTAATAATATTATTTAATTAATAAACAAAAAAGCCGAAGGGTTGTTCTTCGGCTTTTTCATGTTTTTGCAAATATAAATTAATAACGGTAATCTTTAAGTTGTTCCTGAAGCCTTTTTCTGGCTAAGAATATACGGCTTTTTACAGTTCCGATTGGTAAATTCATAGTCTGAGCAATTTCTTCATATTTAAATCCCTGAATGTGCATTGAGAATGGTACTCTGTATTCATCTGCAAACGATGAAATACTATTTGTGATTTCCCCAATGGCATACGAACCTTCCGGGCTGTCAAAACCCGAATTTTGTGGTAAGTTCAAATGATGCAAGTCTTCAGTTTTATCAACTACAGTCTGGTTACGCACAATTTTGCGATAATTGTTTATGAAGATATTCTTCATAATTGTCAGTACCCAGCCTTTGAAATTGACATTGTCAGTAAATTTTTCCTGATTGTCCAATACTTTAAGTGTAGTGTCTTGAAGCAAATCTTCTGCATCATCACGATTTAGTGTTAATGAGAACGCGAAATTACGCATGTTACTTTGCAGCGCTACCAATTCATTTTCAAATTGTACATTTTTCATAATTAAACAGTTTTATGTGTGAATAAATAAAACATAGTGTTGGTCAATAACACAATGTTGGTAATTTTCATCTAAAACGAATCGTTATCTGAAAAATAATTTCTGAAATAGAAATAATTAAATAATTGTCAGTTGTCTATACTGAAGAATGAAATAGAAAGATCTCCTTCGAAAATATTTGTCTTAGATTTTCGATACAAATATATATGATATTTTCTAAATTCCAACTATGTTTTCGCAAATATTATTAACGGAATGTGTAAAAAGTGTATTTATTATGAATATGTAACAATTCCAAACTTTAAAAGGCTTTATTTTAAGGGTCAAAACAGAATTGTAAATAAGTTAGGTCAAAAAGATGGTACTAAAATAGGATAAAGATTTATACAAGTTAATGCAATAAATAACTTAAATTACATGTTTCTCTGCGCAATATGATGATCGGACAAATGGTCCACTTTCTACTTGTTTGAATCCCTTTTTGAATCCTATTTGTTTATATTCTTCGAATTTGTCGGGAGTGATATATTCGCTTACAACAATATTCTTTCGCGAAGGTTGCATGTATTGTCCGATAGTTAGAATTGAACATCCACTTTTTAGTGCATCGTCCATTAATTGAAGTACTTCTTCTTCCGTTTCACCTAATCCGAGCATTATACCGGTTTTAGCTATGATTCCCTTTTCTGAAATGTATTTCAGAACTTTAAGGCTGGTTCTGTATTTTGCCTTGGTCCGTATTTGCGGTGTTAATCTTTCAACTGTTTCCAGATTGTGGGAAATAATATTAGGCTTTTCTGCAATAATTAAATCGATCAGTTGTGTTTTACCATCAAAATCGGGAATTAAAACTTCCAGGGTTGTTTCCGGATTCACTTCTTTGATAGAATGAATCGTTTCTGCCCAATGCGCTGCTCCTCCATCTATCATGTCGTCCCTGTCAACAGATGTAACCACGGCATGTCGTAATTTCATGAGCCGGATAGAGTCAGCTACTTTTTGAGGCTCGTTAGGGTCGGGGGGAAGTGGCCGGCCGGTTAAGGTATTACAGAATTTGCATGAGCGTGTGCATATTTCTCCCAGAATCATAAGTGTTGCAGTTCCTTTACTCCAGCATTCACTCTGATTCGGACAGCGCCCACTTGTACAGATTGTATGTAATCCGTGTTGATTAATAATCTGGTTAACATGTGAAAATTCTTTTTCACTATATATTTTGGTTTTTAGCCATTCAGGTTTTCTAAGATATGTCATTGTAATTTCTTTTATATTGAATAAACAAAGGTACAAAAACTTATCGATCAGATTGATTTATTCTCAATCAGACAAGATTTAATACCTGTTAATAATATCTCAATTCTTCGTTCTAACAGGTTATTGTTATTGCAACATTCGTTTTAATTGATTTTTTTTATTTTCTTTGTAAATACATTAAAATAGCTAAAAATATGTTTTTGAAATATATCACCTTTTTTTCAGGATTTTTTTTCGTGATTTTTTCGGCAGTTCTGCTTTTAAAGGAAAAGCCTGTCAGAAAAGACAACAAGGTGCTAGGTTTTCTATTTCTGTTAATGGCTGTATCTGGCTTTATACTGTCGTCATATACTGTTGCTCTTCAAGCGGAAAGTTATTCATTTCTTACCTATTTTATACCATTCAATTATGTTCTTCTTACTTTAATCGGGCCATTCATTTATTTTTATATCAAAACACTCTTAAATCGACCAGTCAATACACGTTCCTGCAAATTTTGGATTCACTCAATTGCCTCAATACCTGCTCTAACTTTTTATTTGTACTTTCTTTTTCTTCCAACACAGGAAAGAACTAATTTGTTGGAGTTAAGTTTCCAGGAGGAAGCATTACCTTTTATTGTACTTGATGTGATTTTTTATATACAGATGACCATGTATTTATTTACATGTTACCGGATAATAAAAAATCAGTTGAAGGTATCTTCAAAAATATCCAAAGGGGCAATTATGATCGATATTTCCTGGCTCAGAACGCTAATGATTATCGATTTGATTTTCATGTTTGTAACGGCACCGCTCTGTTTTTACTTTGCCAGTGTACAAGTCAGCAACGTTATTGCACAGTCGGCTATAAGTATTCAGTTGGTGTATATTTTTTTTAAATCGATATGGCAAACCGGAATCTTTCCCGGTGAGAACATCTCTGAAACGAAAATTAAGGAGCCAATCCTTAAAATAGCAGATGAGGTTGGCGAAGATTATTGCAGGACTCTGACAAACTTTATGCAGGAGAAAAAAACATACTTGCAGGAAGATTGTAGTATTCAATCAGTATCGGAGCAAACCTGTATTTCTGTCCATCACTTGTCCAATATTTTAAACCAGCGGTTTGATAAAAGTTTTCCCGATTTTATTAATGAATACCGAATTGATGAAGCAAAAAGAATACTGGATTCAGAGCAATCTGCCAAGATGACACTTGAGGCAATTGGCTACGAGTGTGGCTTTGGATCCAAGAGCAGCTTTAATAAAGCATTCAAAAAACTCACCAATTATACACCTTCCACCTACAGACTACGAAGCAAATCGTAAAATTATTTAAATGTACTATTACTGGCCCTATAATTATAAGTTATTTATTATCACTCTTTTTGCTATATTAATGTTTTGGTATGTAGTTGAAATTTGTGTGACTTTATAAAATGATACGTTAAAACAGACACTTTGTAGTATTTTTACAACTCAATTCCGCAACTTACAAACGCTGTTTCAAAAATAGTTTTGTTTGTTGAGAATGTAAGAATTACTACCGTTGGTCGATAAGGCCAAGCTATGAAATTGTCTGTTTACTTTTCTATGAAAAAACCCGGTGTAAGCAATTGCTTATACCGGGTTATCTTTTTTTATAATCTTATTATATCGTTTTTTTAACTGAGGTAAAGGATACCTAAAGAGTCAAATGAAATACAATAAGCAGCATCATGAAAACCATCATATAAATGTTTATGCTGATAAACGATTGTTTAAAATTCAACTCTGCCACTTTGCCAAATGAAAGTTTTATGAAAATTGCAACAAATGATATATTCAGAATAAAAATAGCAATAAAGAAAACCAACGAGATATTCTGAAGAAACATGGGTACCATTACAGATGAAACAGACGTAGCAATTATCCATACTAAAATTATCTTTTTCAGGCCTTCAGGGCTCATAGTTTGATTTATAGTTGGAAATCCGGCCTGTTCATATTCTTTTCCGTATTTTACCATCAATAGCCAGAAATGAGGTATTTGCCAGATAAACATGAAAAATGCAATAAAAACAATCGTTGTATTGAATACATAACCTCCTGCTGCTGTCCAACCGATAAACGCCGGAATTGCACCAACCAATGACCCGGGAACAACTGCAAATGCTGTAATTCGCTTTAAGTTTGTGTATAACAAGTTATACCATAATACATTGAAGATTCCTAATAGGGCAGTAGTCTCGTCGAAAAAACTATATAAAACAGACAGGCCTGATAAAATGAAAGTTACAGAAATGATTAATGCGTTTAATGGCGATAATTCACCGGTTGGAATAGGGCGTTGCATTGTTCTGGGCATTTTTGCATCATATTCGCTTTCCTGAAATTCATTTAAAGCACTTGAACCGCTGGCAAGAAGAAAGACCCCAAAAACTAAAGGTATAATATTAATATCAAATGATCTTGTGTAAACAATATATCCTGTAATGGCAGTGAATGTTACTGCTATAGAAACCTTGTATTTAATCAAGGATAAAATAGTTTTTAAGTTATTCATAAATATAGTTATAACGTCCTGTGGGTAAGTTGTTATGTTTGTTCCAGATTAATCATTTCAGATTCTTCAGGTAATCATTTATTGCCTGGATATCTTTGTCAGTAATAATCCCTTTATAAGACTTCATGATACCTTGTTGATAATCAACAGGTATATCTGCATTTGGTTCATATATCGAAGACTTCACATATGAATCATCTACTTTAACCTTTCTTTTTATTCCATTAGTCATTACATCGATTGTTGTGCCATATAACCCTTTAAAACTTGGTCCTACAGCTTTTGACCCATCAATGGAATGACAAGCAAAGCAGCCATTTTTCTCCAGCACAGCATATCCGGCATTTGAATCCTGAGCTTTTTTAACAGGCAGGGCAGCTAGCCATTTGTTGAAATTTTCTTGCGGTACTATACGAACGGTAGAGTACATGTATGAGTGACTTAATCCACAATATACTGTACAAAATAAATCAAAATCACCAAGTTCTCCGGGAATGAACCAGGTATAGTTTTTTTTGTATGGAACCACATCTTCTTTGATTCTGAATGCCGGTATTGAAAATCCATGCAAAACATCGGTTGATACTAAATCCACTTTTACAGCTTTGTTTATTGGCAGTACCAGTGTGTCTGACTGCTTATTTCCCTCATATTCAAAAGTCCATTTCCACATTTTGCCTATTGCCTTTACTTGCATGGCATCTTTGGGTACGGTACGCATAGGAAGAAATTCTGCCCAACCTAGGTAAAACATAAAGAGAACTAATAACAATGGAATTGTAGTCCATGTAATTTCCAACCAGGTACTATCCTTAACCTGCACTGCTTTTACATTCTTCTTCCGTTTATATTTTATGACAAAGAAAATCATTAATGCAGTTAAAGAGATCAGGAAAAAAAAAGAGATCCCAAGAATAATTAAGAATGCATTATCTACACCGTGGACAAAATTAGATGCGTTACTGAACATATTTTTTTATTTTAAAATTCCGGAACATTAAGTAAGGAATCAGGATATAAGAACATTAAATTTTTATCTGTATGCGTAATCTATAAAGGTAATCAGGACAATCACAGCAAAAAGCACAAAAATCATTGCTACAAGGATGCGCAGTAAAAGGTTCTCGTGTTTTAAATGCATGAAATAGGACATAACCATAAAAGCTTTCACACCTGCAATTAACAGGGCAATTGTTACTGTAAATGCTCCCAGATCATACGAGGTTACTGAAATTGTAAGAAACGTGAGAAACATGAGCAGTAACAGGATTTTGCCTAAAACTCTGTACTCAGTTGTATGTGATGTGTTATTTGCCATTTTTGTATAGGTTGAATTATGAAATTAGATACATCAACGGGAATAAGAAAATCCAGATTAAATCGACAAGATGCCAGTAAAGTGCGCTGTTTTCTAATAGAACATATTTCTGATTATGAATAGTTTCATTTCTTACTTTAAAAAGACAGATAAACAGCAACACCATACCAATGATAATATGTAGCGCGTGTAATCCGGTCATGAAAAAATACAGGCTGAAATAGAGAAGATGACCTCTATCCAATAACGACATTAAAGTCGAGCCCGGATATAAACCAGCTTCAATTTTGTGTCCCCATTCAAAGTATTTATTTACAAGGAAAACCAATGCCATAAACAATGTCACGGCTATCATCTGTATAGCCAGTTTCTTGTTGTTTTTCTGCATTGCCGTCAAGGCCATTGCAATAGTCATACTGCTGAATAAGAGTGCAATGGTGTTTACAGCACCAATGGTTACACTCAATTCCAGGCTGCCTTCACGAAAATTATCGGGATATTCAGCCCTATAAATTGAATATACTAAAAACAAACCTCCAAAAAGAAGTAACTCAGTGAAAATAAAGAGCCACATACCTAATTTGGATGCTTCATCATCCCTGTGCTCTTCAACATGTATTTTTGCTTCGCTCATACTAAACTATTTATAATCATACGGATTTTGCTTGATAACAGGTTCTTCGTCGAAGTTTTCCAACGATGGAGGTGACGGCACTTGCCATTCCAGTGTTGTGCCACTCCATGGATTTGCAGGTGCAGCAGGACCTTTACGTGCTCCCGCCACCAGATTGTAAACCATTAGAATCAATCCACCTACAAGAATAAATCCGCCAATGGTTGAAATAACCTGAGCCGGTTGAAACTGGGGCAGATAATCAAAATATCTTCTGGGCATACCCATAATTCCAATGATAAACTGAGGGAAATACAACAGGTTGAACCCAATGAAGATAATTATTAAACCAATGTTTGCACGTTTAATGTTGTACATTCTTCCGTACATTTTCGGCAACCAATAATGAATTGCAGCAAAGAATGCAAAACCCATTCCACCGAAAATAATGTAATGGAAGTGCGCAACTACAAAGGAGGTATCATGTACCTGCACGTTTGTTGCAACTGACCCGAGGATCAGCCCCGTTGTTCCACCAATTATAAACAGGAAAATAAATGCCAGGGCATACAGAAAAGGTGGTTTCAGGTCAATAGACCCTTTGTACATGGTAGATAGCCAGTTGAATACTTTAATGGCACTTGGCACAGCCACAATAAATGTCAGTAGTGAGAAAAACCAGCGTGCATTTTCACTCATGCCCGAGGTGTACATGTGGTGGCCCCATACAAGAAATCCAACTCCGGCAATGGTCAGGCTCGACAATGCAATAGCCTTATAACCATATATTTTACGCTGGCAAAAAGTAGGAATAATTTCAGAAATAACACCCATTGCCGGAAGAATCATAACGTACACGGCTGGATGCGAATATATCCAGAATAAATGCTGGTATAATAAAGGGTCGCCTCCTAAATTAGGGTCAAAGAAACCAATTCCGAAGAGGCGCTCTGCAATCAACATAATCAGTGTTATTCCAATGATTGGTGTTGCAAGCAGTTGAATCCAGGCCGTGGCGTATAGTGCCCAGGGGAATAATGGCATATTGAAAAATTTCATACCCGGACCACGCATTTGATGAATAGTTACAATGAAATTTAATCCGGTGAGAATGGACGAGAAGCCAAGAACAAAGGCTGCAGTGGTAGCCATAATCACATTTGTTCCGGTTGTAGTGCTGTATGGTGCATAAAAAGTCCAACCCGTATCCGGAGGTCCGTTTCTAAGGAACTGTGAGGCAATAGCCAATGCGCTTCCTGCCATAAAGATCCACCAGGAAAATCTGTTAAGTTTTGGAAATGCCACATCTTTTGCCCCTATTTGAATAGGCAAAAAGAAGTTTCCAAAGATGGCGGATAATCCGGGAATTACAACCATAAAAATCATGATTATTCCGTGTACTGTGAATACTCCGTTATAAGTTTGTGGTTTCATTATGGTTTGACCCGGAGCAATAAGCTCCACTCGCATCAGTAAGCCTAAAAGAGCGCCTACAAAGAAAAATGTCATAATAGCATACAGATAAAGCAATCCGATTCTTTTATGATCAGTGGCAAATATCCAAGCAAAAATACCTTTGTATTTTCCCTGATGGTCGAGATAACTTACATATTCAGTCTTTTCAGTTCCAGTATTCATATAATAATTAGTTTTGATTTTTCTTTTTCGGTTTTAGCAAGTACATAATGATAAATACCAAAATGAAAAACACGATAAGTATTCCTGCAATTTTTGTAACATCCAGTGCAAAGCGCTGGCTTGTTTGATCATAGCTGTAACAAAGCATCATTATCCGTTGGATTGTTGGTCGCGTTTGCCCTTTGTTAGCTTCAATAATTGATAATTTAAAATCATTTGGTAAAAACGTGATTCCGTACAAATAACGGGTGATCATACCTTGCGGGCTTACAGCAATAATTGCCGATGGATGAACGAAATCTAATCCGACAGGTTTCGTTTTAAAGCCGGTAGCGTCAGTAATTTTAAAAATTGTGACGCTGTCTGTCGTCAGAAAAATCCAGCCGTCTCCTTTGCCCTGTGAGTACTTTTCTACAAATCGTGTTTTTTTTTCTTTTGCTTTCTGAGGGGTGTCCCTGTAATTGAAACTAATGGTAATTGCCTGATAGTCTTTACCTAATTCCATGTTTGTCTTTTTTATCACATCACCGACACCATCCAACAATGGGCTGCAAAGTCCCGGACAATCGAAATACACAAACGACAAAATGGTTGGTTTGTTTATCAACTGCTTTAATGTGACAGTATCGAATTTGTCATTCACAAACTTTAAGTCCAACGGGATTTGATTTCCCAAATGTTCAATAACGCCTACCTCCGGAGATTGGTCAATTTGAGCGGAGCTACTGAATGATAAGGTGATAAAAGCAACGAATGCATAGATGAATTTTTTAGTCATAATACTTTTTCTTTAATTATTCTTTGTATTTACAACCTTTTTAGAGTCTGAGTTAACTCCAATTATAATTGCTCCTCCTAATAATCCGGTGTCTTTAAGTAATTCTACTAAAGCGAGTTGCCAGTTTTCAGTAAACAGCCCCGGAATGTGAATGGTGACAATAAATAAAAACAACAATCCGGCAAGGCCAAAACATGCCGTTTTCACAAACTTGTTTGAAATGATGCCGATACAGGCCGTAATTAACATTGCACCAATGAGCCATATTGTAAAGCCGGCTCCGGGAATAAATGATGACATCATTCCTAAAAATACATTTTGCATTAAAAAATGATTTAAACCCATCAGGCCAAACGGCAAGGCAAAAAGAATTCGTCCAATAATTGAAAGATTTTTCATGATTTAAATTTTTTAGTTTTTACCAGATTTAAATAGTTTTCTTAAAATTGAGAAAATATATAGCATTATGGCTCCGAAACACAGAACTCCAAATGTGTATAAAACAATAATCCAAATGGGGGCTTTTACTAATACGTTCCAGATTGCTCTTTGTTCATTCAGTGCCGGCTTATCGGTAGGAATGCCAACATTCATTTTCTTTTGGTATTCTATTTCGCCATAATTCTCATCATTTATCTTAACGACCAACTCTACAATGCCTTTTTTATCTCCGGGCATGTCTTTAGGAAAAATAAAATTAGCAATACCTTCTTTATCTGTCCGGGCAGATTTATCTATTTGCAGGCGACCAAAGTAGCGGTTTGCAAACAAAGCTATTTCAGCATCTTTTAGAGCTACAACCCCTGATTTTTCGTTGGCAACGGCTAAAACCTGCATTTTGTGATTAGCAGCATCATATTTGATGTCTATCTTGACTAATTTACTCTTGTTAGGGTCAAATTTAGATATTGTTTGAACATATCCTTTGTTGAAGCTGCGTATGTAAGAGATAACCTTCCACCTTTCATCCTCCGACAGTACATTCTTAAACGCTGGCATTAGCGATCTTCCAGTTGCCAGAATATAAAATAATTCACCATCTGTCAATTGCTGGGATTTAGTTACTGCTAAATCGGGTGGGAGTGGGTTTAATGATTTAAGGCTATTATTCTTTCCAGGGTTTCCATGGCAGGAAGCACAGTTTTTTGTGTAAATGGCTTCTCCCTGGCTAGCCGATGCTGCATCGAACTTGATATAGCTGTTTTTGATCTTTTTATCAGCTGGCACATTCCAATTGTTTTGGGCTATGGAGTTTATGCAAACCAATCCAGTAACAATAAGAGTTAATACAACTTTTATATTGATATTTTTTCTAAGCATATTATTAGAAGTTATTTGTTGGTAGATCAAATTAATCATTCACTTCGTTGTGTTGCTCTTCAATAGCTTCACTAACCGGAATAATCGGGATAACTTTCGATAAAACTGTAACTATTATCAGTACTAAAATTATTGGTGCTATTGTGATTAATGTTTCGGTGAGAGTAGGAGTATAAATTTTCCACTCCAAAGGTACATTTTGTATGGGGAGGTATGGGTGCTCCATAGTTGGTACTACAATAATATACCGTTTAAACCAGGCTCCCAACAACACAAATATTGAAATGACCAACATGGGCAATGGTTTTCTCATTTGTTTGAAAACCAATAGAATAATTGGTATCATAAGCCCCAAAATTTGTACCGACCAAAACATCAAAGCATGGCTTCCTGTAAATAAATCGTGAATATGCATGGCATCAATTTTTTTCATTTTATAGCCGGGAACCATATATTCATTCAAATTGAAATATAGGTAAACCAATGATAATAAGACTAATAATTTGCCAATCTTATCGAAATGCATATCGGTAATATAATCCTGTAACTTGTAATTGTTTCGGTAAACATACATGGCAATTGCAACAGCAGCTGTTCCCGAAACAAAAGCACCCGTAACGAAATATGGCCCGAAAATGCTTGAATCCCAACCAACACGCGAGGTGCTGGCAAACAACCACGATGTAACCGTATGAATAGCCAAAGCTACAGGAATAATGAAAATGGATAATGCACGCGTTGATTGTTTGATCATTTTCTGTTGTTCAAGTGTCCCGGTCCAGTTGAGGGAAAGCACTTTATAGATGTTTCTAAGAAACGGTGGCATCTTATCAAATTTGTCGTAACAGATTTTCAAATCAGGTATGAGCGGAATATAAAGCAACAAAGTGCTGATGACTACATAAATAGTTACTACTGTTACGTCCCACACAATTGGTGATTGGATACGCCCATGTATAAAAACGTTCAAAAGACGTTCAGGACGTCCCATGTCCATGACAATAACCAATCCGGCTACAGCCGCAAATGCCAGGGCAATAATTTCTGCGATGCGAGCCAGGGGTGCTGCCCACTTCTGACCCAAAAGGCCCAATACAGCACTAATTAACATCCCGATTAAACTCGTTGCAACAAAAAATACGAAGTTGGAAATATACATCCCCCACGATACATAATCGCCCAGGCCGGTAACAATCAAACCGTCCCGGAGTTGCAAATAATATGCATATAGACACACAAGTAAAGTGGTTCCCAGAAAACCCATCCAAAGAATAAAACTTTTATTTAACCGGATGGATTTTAATAAGTCGGATGTGATTTTTTCTGTATTTAAATTATCTGACATAATACTTATTTATTATGACCCCCAATCCGTCTGCTGACGGAGAGCGGGATTAGTTTGTTGTTAAGAATGTTGATTTTTAAGCCCCTTTAGGGGTTTGGGGTCTTTTATCCCAGATGTTCTGCGGCTTCTTCTTTATCTTTATCCTGGAATGGGTATTCTTTACCTTTAGGAGGTAAGTAATAAACCCGTGGGTGAGTCCCAAGCTCCGGCATTAAAGTATAGCCACCGTTATCTTCCAGCAGTTTTTTGAAACGTACGGTTTCTTTTGTAGTTCCATTAGTTACGGCGTCCTCATTTTCATCCCCGAAATAATAAACGCCATTTGGACAAGCGGAAACACAATACGGAAGTTTGCCTTCGCGCAATCTGTCGGCACTGAATAAACATTTACTGACAGTTCCTTTTCGTTGCGGAACGTTTAATTCAACATTATATGGTACATTCTCATCTTCTACTGATTTGATAGGTTCCTGCCAATTGAAGATACGGGCACTGTATGGACAGGCGGCAATACAAAAACGACAACCGATACATCGTTCGTTGTCTATTAATACGATTCCATCCTGGCGTTTGAAAGTGGCATCAACCGGACAAACCGATACACACGGAGGATTGTCGCAATGCTGGCAGGGTTTGGGCATATAATAAGCAGGCGTTTCATTCGATTCCTGCATTTTCAACACATTGATGTGATGTTGCTCGGGGCGGAGGTGATGAGCTTCATTACACGCGCTCATGCATTTTTGAGCATTGCGGCATTTCGACAGGTCGATAACCATTACAAAACGGCGTCCGGCCAATCCTTCCCTACCTTGTTTCTGGAGGTATGTAAACGATGCTGGGTCAGCTTTTACAATTCTTGTTGCATCGTTTTTCTCAATCTCCAACAACTCGTTTTCAGCAGTAAGTACCTTGATTCGTTGACCCTTGGTTTTCCTTTTGTCATAATTAATACCGGCAAAAATTGCAGAACCGGCTAACACGGTACCAACTCCAACTATTCCTAAATCCTGTAAGAATTCCCTTCTCGTTTTCTTTTTGGGCTTTTCTTCTTTTTCACTCATTCTGCTAGTAAATTAAAAATTTATAAATGAAAATACATCCTATCACATTAAGTATTTAAACGTATGTGAATTTAAGTTTCAATAAGACAAACAAACTCAAAAACGAAAAGTTTTTTACCGCATGATTATTTCTACTAGAGGGCAAATATATGATAAAGATTTTATTTTGCAAACATAATTAAATAATAATTGAATTAAAAAATGGAATTATTACATAAATGTATGATTTTCAATAAATGCACAATTCCCCTATTACGTGCTTTTTCCAACTATTCAATATAAAATCATAAAGATTTAATCTTTGTAGGTTTGTTAATTGTCTTTATCGGATTATATTAAGTAAATTATCTATGTACGATAAATTAAAAAGTAACAAAAATAAGAATGCATTTAATTACACTCGGATTACTTCTTGTAAATAACAATCCATATTCTTCACATTTGAAACGTTGTTTGCCTAACTGTTTTCCCCAACGAATTACATCCAAACTTTGGCAACCCAAACATCTTGTTTTTCTTGTTTTTGACATATTAAAAAAGTTTATTGAAACGAATTTCAATAAACTTTTCTATAAAGCAATACCAATAACGATTTCAGAGGTTTTTACCAACTATTTTTGACCATTATACCTAATAAATATCACTTAAATTGTGGCAAATCAAGGATAGATTCTCATCTTCCGAACATGACTGGGCTTCACCACAAACCCCACTTTTATGCTTAGATGCAAAAAAGTAAGCAAAAAAGATCAAGACTGTGCCTACTTCATTCGAAAAACTTACGCTCGGCAGGCTCAAATCGTCCAAACTCGTCCGTGGAAATACGCTGAGACTCAAACAGGACGATTTTAACCGCCTACCTCACTTGTTTTTCGGTTCGCTGGGCAAGGTTAGTTGCCCAAGAAGCTTAGATGATTTGACAGGTCGCTTTGCGGATAATCAATTAATTTATCAATTGTTTTTAATACCAGCAATTATGGCAGACTGATTTTCGTTGGAGATTGTAGGTGATAATCAATTCATTGGTACCATACGATCCCCGGTTAATGCTTCCGAGATGGTAATCGTAGCTATACGAAAGATGCATGGATTCACCAATATTAAACCCGAATATCAATCCCAATTCACTTTTTGTGCGATAAAATACTCCAAAATCAAACAAATCGGGTTTGTCTGTCAGTCCGTTAAATTGATTAAATTTAAAATAGCTGGTCAGGTTGAGTTCTAATTGGTAAATATTGGCATATTGAAATGCACAGGCTCCAACACCCAGATTAACAACCTGGTTTGATTGCTGACGATACCTGGCATATAACAAGTTGGTATTCGTTTGTAATTGATAATTTGTCGGGGAGAATATCGAAAAAATATTTTGACTGGCAGCACCCATTCTCCATGATTTATTTGTTACTTCGAACCCAAAATCAGCATTAAATTGATTCCGAGGCAGTAATTTGTAGTATGCTGTCTGATCAGAGTAATCAGATAAATTCAACTTCGACATATCATACGATAAAAACTGATAATTGCCTCCCAGCCCTAAATGTAATTGCCAGTCCCGCTGAAACATAATAGCGTATGCATACGATAAATTTATATTGCTTATTGATGTATAGCCAATATTATCCTGTGTAAGTTTTAATCCGAGTTGTGTCTGGTAATCTTCCAAATACGTTGTTCCGGAAGCAAAAAAAGTAGTTGGTGCACCCTGGAACCCAACCCATTGTTTGCGAACGGCCATGCTAAACTCGGCAAGATATTTATCATAAATAGATGCGGGATTGATATAGTGGGCGTTTCCCCAGTAATTGTTCAATCTGATATTTGATTGAGCAATTGCCGGGAAAAAGAAAATACTAAATATGAAGATTGTAATTAATTTCCTCATTTTGATTCTTATAATCTATCGAACAACCGTTATATAACCTTCTATTGTTTTAACTCTTGAATCATCTGTAAACAATACATAAAAGTATGTATCGTTTGAGACGTACCTGTTTTTATATTTTCCATCCCAACCGCTTGTGCCGTCGTACAGCAAAACGCCGTTTCTGTTGTATATTTTTACGTGTGAATCTTTCATAAACAAATCATTAGCACCATCGCCATTCGGAGTTAGCGTATTCGGTATGTTAATAAAAGATACCTCAGTAACCACAATGCTATCACAAGCATCTGTTTTAATAATTTCTGTATAAACTCCTTCGCGATCGTACACTTTCCCATTTACTGTATAAGTCTCGCCGGGAAGCAGTCGAACAACCTGTGATATATTTGAACCGACTACGGAATTGATTACGAGGGTTACAATACTATCGCACCCAACAGAATTTTGTAATTTTACACTGTATGAGCCCGGTGTAGAAAACGGTATACCATTATATTCATAAGTTTCACCCTCGCAAATCGAGGCAGCTTTCATGGCACTGGTTGGCTGATTCACGTTTAAAATTAGAGTTGTAACACTATCGCAGCCTGCAGGGGTTTTCAAATCTGCAGTGTATGTTCCCGATTTCGTGAAACTCATACCGTTCCAAAGATAAGGTAGCTCCGACGGACAGATAGTCAGTTCAGACGTGGTTACAATAGGAGACTCAACAATTAGTTCCAACGTGGCGATACTGTCACAACCAACAGAATTAGTCAGCCTTGCGGTATATGTCCCCGCATCCGGGCACGATATATTATTCCAGCTAAATGGCAGTTGCAATGGGCAAACAACCCTTCTGGTTTTGGAGGCCGTTGGTTTTTTTTCTGTAAGAATCAATGTGACAATACTGTCGCAACCTGCTTTGTTAATGTGGTGGGCGATATATGTTCCAGCTTTAGTTCTGATCGAATCATTGAAAGAGAACGATTGCCCCAGGCAAATATCGGCATTTATGGTTGATCCCTGGGCTAAAACAGTCAGAACCAGCGTTGCTACACTATCACAACCTAATATGTTTTTAAGCCCAATGGTCTTGCTTCCGGATTCAGTGAATGCAGTATTGTTCCAATAAAATGGAAGTTCAGTTGCGCAAATATTTTTCTGTTCTGTTGAGCTAGCTGCTAATACAGTCAGGTTAAGCGTTGCCACACTGTCGCAATCCAATATGTTCCTGAGCGTAATGGTTTTGCTGCCGGACTCTGTGAGAGCTATGTTGTTCCAATAATACGGCAATTGTGATTCACAAATAGTTTCTTGCTGCGTCGATCTTGCAGCCAGAACAGTCAGATTAAAAGTAGCCACACTATCGCAGCCCAGAATGTTTTTGTGCGTGAAACTCTTTGTTCCCGCTGTTGTGAATAGAATATTATTCCAGCTAAAAGGTAATTGTGTTTCACAAATAGTTTTTTGTTGGGCCGAACTTGTTGCCACAACTGTTAGATTTAATGTTGCCACACTGTCGCACCCTAACATGTTTTTGAGCGTTAGGGTTCTGATTTCAGATTTAGTGAATGCTATGTTGTTCCAATAGAAAGGCAGCGCTGTGGCACAAATAGTTTTATTTTGAGTTGAACTCGCTGCCAATACCGTTAAGTTTAGTGTTGCCACGCTGTCACAACCTAAAATGTTTTTGAGTTTTACAGTCTTCGTCCCTGATGCCGAGAATACCAGATTATTCCAGATAAATGGCACCTGCGAAACACAAACGATAGAGTCCCTTCTCGAACTTGCCGCCAGCACGGTTAAGTTTAGTGTTGCCACGCTGTCGCAACCCAGTATATTTTTTAGCGTTACTGTTTTGCTTCCGGATTTGGTGAATAGGATATTGTCCCAGGTATAAGGTAATTGTGTTTCGCAAATGGTTTTATATCTTGTAGAACTCGCCGCCAGTACCGTTAAGTTTAATGTTGCTACGCTGTCGCACCCTAACATGTTTTTGAGCGTTAGGGTTCTGATTTCAGATTTAGTGAATGCTATGTTGTTCCAATAGAAAGGCAGCGCTGTGGCACAAATAGTTTTATTTTGAGTTGAACTCGCTGCCAATACGGTTAAGTTTAGCGTTGCCACGCTGTCGCATCCTAAAATGTTTTTGAGTTTTACAGTCTTCGTCCCTGATGCCGAGAATACCAGATTATTCCAGATAAATGGCACTTGCGATGTACAAACGATAGAGTCTCTTGTTGAGCTTGCTGCCAAAACCGTTAGGTTTAATGTTGCCACGCTGTCACAACCTAAGATGTTTTTTAGCGTTACGCTTTTGCTCTCCGATTTGGTAAAAGCAATATTGTTCCAGGTATAAGGTAATTGCGTTTCGCAAATGGTTTTATTTCTTGTAGAACTTGCTGCCAGCACAGTTAAGTTTAGTGTTGCTACACTGTCACAGCCCAATATATTTTTAAGTGTAACAGATGTAGTTCCGGAAGTTGATAATATTTGATTATTCCATCCAAATGGCACTTGTGAAACACAAACGATAGAGTCCCTTCTCGAACTCGCTGCCAGCACCGTTAAGTTTAGCGTTGCCACGCTGTCACATCCTAATATGTTTTTGAGTTTTACAGTCTTCGTCCCTGATGCCGAGAATACCAGATTATTCCAGATAAAAGGCACTTGTGAAACACAAACGATAGAGTCCCTTCTCGAACTTGCCGCCAGCACCGTTAGGTTTAGGGTTGCCACACTGTCACAACCTAAGATGTTTTTTAGCGTTACGGTTTTGCTTTCCGATTTGGTAAAGGCAATATTGTTCCAGGTATAAGGTAATTGCGTTTCGCAAATGGTTTTATTTCTTGTAGAACTGGCCGCTAAAACCGTTAAGTTTAATGTAGCTACACTGTCGCATCCCAATATATTGTCAAGGGTTACAGTTGTAGTTCCGGAAGCCGATAATATCTGATTATTCCATGTAAATGGCACTTGCGATGTACAAACGACAGAATCTCTTGTAGAACTCGCCGCCAGCACCGTTAGGTTTAATGTTGCTACGCTGTCACATCCTAAAATGTTTTTAAGCGTTACAGTCTTAGAACCCGATGTTGAGAAGGTCTGACTATTCCAGATAAAAGGTACCTGCGATACACAAACGATAGAGTCTCTTGTGGAACTTGCCGCCAGCACCGTTAGGTTTAGGGTTGCCACGCTGTCGCAACCGAGTATATTTTTTAGCGTTACCGTTTTGCTTCCGGATTTGGTGAATACGATATTGTCCCATGTATAAGGTAATTGCGTTTCGCAAATGGTTTTATTTCTTGTAGAACTGGCCGCTAAAACCGTTAAGTTTAATGTAGCTACACTGTCGCATCCCAATATATTGTCAAGGGTTACAGTTGTTGCTCCTGAAGCCGATAATATCTGATTATTCCATGCAAATGGCACTTGCG
>Ga0208789_1000390_pt1 | contig 43678 bp, 36 predicted proteins | sample Methanotroph_Enr_FD_187368 | JGI IMG/M metagenome (GOLD analysis project Ga0208789, IMG submission 187368) | Enriched soil microbial communities from Old Woman Creek wetland in Ohio, USA - Methanotroph_Enrichment_5 (SPAdes) (version 2) | ecosystem: Environmental > Terrestrial > Soil > Wetlands...
AGAAGATATAAAGAAGTCCGATCTTGCCAACTATGTATCACATCGTCGAGTCATAATTGATCTGCTTGAAAAGTCGATCCAGAGAACTGAAGAAGGAAAGTATGTCAGGGAAGATTTGATTCATGAATTAATAATGCCTATGAGAAAGGACTCTAATGAAGTGCTAATTGATTCATATAACTTGTGGCTTGTTGATGAGCGCTTGGCATTTCATAATTATTTAGCATCCGACAAGACACTGAACTCGATGCCAATAACCGGCGATTGCTCAACTAAAGAGCCTGATCTTTGTGCTCTAAATATTTGCGATAACCCCATTCTGGTTTCTGAAAAACAAACCCTTCCATTGGCATCGATAACAATCATTGAAATCAAGCGACCAATGCGAAATGACGCCAAAGCGGGTGAAGAGAAAGACCCTATCGAACAAGCTTTAGGATATTTAAACAGAATATGAAAAGGACAGGTAACAACTGCTGGCGGTAGACTTATTCCTAATTCAGAAGATATTCCAGGATATTGTTATGTGATTTGTGATTTAACCAAAACAATAATCGAACGATGTGAGTTCCTTGACCTGACCGTTACAAGTGATCATATGGGATACTTCGGTTTCCATAAGCAATATAAGGCGTACATAGAGGTCATTTCCTTTGATAAGTTAGTCAATACCGCTAAAGAGCGCAATCGATCTTTCTTTGACAAACTTGGTTTGCCGACGAATTGAATAACGCGAAAACATGGGTAGAGAATGCATGGTAACAAGGGCCGTCCACTCAGACTAAATTGGGCAAATCACGAGCGCCATGTATGACGCGGACAATTTGGATTCCGTCCTCTACGGTACGATACAAAATCAAATAGTTACCCACCGCAAAATAGCGAAGTTCCGGGGCAATATCGGGTCTCAAGCGTCCCATCAACGGATTATCTGCAAGTGCATGGAAGCACTGTTCGATGTCATCAAGCACACGATCCGCGGCTCCGGGGTTATCCTGAGCGATATAAACCCATATCTCAATCAGGTCTTCCTCGGCTTGCGCGGTTCGTTGAATTACAGACATAAAGTCTTATATTTCTAGTGCTGCTCTGTGTCTTGGGACAAAAGCCGTTGCCGGGCTTTTGCTTTGATCGCGTTCATATCGGTCAAATGACCAGGGCCACTGTCCAGTCCGACCTGCCAAAGGCTACGCAACTCTTCGATTTCATTCTGTTGCAAAGAACGTTTCAGCTTCCAATCGCGCAAAGCCTCGCGGATAACCTCGCTACTGCTGGCATATTCGCCGCTTTCGACGCACTGGCGAACAGCCTCCGCCATTTCAGGGGTTAAAGCGATACTTAATTTTTCAACATGGGCCATGATAAGAACCTCCTTGTTTCATAGTATTAATAATTCCTTTCAATAGCAATCTGAGTTTGTATGATCAATGCAACCGCTTCCCGCTCAGTGCATCATAAATAGCGAGTTCCTGCTCAGATGGCGGGCCGGGTTATCACGTTAAGCGGGTCGCCGCCTAAGCCGTAGATGGCTTCTGTAGGATAGACGATCACAGCTCAAGCTTTTAGATGACGGACGGCGTTTTTTATTTTGAACAGGGAGTGATAGGGCATTTTTGAGTTTATGAGGCTAAGTTTTGTTCATGCAATAACGCCGTAAAATCAAGAGTTGGCACCGGCCCGCTCTTGATAAAGCCCTGATAACTATCACAGCCTTTTTCCTGTAAAAATGCCAGTTGCGCCGTAGTTTCCACGCCCTCGGCTAAGACCTTAAAGCCTAAAATATGGCCCATGGCGACAATGGTCGAGGCGATTTCCATATCATCTTGATGAAAAGGAATATCGTCGATAAAGCTTTTATCGATTTTCAATACATCCAGCGGAAAATTTTTAAGATAACCCAAGGATGAATAGCCGGTGCCGAAATCATCAATGGCCAGACGAACGCCTTGGGCGCGAAGATTATTAAGAATGGCCGCTGCGTTTTCCTGGTTTTCCATCAATCCGCTTTCGGTTATTTCCAGTTCCAGTTGTTCAGGCGGGAAGCCGGTCTCGTTAAGCACATTAGACACCAGGCCGCAAATATCGCCGCGACGGAATTGGTGTGGGGAAACATTGACCGCTAAAGTGAACGGCGGCAAACCCTCATCCAGCCATTGCCGACCTTGCCGACAGGTTTCCCGTAATACCCAGCCGCCGATTTCCACAATCAGGCTGGTTTCTTCGGCAATGGGGATAAAGCTTAGCGGTTGGACCAGTCCGTTTACCGGGTCTTGCCAGCGCACCAAGGCCTCGGCACCGACGATGCGGCCGCTGGCAATATCCACCTGAGGCTGGTAAAAAATGCGCAGTTCCTGTTGCTCAACTGCCCGGCGCAGACGTGATTCCAACGCTATGCGCTCTCGGGCAACGAGCGTCAGATTCTCGGAAAAATAGGCAAAACAACCGCGCCCGGCATCTTTAGCCTGATACAGCGCGTCGTCGGCATGATCCATGAGTAATTCAGGACTTTCTCCGTGTTGCGGGTAAAGGCTAATACCAATGCTTGCGCCTATATGGACATCGTCGTTCAGGGACAGGCAAAAGGGTCTGGACAAATCGGCAATGATTTCTTTAGCCACCCGCGCGGCATCTTCCGGTTGCATAATATCTTCCAACAACACGATAAATTCATCGCCGCCCAGTCGTGCGACCATATCGACATCGCGCAATCTTGCGGTGATACGCCCAGCAACTTGCTGCAACAATTCATCGCCTGCCAGATGCCCCAGGCTGTCGTTCACCGCTTTAAAACGATCCAGATCAAGCATTAATAAGCCCATTTGCCTGCCGTCACGCCGCTCCACATTAATGCCGTGCTTTAGCCGTTCTTGCAACAATCGGCGGTTGGGCAGTTGGGTGAGCGGATCATAGAAGGCCAATTGTTTGATTTGCTCCTCAGCGTTTTTGCGCTCGGTGATGTCGGTATGGGTGCCGACATAACGGGTGATTATGCCATCGCTGTTTTTTACTGCCGTAATGGACAACCATTTGGGATAGATTTCGCCATTCTTGCGCCGATCCCAGACTTCTCCCTGCCAAGTGCCGATGTCCATAATGCTCTTCCACATGGCCTTGTAAAAAGCCGCATCATGACGTCCTGATTTAAGTATGCTTATTTTCTGCCCTACGGCCTCCTGTTCCGTGTAACCGGTAGACTCAGTGAAAGCTTTGTTGATCCGCAGAATGACATTGTCCGTATCGGTGATGACTATTGCGTCCTGGGACTCGAACGCGGCCGCAGCGATATGCAGATCCAGCTCTATTTGTTTGCGTTTTGTGATGTCCTTGAAAAAACAGACAAAATATCCGCCATCTTCGCTAATAAACGAGACATTAACTTCAGCATCCCACTCGCTGCCATCCTTACGGCGATGACGGGTTTCAAAGGTTTCAGTTCCCTGCCGTATGACTTTTCGGATGTGTTTGGCCGTTTCTTCCGGCGCTTCCTGAGCTTCCAGGTTGGTGATCTGCATGCCGACCAGTTCCGTTTCGGAGTAGCCGGAAAAACGGGCATATGCAGGGTTGATTTCCAACAAACGGCCTTCCTTATCTACCCGCCAGAAGCCCTCTCCGGTAGTTTGGATGACTGAATGGTATCGCCTGTGCCGCTCATTGAGCTCTGCTGTACGGTCGATAACCTTATTTTCCAGCTCGAATTCGGATGCTTTTAAGCGGCTAAGAGTGCTATTCAGTTGTCCTGCCATGTTGTTGAACAGCCGCGAGAACTCGGCGATTTCGTGGTAGCTGGTTGGGGGAGCTTGTTGCGTGAAGTCTCCACGGGACAAAGCTCGTGCCATGTCAGCAAGCCCGATAATGGGATTGGTCATGCCCCTGCAAATCTTGGTTGCAATTAACCATGCGGAACAAATGAGAAGGAAGGCTGCGACGCATAGCCCTATAATCAACCGGTTTAATGGCGCAAAGGCTTCCGCTTGATCGATATGCGCCATGATGCAGCCCCCGCCAATTTCCGGCACGAACCGGAAACCATGGATGATGGGTATGTTGCGGTAATCAAGATCGAGAGTGTTGCTGCTTTCTTTCTGCAAACAGTGTTGCATCGGTACGGCTGAAATGGTTTCAGAAATCCCTTGTTGCGAAGGATAGCGCGGTTTGGTGATGAAAAAACCTCGATTATCGGTCAGAAAAGTTTCCCCGGATTGTCCCAGCATAGGAGACGCGCCGAAAATATCCTGCAATTTCTGCGCTGAATAAGTTGTCACCAAGCTAATGCCGGATGCCGAATCGGCAGCGATCAGGGAAAACAACGGCGCGCCGTTGACTGGGGAGGCCGACGTTGCCGCTATTTGTTCAGGCAGAAACGGTTTGTTCAACTTATCGAGCGGGATGGCATCGCTCCCTAAGTCAAGGTCGCTTTCGATCCCGGAATGGAGGCTAAAACCGGCGGTGTGATTAATGGCGGCAAACTGCTCCAGTTTATCCCGAGCGCAGGCGTTGATGCCCACGTCACTATAGCGACAGACGGCAATCAAGGTATCCAGCAAGACCTTGTTGCGTTCGTTGTCTTTGTGAAGCTGCATACGCATTGCTTCATAACGCATGTTGGCTGTTTGCCCTACATCTTCAATGCGGTTTTCCTTGATACAGTTGAACACGAACCAATATGCCGTTGTGCCTATCAATCCGGTAGGTAGGAGAATGCACAATAATAGTGTGGCGGTTAAATGTGTTTTTATCGATCTCATTCTTATTGTTTAATTATTTTTATATTGTTTTAAAAACATATCCGAATTAGAAAGAAGTTTTAGTCAGTGCCAATAGCCTGTCATCGTGGCATTCATAGGGGTATTATCGTTCGGCTGAGATTAGCTTTAAAATCTCACTCAGATCGATAAAATCTTAACTAAAAGCAATCTTAAAGAAACGATACCACAGGGGGTCATGGCAAAAAAGATTCTTTGTATAAGAGTAGGGAAATAGAACATAAACAGTTGCTCGATTTAAAGGGCGAACTAATCACCGATTTGCAGATGCAAACCGATTTCTAGTTCCTCTCGCGGTGGGAGTTAGAAGATGGTGTATGGCACTGTTTTTATAATTAACGCAGTCGTTTTCCGCTCACCGCATCATAGATAGCGGTTTCCTGTTCAAGCTCGCCGACTTTGCCGTGAACGATAAAAATATCGGAATCGGCAAAGCTGTTTAACAGTTTCCTCGATTCTTTGATGGCGGGCCGGGTCGTGGAGTTAGCGCTGGTGGATACCAGCGGGCTGCCGAATTGGGCGCATAAATCGCGGGCTATCGGATGATTGGTCACTCTGACGGCCAGGGATTGATGTTCGCCGGTCAGCCATTTCGGCACCCAGGGCTGGGCTGGAATAACCCAGGTGACGGCACCGGGCCAAGTGGGCGTTATGCGGTCAATGAGGGATTGGTCTAGAACGAGGTAGGGACGCAGTTGCTCCAGGGATGAGGCGATCAGTATCAGGCCTTTTTCTATCGGGCGCTGTTTGATGTCGAGCAGGGTCATCACCGCAGCTTCGTTGAGCGGGTCGCAGCCCAAGCCGTAGACGGCTTCTGTGGGGTAAGCAATCACCGCTCCGGCTTTGAGATGGCGGACGGCGTTTTTTATTTTGAACAGGGAGTGATAGGGCATTTTTTAGTTTACCGGGGTTAAGTTACTTTTTCTTGGATCTGCCCATCACGCTATCGGTACTTTATTCAATTCACCGCGCATATAAATCACTACTCCGATGCGATCGATATGCTCCTTTAAGCCTTCGTGTTTCAGGCTTTCGTAATGCGTTACATCAAACAGGTAAGGGGTGGGCAGATTGTCCAGCGCTTCGAGCAAATCCGCCGAGCAGTCGGTAGGGCTGCTGAAGGCTAGGTCGATGTCGGAGCCTCGTTCATAATTGCCTTTGGCGCGAGAGCCGTAAATTTTGACCCAGACAATTTCCGGGTAATGCTGCAGGCAAGCTTGAATAGCCTCCAGAGTTTCCGCGCTTAAGCCGAACATTAAGCTAACCTTGCGAACAGGTATTGATGAAGCTGTTCCAGTCCTTCCATATAACGCTGGCAAATGTGACTTACCGCTTTAAGTGCGCGGGCCTCGTCGTATGTGTGGGCCATCAGGTTGCGGTCTTCAAGCATGTCTATCCACAGTTGGCCATCAATGATAATGTCGTTGGCAAAAGCCTGTTTGATGACTTCCCGCGGCAGCTTCACGTCGATGCCGTTGTACTTAAGGTAGTCTTTCATCGTTTTCCATGACAGTTCAAACGTCATTTCAAACGCCTTGATGAGCGCCATTTGGATCAGGTCATTGTTGGGAGTTTGTGCGTTGGCTTGTACGGCGTGCTGTAGCTTTTGATAGGCTGATTGTAGGTTATCAAAGCGTTGTTTCCAGCGAATGTCTTGTTGTGTATTCATGCGACCAGTGCCTCGTTGAATTCGTCCTGCAACGGCTCCATTTTTGCGTCGAACAGTTGGCTAGTTTCCAATCTGGAGAGGACGTCAAAACATTATCCAAACCAAGCTAAAAAATTATTCACCACGAAGGCACGAAGAACACGAAGTTTAATTCGATTAATTGAAAACTTCGTGTTCTTCGTGGTTATGTTTTAATTTTTTTACTTTGGCCCCTGCACGTCAGCAGGATCGCCTTCATACGGCGTTGCATATTTGCAGTCTTTTTGCGGACAAACTTTTTCCACGCCGCGTCGTTTGGTTTCTTTGACGGTCAAAATGGGCCACGCACATTCCGGGCAGCTTTCTTTGATTGGCGCGTTCCATAATGCGTAATCGCATTTCGGGTATTCCGAGCAGGAATAGAATATCTTGCTGTTCCGCGATTTGCGCTTGAGGATGTTGCCTTTTTTGCATTGCGGGCATTCGACGCCCGTGTCCATCGGTTTTTCCAACGGTTCGATATGCTTGCATTTGGGATAACCGCTGCAACCGATAAATTTGCCGTAGCGTCCGGTTTTGATCACCAAAGGCGATTCGCACTTGGGACAGACCCGGCCTTCCACGACTTCGGGCTCGTCGCTGGCGCCGCCGTCATCGTTCAGGTTGCGGGTATAGGAGCACTCAGGATAGTTGGTGCAGCCGATAAACCGGCCATTACGGCCTAAACGGATGGACAGCGGGCTGCCGCAATCGGGGCATTTTTCGTCGATGGCTTCCTGGGTGACATCTTTGCGTTGGACGCTTTCTTCTTTTTCGTGAATCAGCGTGGTGAAAGGCGTCCAGAAATCGCGCATTAGCGGAATCCAGTCTTTTTCTCCACGCGACACCGCATCCAGTTCATCTTCCAGGTTGGCGGTAAAGTCGTAATCGACGTATTTGGTGAAATGTTCGGTCAGGAACTTGTTGACGATTCTGCCGACATCGGTCGGGTAGAAGCGTTTACTGTCAAGTGTGACATATTCGCGGTTCTGCAGGGTTGAAATAATCGACGCATAGGTCGACGGCCTGCCGATACCGTGTTCTTCAAGGGATTTTACCAAACTGGCTTCGCCGTAACGCGGCGGCGGCTCGGTGAAGTGCTGTGCGGCATTGATGTCGTTGAGCTGGACCGGCCGGCCTTCTTCCATCGGCGGCAGGAAGCTTTCCTTGTCGTCGCTCTCGGTGCTGTCGTCTTTGCCTTCCAGATAGGCGGCCATGAAGCCGGGATGGGCTATCGTGGAGCCGGTTGCCCTGAACACGTGCTTGCCGTCGCCGCAAGTCAAATCGACGGCAACCATGTTCAGCGTGGCGTGGATCATCTGGCAGGCGATGGTGCGCTTCCAAATCAGTTCATAGAGCTTAAATTGTTCGATGCTCAGATGGTTTTTCAGCTGGCTCGGCAAGTACCGTGGATACGTCGGGCGTATCGCTTCGTGCGCTTCCTGGGCGTTCTTCGACTTGGTCTTAAAGACTCTCGGCTCTTTGGGCACATTCTCGGCGCCGTAGTTTTCGGCAATCAGCGCGCGGATTTCTTCGACGGCGTCGACCGACAGGTTGACCGAGTCGGTACGCATGTAGGTGATCAAACCGGCAGTCTCTCCGCCTATATCGATACCTTCATAGAGCTGCTGGGCAACTATCATGGTGCGTTTGGTGGTGAAACCCAGTTTGCGCGAGGCTTCCTGTTGCAGTGTCGAGGTGATGAACGGCGGGGCGGGGTTGCGCTTTTGCTGTTTCTTCTCCAGCTTGGCGACCATTAATTGGCCGTCGGCGGCATCCAGCAAAGTTTGCTTGGTTTTTTCGGCCAGCTCTTCATCGGTAATGCTAAATTGCGTGACTTTTTCGCCGTCAAACTGGGTCAGTTTGGCTTTGAAGGCTTGATCCTGCGCGGTCAATGCGGCGTCAACCGTCCAGTATTCGCGGGATTTAAAGGCCTCGATTTCCAATTCGCGCTCGACGATCATGCGCAGGGCAGGGCTTTGTACGCGGCCTGCCGACAAGCCGCGGCGGATTTTTTTCCATAATAACGGCGACAGGTTAAAGCCGACCAGGTAATCCAAAGCGCGGCGAGCCTGTTGGGCGTTGACCAGATTGATGGCAACTTCCTCCGGGTTGGCAATGGCTTCGGTGACGGCTTTTTTAGTGATTTCATGGAAGACTACCCGATGCACCGGCTTGTCTTTCAATAGTTTCTTCTCTTTCAGCAATTCAAGCAAATGCCAGGAAATGGCTTCCCCTTCTCTATCAGGGTCAGTCGCCAGATATAAGGTGTCTGCGGCCTTAAGAGCCTTGGCGATAGCTTGCACATGTTTTTGGTTGCGATCGATGACTTCGTATTTCATCGCAAAGTCGTTGTTCGGATCGACTGCGCCTTCTTTGGGGACCAGGTCGCGCACGTGACCGTACGAGGCCAAAACTTGAAAGTCTTTGCCCAAATATTTTTCTATGGTTTTGGCTTTTGCAGGTGATTCTACAATGACGAGATTTTTACTCATTTATTTAAAAAGGCGAAAGGCTAAAGACGAAGGGCGAAAGTGTATGTTCTTTTTTGCCTTTCGCCTATTTTTTCAGTGCAAATAAGTTGGAATAAGGTCATAGACAATATCTTCCATCCTGGAGAAAGCGATTTCCTCATCCGGTTGGCTGAGCAATACCATCAGCACGATCCATTTTAGCTTTTCCATCGAGATTTCTTCATTCTCCAGCGCCATAGCCCGGTCGATGACAATTTCCCGGTTGGCTGAACTGAGGATTCCGCTATTCTCAAGGAACATAAGCAAATTGCGGCATTCAATATCCAGCTTGGCTTTTTCCTGGCTGCAGAAAATACGGAAAGCAGGCGAGGCTGATGTTTTTATAGCCCGTTGCAGGCTAAGCGACTCCAGCCAGTCGAAAGCTTTATTGACTTCGATTTGTTCGAAGCCTGCTTCCAGTAATTCTGTCCTGACGACGTCACTGTCAGGAAGTATTTCAATTTCATCTTCCATGTAGTTTTCGAATAAGTACATCAGGACATCAAAAATATTTTCTTTCATAAGCTCGTGGTTGATTATTTGATTCTCGTATAGCTGCCGCCGGGAGCCGCTTCAATGTAACCTTGCAGCTCCAGAATCAGTAACATTGACGAAATAACTTCGACGGATTCGTTGGCGTTTTCAACCAGAGTATCGATGGAAGTTGGGCTAAACATGACAAGATTCAATAATGTTTGTTGCTCCAGGTCAAGTGTTGATTGCATTGTTAGAGGGGCGAAATTTTCATCTTGTTGATTGTATTGGTTTAGTTCTTCAAGAATATCTTGGGTTGTTTCGACAAGTTTTGCGCCTTCGCGGATCAGCGCGTTGCAACCGCGAGCCAGCGGGTTGTGTATGGAACCGGGGATAGCAAATACTTCACGGTTTTGTTCCAGAGCCATGCGAGCGGTAATCAGCGATCCGCTTTGTTTGGCGGCTTCAACCACCAACAGGCCTTGGCACAAGCCGCTGATAATGCGGTTGCGCCTGGGAAAGTGGTTGGCTTTGGCGGTGGTGCCGGGCGGGAATTCCGAGATCATCGCGCCGGTGTTGACGATTTCAGTGGCCAGGTCTTTATGCCGGGCCGGATAGACGCGATCCAGGCCGGTTCCGGCTACCGCAATTGTAAAGCCTTGGGCTTTTAATGCGCCCATATGGCTGGCGGCATCGATGCCTAAGGCCAGTCCGCTGGTGATCGTAAAGCCGCAATGGCTTAAGGTTTTGGCAAAGTTAAAGGCGATGTCGAGGCCCGAAGTCGAAGGGTTGCGGCTGCCCACGATGGCGATTTGCGGCATCGATAACAGTTCCGGGTTGCCGCGTACAAATAAAAGCGGCGGGGGATCGGCGATTTCCTTTAGTTGCGCCGGATAGTTTGCGTCATTGAGGGTGATAACGCTGTTATTCTCCTGGCTGAGCCAGCCCAGGTCGTAGTCGATAAGCGCCCAGTCAGGGTTTTTGATCGCATTGACAATGTCGCTTTTCAGGCCCAAGGCGCTCAGTGCGGAGGATGATTCTGCAAATAATTGTGCAGGGGTATGGCTTTCGAGTAAGCGGAGATATGTTCGGCACCCGACACCTGGCGTGCGCAATAGCGCAAGCCAGTATTTTATGTCCAGCTCGATTTGTTGGGCGATAATGTTCAGGGGGTTTTAACTTTGTCTAAGACATGAAGTGCCTGGGTCGCTTTCATGACCAGCGCGTAACTGACGCGCTCGAACGGACGGAAAACCATCAGGGTGCCGGCAATTTCATCGGGAAGGCTGACGACATCGTTTTTAACCGGGCTGTACGCATCCCGGGTAAGCTTGCCGCGTTGATAAATGGCCAGTTCGTGCCCGGCTAAAATACCGTCGGCAGTGCCTTTGTCTATGACGACCACGTTGTATCGGCCGATCTGGGAAACGCCGCCAAGCACGCTGATAATGCTGCCTTTGATGCTTTCTTCAGGCGGACGGGGGAAATAATTTAATGCAATATCCTGTTCGATATTGGGCATGATTCGGTCGCCGATGCGAATTTCGCGGGCGGATTTTGTGATGACTAGCGTCGCCGGGTCACCGGGTTGCTGCAACGATGCATCGGCAATGTACTGCGCCTCATAGCCCAGGGTTTCTCCGCTTTCCGGGCTGATGTAGGCGTTTCCCGGACGGTAAATCGTGTAGGCCAGGCTTGTCGGTTCGGTTATCGAGCGCACATAAATTCGGTCGCCGGTGCCTACAATGATATGCTCGCCGGCAAAATCGACGACATAAGGCGCATTATTGAGTTCATTGTCATCCACCACTTTGGGCGAGGAGAGGAAACTTGCAATGTTTTCGGTGGGGATTAACTTGATTGCCTGTTTCAATTCGGTTTCCCGGATACAAGGCAGTACCTTGCCTTCTTCAGATACGGCAAAGTTTTTGCGCCCGTGTTTGTAATCTTGTTCCTTAAGTACGCAGGGAGTATTGGGGGCGGTCTGAACTTGAGCTTGGGGCAGATCGCTACGGGAAATGCTCAGCTGCGGTTTGCCGTCGACCATCGAGAAATAAAGCGTGTCGCCGGGATAAATCAGGTGGGGATTTTTAATTTGGGTATTGCGGCTCCATAACTCGGGCCATTGCCAAGGGTGCGTTAGAAACTTGCCGGATACGTCCCATAAGGTATCGCCTTTGACGACGGTATATTGATCGGGGTGGGACGGGTTGATTTTTACTTCATCTGCCCATGCGCTGGCGCTGATAAGCAGGGAAACTATCAATCCGGTGAGTGTTCGAAAAGCCATGTTTGGGTTCCTGTCGGGTCTTTTTGTGCGATCTGAATTCAAAGTTTAGATGAATTCAGATAGAATTCCAGTATTCAGGCGATATCCAGGATATGAGTGTATTTCGCCTTAACTATTATAGTGGAGAGTTTGTTGAGTATTCTATCTATTCTCGAGTTTCCGGATGAACGGTTACGCAAGAAGGCTGCGATCGTAAAAACGGTCGATGATAAAATTAAAAAATTGGTCGATGATATGCTTGAAACTATGTACGAATCTCATGGTGTAGGGCTTGCCGCAACCCAGGTCAATGTGCATCAGCGGATCGTCGTTATCGATGTCAGCGAGGAAAAGGACTCCCCGTTATGTTTAATCAATCCTGAGATTATCGAAAAGGACGGGGTTAAGGAATCCGAAGAGGGCTGTCTTTCGGTGCCCGGTTTTTTTGAAAAAGTGGAGCGGGCCGAACACATCATCGTCAGGGCGCTGGATCGGGAGGGCGAGTCTTTCGAATTAAGCGCCAGGGATTTGCTGTGCGTGTGCGTCCAGCACGAACTGGATCATTTGGACGGAAAATTGTTCGTCGATTATATTTCGCCGCTAAAACGGCAACGCATTAAGAAGAAATTGGAAAAAATTCATAAGATGGAAACGAGTTGAGCATGAAGATCATTTTTGCCGGAACGCCTGAGTTTGCCGTGCCTTGTTTACAGATGTTGCTGGATTCGGAACACGAGGTTTGCGCTGTTTATACCCAGCCCGACCGTCCGGCGGGCAGAGGACGCAAGTTGCATCCCAGCCCGGTCAAAGAGCTGGCCGTAAGCGCCGGAATCCCGGTTTTCCAGCCGCTTACTATGAAAACCAGTGAAGACCTGCAGCAGATCAGTGCATTCAATGCCGATTTGATGGTGGTGGTCGCTTACGGCATGATTTTAACTCAGGCCGTATTGGATGTGCCCAGATTGGGCTGCATCAATGTGCATGCGTCATTGCTGCCGCGCTGGCGTGGAGCAGCACCGATCCAACGGTCATTGATGGCGGGTGATCAAAAAACCGGCGTCACCATTATGCAGATCGTGCGCAAACTCGATGCCGGCGACATGCTGCACAAGGAAGAATGCGCGATCGGCGAGACCGATACAGCCAGCGATTTGCATGACAAATTGGCCGCGTTGGGCGCAATCGGTCTGGCCAAAGTGCTGGCGCAAATAGAAGCCGGAACGGTTCATCCCGAACCGCAGGATGAGGCGCTGGTGACCTATGCTGAAAAACTGGAAAAAAGCGAAGCCGTTATCGACTGGACGCAACCGGCAATGGACATTGGCCGGAAAGTAAGGGGATTAAACTCATGGCCGGTTGCGCAAACACTTTATCAGGGCAATGTGTTGCGCATCTGGCAGGCAGTGCCGGTGGATGAGGAATCCATCGTAGGGGCGACCGGCCGGTCGTCCTTAGAATCCGGTACCGTATGCTGTGCCAATAGACATATGGACGTAGCCACCGGCAACGGTTTTTTAAGGCTGCTGGAAGTGCAGCTGCCGGGTGGAAAACGCATGCCTGTCCAGGCTTTTTTGAGTGCTCACGACGTTAACGGGGCAAAACTCGGTTGAATACACGATTAGTTGCGGCCAAAGTATTGTCCCGTGTTTTGCAGGACGGGCAGTCTTTGACCGCTGCTCTGGATAATGCTTTTTTAACTGTAGAATCGGTTAAAGACCGGGCCTTCATTCAGGCGCTCTGCTACGGCGTTTGTCGGCAATTTCACCGGCTGGATTTTATTTTAAGCCAGTTGCTGGATAAGCCGCTTAAAGATGCCGACGTAAAGGCGCTGGCGTTGGTGGGCTTGTACCAGCTCAACTTCATGCGGGTAAAACCTCATGCGGCAGTGTCCGAAACGGTGTTGGCGGCACGTAAAAAACCGTGGGCCAAGTCGCTGATCAATGCGCTGCTTCGAACCTATCTGCGTGAGCAGGAAGGGCTGGAGCAGAAAGCCGATAAATTTCAGGTTGCGGCGTTGAGTCATCCCGATTGGCTGATTAAGCAAATCGAGCAGGATTGGCACGAGCGGGCGTTATCGATATTTCAGGAAAATAATCAACAGCCGCCTATGGTGTTGCGGGTCAATCTGTCGAAAACCGGCCGCGAGAATTATCTGCAATTATTAGCCGGACAGGACATAGCGGGGGAAGCCGTCAGCTTTTGCCCGTCGGCGATCAGACTGGATAAACCGGTGCCGGTAGACTTGCTGCCGGGCTTTTCTGGCGGGCTGGTTTCCGTTCAGGACACTGCCGCGCAATTGGCGGCCGGACTGCTGGATGTGCAGCCGGGACATCGCGTGTTGGATGTATGCGCCGCGCCGGGAGGCAAGACTGCACATATCCTCGAAAGCGCTGTAGGCCTGAATAAGCCTGATCGAGCGGTAGCGAGAGCAGGCGTTTCCGGCGAACCGCCCGGATTTGCCGGAAACATTGAGCTGGTCGCCGTCGATATAGACGAGGTCAGAATGCAGCGGGTCAGCGAAAATTTGCAGCGCTTGAATTTGCAAGCCAAGCTGGTAGTTGGCGATGCGGCAAATCCGTCAACCTGGTGGGACGGCAAGCCGTTCGACCGGATTCTATTGGACGCGCCGTGTTCAGCTTTAGGCGTCATCCGCCGTCATCCCGACATTAAATTATTGCGCAGAACCGAGGACATCGGGCAGTTGCAGGCATTGCAAAAATCCATCCTGCAAGCGGCCTGGCCGCTGTTGGCGTCCGGCGGATTATTGCTATATGCGACGTGTTCTGTTTTAAAGCAGGAAAATGAACAACAGGTTCAAGCTTTTTTGGACGAACACAGCGATGCGGTCGAGTTGCCCATTGATGCGGACTGGGGAATAGCCGGGGTATGCGGTCGCCAGATTTTGACCGGTGATTCGGCAATGGACGGGTTTTATTATGCGCGGCTAGTAAAAGCCTGAAGCAGCATGTCTGAAAACCAGAACCCCGAACAGAAAGCCCGCGACACCATTGATACGCTGCTCAATCAGGCGGGCTGGGATGTTCAATCCGCCAAAAAGATCGACCTAAATGCCGGACAGGGACAAGCAGTGCGCGAATATCAAACCGATGTTGGCCCCGCAGACTATGTGTTGTTCGTGGATAAAAAAGCGGTAGGCGTGATCGAGGCCAAGCGCGAAGAACTGGGCCACAAAATCACCGATGTTGAAACGCAAACTGAAGGCTACGCTAAGGCTAAACTCAAGTGGGTCAACAACAAAGAGCCTTTGCCCTTTCTTTATGAAAGCACCGGCATCATTACCCGATTTACCGATGCGCGTGACCCCAAGCCGCGTTCACGCGAGGTGTTCTGCTTCCACCGCCCGGAAACGCTTAAGGAGTGGCTAATTCAAGATGCCAGCCTGCGCGAACGCTTGCAGAACATACCACTACTCAACCCGAACCGATTGCCTGCCAAGGAATTACGCTTGCGCGATTGCCAGGAAACTGCCATCGCCAACCTGGAAGACTCGTTCAAGGCCGACCGCCCGCGCGCCCTGATTCAAATGGCGACCGGTGCGGGTAAGACTTACACCGCCATCACTTCCATGTATCGCCTGCTCAAATACGCAGAAGGCAAGCGTATCCTGTTTCTGGTGGATACCAAAAACCTCGGCGAACAAGCCGAGCAGGAAATGATGTCTTACGTACCCATCGACGATAACCGCAAGTTCACCGAGTTATACACCGTGCAGCGGTTGAAAAGCCCGTTTATTGCAACCGATACCCATGTTTGCATCAGCACCATCCAGCGCCTGTATTCCATTCTCAAGGATACGCCGCTCGACGAAGCCGCCGAAGATATCAATCCGGCTGAAATGAAGCAACCCAAAGCGCCGATGCCAGTGGTTTATAGCGAAAAAATCCCGCCGGAATTTTTCGACTTCATCTATATCGACGAATGCCACCGCTCCATCTACAACCTGTGGCAACAAGTGATCGACTATTTCGACGCCAGCCTGATCGGTCTCACCGCGACACCGGACAACCGCACCTACGGCTTCTTCAAGAAAAACGTAGTCAGCGATTACAGCCACGAAAAAGCCGTTGCCGACGGCGTGAACGTCGGCAACGAAGTCTATGTGATCGAAACGCAGATTACCCAGCAAGGCGCGCAGATCAGCGCCCAGCAGCAAGTCGAACGGCGCGAAAAGCTTACCCGCAAGAAACGCTGGGAACAGCAGGACGAAGACGAAGCCTATTCCGCCACGCAGCTTGACCGCAGCATCGTCAACCCCGACCAGATTCGCACCGTCATCCGCACGTTCCGCGACAAACTGCCGGAGATTTTCCCCGAACGCAAAGAAGTACCCAAGACCCTGATCTTCGCCAAGACCGACAGCCACGCCGACGACATCATCCAGACCGTGCGCGAGGAATTTGGCGAAGGCAACGCCTTCTGTAAAAAGCTCACCTACAAGATCGAGGAAGACCCCAAGTCAGTACTGGCGGATTTTCGCAACGCCTATTACCCGCGCATCGCCGTCACCGTGGACATGATCGCCACAGGTACCGACGTGAAGCCGCTGGAATGCCTGCTGTTCATGCGCGACGTGAAAAGCCGCAACTACTTCGAGCAGATGAAAGGCCGGGGCACGCGTACATTGGACATGGACGACCTGAAAAAAGTCACTCCTTCCGCCGTCAGCGCCAAGACCCACTATGTGATTGTCGATGCGATCGGCGTCACCAAATCGCTGAAAACCGCCAGCCAGCCGCTGATCACCAAGCCCACCGTGCCGCTCAAAGACTTGGCGATGAGCGTGATGATGGGCGCAACGGACGAAGACACCGTGAGTTCACTCGCCGGACGCTTGGCGAGGCTCAATAAACAACTGGATGCCGACGACCAGCGACGCATCAGGGAAGCCGCCGGAGGCATGGAGCTCACCCAGCTTGTCGGCAAACTGTTCGCCGCGATAGATGCCGACAACATCGAAGCCCGAGCCCTGGAACTGGCCGGACAGCCCATCGGCACCGAGCCCGGAGATGACCAGCGCGAATTGGCGCAACAGCAGCTGGTCAGCGCCGCGGCCAGTCTTTTGAATGGCGAACTGGTGGAACTCATCGAATCCATCCGCCGCGACAAGGAACAAACCATCGACCACGACAACATCGACCGCGTATTGTGCGCCGAGTGGGATAAAGACGCCGCAGGCAACGCGCAAGCCTTGACCGCTGAGTTTGCCGAATACCTGGCAGCCAATCAGGACAACATCGAAGCGCTGACCATTTTCTTCAGCCAGCCGCAAAGAAGGCGAGAGCTCAGCTTCGACCTGATCCGCCAGGTGCTGGACAAACTTAAAATAGACCAGCCCAAGCTCGCACCGCTACGCGTATGGCAAGCCTACCGCCAGCTGGACGACTACAAAGGCGCGCAGCCGATCAGCGAACTCACCGCACTGGTTGCACTGATCCGCCGCGTGTGCGGCATGGATGAAAAACTGTCCACCTTCGACGACACCGTGCGCCGCAACTTCCAGAACTGGATTATGAAGCATCACTCCGGCGGCGGCGACAAATTCAACGAACAACAAATGGACTGGCTGCGCATGATCCGCGACCACGTCGCCAACTCGTTCCACATCGAACGCGACGATCTGGAAATGTCGCCTTGATGGACAAGGCGGATTAGGTAAAATGTATCAACTGTTCGGCGCGAAGATGGATACGCTGCTGGATGAGTTGAATGAAGTGTTGGTGGCATAATCCAAATCTCCCCTAGCCCCCCTTTTGCAAAGGGGGGAACTGAATACTATATTTTGGTGCTAGTTGTGACTTCCTTTTTCAAAGTCAAAAACTTAAACCTGAGCGATATTGCGAAGCTGGCTACAACCTCCCCCTTTGTAAAAGGGGGATCGAGGGGGATTTAATTTATGAAACACTATAACCCAATACTTAAAGAGCACTCCCGCACCCTCAGAACCAATATGACGGATGCCGAGCAGCTATTGTGGTATCACATTCGACGCAAGCAAATACAGGGCGTACAGTTCTATCGGCAAAAACCGTTGCTTGCCTTCATTGTGGATTTTTATTGCCCGGCCGCAAATTTGGTAATCGAACTCGACGGCAGCCAACATTTCGAAGAAGAACATCAGGCTAAAGACCAATCTCGCGATGCCGCGTTGGCGAGGTTAGGCTTGCATGTATTGCGGTTTGATAATCGGCAGGTTTTATTGGAGACGGAAGCAGTGCTGGAAGTGATAAATATGATTGTTAAGGAGCGGGTGTGAAAAAATCCCCCCTAGCCCCCCTTTTACAAAGGGGGGGACAGAGAGCGATATTGCGAAGCTATTGGTTGACTTCTCTTTTTCAAGCGGGGGAACAACAGTGTATCGCCCCAGCCTTCTTATTTAAAAAAAATAGGCAGCAGGAGAATGGCAGTATCCTTGAAAAAAACACTGACCCAGCTTCCCCCTTTGTAAAAGGGGGATTGAGGGGGATTTTTCATTGCGTAATCTTGCGCCCATTGAATGAAGAGTTAATGGCGTAATGAGTGAGAAATCAAATCTTCCCAAAGGGTGGTGCTGCACATCGCTTGAGAAAATAGCCTCTTGGGGTTCCGGTGGTACGCCTTCACGAAATGTAAAAAGATATTTTCAAGGCACTATTCCTTGGATCAAAACTGGTGAGCTAGGCGCCATGTACATCAGGGAAGCCGCAGAGCGCATAACGGAAGAAGCTCTGAAGAATTCTAGCGCAAAGATTTTCCCTAAAGGCTCTGTCGGCATTGCCATGTACGGGGCAACCATTGGGAAGCTTTCGATATGGGGAATGGATGCCTCAACAAATCAGGCTTGTGCTGTTGGTATTCCAACCGAAGCCATCAACAACGAATTTCTTTACTATTTTCTCCTCGCTGAAAAACAAAAGCTCATTAAGGCAGGGAAAGGCGGCGCACAACCAAACATCTCACAGGGTATTGTCAAAGAGTGGCCGATTAATTTGCCCCCAATTCCCGAACAACACCGCATCGTCGTCAAAATCGAGGAGCTGTTTTCCGAGCTGGACAAGGGCGTCGAAAACCTGAAGGCCGCCCGCGCTCAGCTCAAGGTGTATCGCCAAGCCCTGCTGAAACACGCCTTCGAGGGCAAGCTCACCGCACAGTGGCGTGCAGAAAACCAGGGCAAACTGGAAACCGCTGAGGCTTTGCTTAAGCGCATCCAGCAAGAGCGCGCAGAGCGCTACCAGCAACAACTCGCCGACTGGGAAAAATCCCCCTCGATCCCCCTTTTACAAAGGGGGAAGACGACTACCGGCACAGCATCCATTCCCCCCTTTGTAAAAGGGGGGCTAGGGGGGATTTCCAAACCCAAAGCCCCGAAACCCCTGCCGCCGCTCACCGCCGAAGAACTGGCCGAATTGCCCGAACTGCCGGAGGGGTGGATTTATGCGTACCTGTCAGACTTGGGAGATCTTGGTCGTGGCAAATCAAAACATCGACCAAGAAATGATCCGCGTCTCTTCGGTGGAATATATCCGTTCGTTCAAACAGGTGAAGTCAAAGCGGCAAATAGAATTATCCGGCGGTTCTCGCAGACCCTTAGCGACTTTGGTTTGCAGCAAAGCAAGCTGTGGCCAACTGGAACGCTTTGCATAACGATTGCAGCAAACATTGCAGAAACCGCATTTCTCGGTTTTGATGGGTGCTTCCCTGATAGCGTGGTCGGATTTTCTGCGTTTAAGAAAATTATCGCTCCCGAATACGTTGATTTCTTTATTCAGGCTGCTCGCACTAGGATCGAAGCGTATGCCCCGGCAACCGCTCAGAAAAATATCAATCTTGAAACCCTCGAAAATCTTGTGGTTCCTTATTGCTGCCCAGTAGAGCAAAAGCTGATTTTGGATATTCTTGAAGAGCGTTTTTCTATCGTTGAACAGCTCGACCAAACCATCGCCGCCTCATTGCAACAAGCCGAAGCCCTGCGCCAGTCCATACTGAAAAAAGCCTTTTCCGGTCAACTCGTCGAGCAGGACGCCAGCGACGAGCCTGCATCCGTGCTGCTGGCGCGCATCAAGGCTGAGAAAGCTGCTCAGATGATGACAGCAAAACCGCGCAAGTCGCAAAAAACTCAGCGCAGATCTGTTCCGGTTAAACTGAATGTGATTTCCTTCCCCGTCAAAATAGCCAATATTTCCACCACGGATTTGCATGCGGGAATATTGGCTCGGGCATACCAGTACCATGAACAAAACCCGAAACACCTTATTCATTTCGGCCATGTGAAGGTGGAGAAGATTTCTCACCTAGTTGAGACGCACTTAGGGATTGATCTGGAACGTTTGCCAGTGAAAGATGCAGCGGGGCCGAATGATTATCCGCATTTAAAGAAAGTTGAATCTCGCGCCCGGAAAGCGAATTGGTTTGATGTGCATCAACAGAAAGCTGGCGGGGCATATGTATTCAATAAAAAACATGGGTTCGATGCTTTATTGGACAAAACCACGAACGCACTTGGCGAACGTATCGTGGAGGTAGATGCGCTTATTAGGCTTCTACTGCCTTTAAATACTAAACAGGCCGAAATTGTGGCAACCCTTTACGCCGCTTGGAATAACTTGCTGATGCTTGGTCACGCGCCCAGCGATGAAGATATTGTTTATGAGGCTCGGGAAGATTGGCATACTTCAAAGCTGAATATAGAAAGAGAAAAGTTCTTCAATGGTCTGGAATGGATGCGTAAACAGAGTTTGGTGCCTACAGGCAAGGGCCGATATGTGGCTAAGAAAGGCGAGCAGTCCAAGTCAGGTGAAGTGAAACATGACTGAAGTGGCATCGACAATACCTGAGGGCTACGCCAGTTGGCTGTCCGAGCTGAAAACGCGTATTGCCGGCGCACGGCAGCGGGCGATGCTTAGCGTCAATCAGGAACAAATCCGGCTGTATTGGCAGATTGGACGAGATATTATGGAGCGTCAAGCCAATCAGGGCTGGGGCTCGAAGGTGATTAACCGGCTTGCCAGCGACCTGAAAGACAGCTTCCCTGACATCAAAGGCTTCTCCAGCAGCAACCTCAAATACATGCGCTATTTCGCCGAGCGTTGCCCCAGTGGGCTAATTGGTCAGCAGCCCGCTGACCAATTGCCGTGGTTTCATATTGTCGCGCTGATTACCAAGCTGGATGACCCGGAGCAACGTGAATGGTATGCCCAGCAAACCGTTCAGCATGGCTGGTCACGCACTACGCTCAACCTGCATATCAAAAACCGGTTGCACCTGCGCCAAGCCAATGCAGTGACCAATTTCGCCGCCCGTTTGCCCGATGTGCAATCCGACCTTGCTCGTGAAACCCTGAAAGATCCATATCTGTTCGATTTTCTGGGTTTGGGCGATGAAGCCCACGAGCGCGACATCGAAGAGGCATTGATACGCCACATCACCCGCTTCCTGCTGGAATTGGGGGCAGGATTTGCGTTTGTCGGGAGGCAATTCAAGCTGGATGTGGGCGGCGACGAGTTTTTTATCGACTTGTTGTTCTATCACATCCGTCTTAAGTGCTATGTCGTGGTCGAGCTCAAGGCCACGGCTTTCAAGCCAGAACACGCAGGGCAACTCAACTTTTATCTCAGCGCGGTAGATGCGCAAATCAAAGCGCCCGATGACAAGCCGACGATTGGCCTGTTGCTGTGTAAGGAAAAGAATCGTCTGGTCGCCGAATATGCGCTCTCCGGCATTGATCGGCCCATCGGCGTGGCTAATTATGAATTGGTACGTGCGCTGCCTGAACCGCTCGACACCAGCCTGCCCAGCATTGAGGAGATCGAGGCTGAGCTGCGAAGGGACTTGGAGTCATCCGGTGATTGATTTGCTCGTCGCCAACTTGCACCATTACCATCGCTACACACAAAATTTAATCGAGTCTAAAAAAGCATGAACGCAACCGCATCTATCGTTTCCAAAGTCTGGAGTTTCTGCACCACGTTGCGCGATGACGGCGTTGGCTATGGCGATTATCTGGAACAGCTCACTTACCTGATCTTCCTGAAAATGGCGGATGAATACAGCCAGCCGCCTTATAACCGCACGGTGAACATCCCCGTCGAATACAGTTGGCAAAGCCTTAAGCCCAAGCGCGGCGCGGAACTGGAGGTGCATTATGTAACATTGCTGCGCGAGCTGGGCAACAAGCCGGGCATGTTGGGGCAGATTTTCACCAAGTCGCAAAACAAGATTCAGGACCCGGCCAAGCTGTATCGCCTGATCGACATGGTCAACGAAACGCAGTGGGTGACGATGGGCGCGGATGTAAAGGGCAACATCTACGAAAGCCTGCTGGAACGCAACGCGGAAGACACCAAGTCCGGCGCGGGGCAATACTTCACGCCGCGCGCCTTGATTCGCACAATGGTGGAATGCGTGCGGCCTGACCCGAACAAGTCCATCGCCGACCCGGCCTGCGGCACGGGCGGATTCTTTTTGGCGGCTTATGATTTTCTGGTGAAGGAGCACCCGATGGACAAGACGCAAAAGGCATTTCTCAAGCACGATACCTTTAACGGCAACGAGATCGTGGCAGGCACTCGCCGTCTGGCGTTGATGAATATGTTTTTGCACAATATCGGCGAGATCGACGGCGACAGCATGGTGTCGCCTAACGATGCGCTGGTGGCCGATGGCGGCAAACGCTTCGACTATGTGCTGGCGAATCCGCCGTTCGGAAAGAAGAGTTCGATGAGCTTTACCAATGACGAAGGCGAGCAGGAAAAGGACGATCTGACCTACAACCGGCAGGACTTCTGGGCGACCACTTCCAACAAGCAGCTTAACTTTGTGCAGCACATCCGCACCATGTTGAAGACCACCGGGCACGCGGCAGTGGTGGTGCCGGACAATGTGCTGTTCGAGGGCGGAGCGGGCGAGACCGTGCGCAAGAGGCTGTTGGAAGCAACCGACTTGCACACCATTTTGCGCCTGCCGACCGGCATTTTTTACGCCAACGGCGTGAAGGCGAATGTGCTGTTCTTCGACAACCGCGCGGCGAGCAAGGAGCCGTGGACGAAGGAAGTCTGGTATTACGACTACCGCACCAACATTCACCACACCTTGAAAAAGAAGCCGTTACGCTTCGAGGATTTGCGGGAGTTCATCGCCTGCTACAACCCACTGAACCGCCATGAGCGCAATGAAACGTGGAACGAGCAAAGCAACCCGGAAGGCCGCTGGCGCAAATTCAGCTACGAACAAATCATCGCGCGCGACAAGACCAGTTTGGATCTTTTCTGGCTGAAAGACAAAAGCCTGGCCGACCTGGACAACCTGCCCGAGCCGGATGAATTGGCGTTGGAAATTATTGACAACCTTGAGGTGGGGTTGAATAGCTTTAGGGAAATCGCGGCAGGATTGTGAACATCTAACTCAACCATCTGCCGAGGTTGCCGTTTTTTTATGCCTTTTCTTTGTGTGTTTTATGGTAAATTCATCCATTCTTCTTGATTAATAAGATTCTCATTTTGTTAAAAAACTTTTTCTTGTTTGTTGGTTTGTGCGGCGTTTTATGGTGGTTGCTGCCGACTTTAAGTCATGCAGATACGCCTGCCTTGAACCCGGCCGAAAGGCCAACCCTGAACTCAGCCGAAGGGTTTGGTGTCGAAGTGAAAAATGCCGAGATTGCCTTGCAAGGCGATAGTTATCGGTTGTCTGCGGATATAGATTTCCGGCTCAGTGCGCGGGCAAAGGAGGCCTTGCAAAATGGCGTGCCTTTGTTTTGGGATATACACATCAAGACCCTCCAGCATCGTGACTATTTTTGGGATAGCACGCTGGTTAACGCCACTATCCGCTATCGCATCCAGTATCATGCCTTGCTGAATATGTACCGGGTCAGGAATGAGGGGAGCCACGAGCTGTATAATTTTTCCACGCTGTCTGCGGCTCTGGAGCAGATGTCAACGATACGCGGTTACCGGGTATTGGATAAGGCCGCTTATGTGTCGGGAAAACGCTACGCTGTCGGCATAAAAGTAACACTCGACCGGGACGCCTTGCCTTTGCCGCTACGCCCGGTTGCCTATGCTAACCCTCAATGGTATTTATCCAGCGACTGGACATTATGGCCTTTGACAAAATAAAACCCCCGATCAGTCTGTCTATATTGATTCTGTTTGGCTTGATTCTGCTGCTGTTGCAGCTGATGAGTTCGGCGACGCAGGAATCTTCGGAATTGAGCGCGATGTATTCGTGGCTGCTGTTGGTCAACGCGCTGGGTTCGGTAGTGTTGCTGGGGCTGGTCGGCGCTAATATTTATTCGCTGGCGCGGCAGTTGAAAAAACGCGAGGCGGGGTCGAGGTTAACCACGCGCATGGTGTCGCTGTTTGTGGTGCTGGCTTTGGCGCCTGCCGCGATTGTGTTTTATTTTTCGATGCAGTTTCTGCATCAGGGTATCGACAGCTGGTTTAATGTGGAAATAGACCGGGCGATGGAAGACGCGCTGGAACTCAGCCAGGCATCGCTGGATCAACGGATGCGCTGGCATTTGCGGCAAACACAGCAATTGGCCGGGAAGCTGGAGGAATCGCCTGTTACACTGGTGGCGCTGGAAATGGAAAATATGCGCGAACAATCCGGGGCGTCCGAGATGACCTTGTTCTCCCGGCAGGGCAGAATTATTGCCTCAAGCAGCATCAATCCCGGCGACATTTTGCCGAGTTTGCCGGATGAGCATATCTGGTTGCAGTTGCGGCAGAATTCCGAATACGTCGCGTTGGCGCCAGTGCGCGAAGATGAATTGATGATCCGGGTTATCGTCGCGGTCAAGGGCAAAGACCCTCAATATTTACAGGCCTTGTACCCGGTGCCGGTAAGAATTGCCGATTTGGCCGATTCGGTGGAATTTGCCTTTGTGCGTTACCAGGAAATGCATTTTTTAAGGGACTCGTTAAAGTTGAGTTTCTCCTTGGCCTTGTCGCTGGTCTTGCTGATGAGTTTGCTGGCGGCAATCTGGGTGGCTTTTATCAGTATCCGCAATATTATTGCTCCGGTAAAGGCGCTGGTTAAGGGAACGCAGGCGGTGGCTTCCGGACATTATGACCAGGAGTTGCCGGTTATTGCGCAGGATGATCTGGGTTTCCTGGTCGAGTCCTTTAATGAGATGACTAGGCGTATTGCGAGAGCCAGCGATGAAACTCGAATGGCCGGGATTGAGGTGGAAAATCAACGGGCTTATCTGGAAACGATACTGGCGAATTTAACGGCCGGGGTGATCAGTTTCGATGCGACGTATAAGATCCGCACGGCGAATCAGGCGGCTTACCGGATTTTCCATATTCATGTGAATCAGTTTGTCGGGCGGACGTTGCTTGAGCTGGTTCAGGGCTATGCGGAACTGGCCGAACCGTTAAAATTGATCCAGCGTTTAGTGGAGCAATCCGATGACATATGGCAGCAGCGGATTGCTTTTTTAGGCTCCAATGGCCGGCAGGAATTGTTGTGCAGGGGTACGCCGTTGTTTTCCCAGGACGGTCGCCGGGTCGGTGCGGTGGTGGTCTTTGATGATGTGACCGATCTGATTCAGGCGCAGAAAAATGCGGCTTGGGGCGAGGTAGCTCGGAGGCTGGCGCACGAAATCAAGAATCCGTTAACGCCGATACAGCTATCGGCGGAACGTTTGCAGCACAAATTGGCTGAAAAATTGACCGCCCCGGATGCAGAGATATTGCAGCGCTCAACTACCACCATCGTGCAGCAGGTTGAGGCGATGAAAGAAATGGTCGATGACTTTTCGGAATACGCTAAGCCTTCTAAAAAGCAGACCGTAGATATTGATTTGCCCGGCTTAGTTCAGGAAGTGTTGGCGCTTTATGTGCTAAAGTCCGGGGTAAAATTTAAAGTCGATTATGATGTTGGGGTATTGATGGTTAAGGGCGACCCGGTTAGTATCAGGCAAGTGCTGCATAATCTGATCAAAAATGCGCTGGAAGCGATAGGCGCTAAAGGCTTGATTGAAATAAGCATGCACCGGGTACAAAAAAATAATACCGACTTTATCGAAATAGCGCTTTATGATGACGGGCCGGGCATTAAAGATGAGCAAATTGAACAAATCTTTGAGCCTTACGTGACCACCAAGGCCAAGGGTACAGGTTTGGGCTTGGCGATAGTCAAGAAAATAATTGAAGAACATGGCGGTGCGATTTGGGTCGACACCAGCCGTAAAGTGGGAGCAGGGTTTATCATCCAGCTTCCGGCGTGTAATTTTTGAGGGATCGTAAAATATGACTGCACACATACCGCGTATATTGGTTGTCGATGATGAGCCGGACATTCGCCGTCTGGTCTGCGAAATTCTTGAGGACGAGGGCTATCAGGTTGCTACGGCCGAGAATGCCGGTGCTGCCAGGGAATTAAAAAAATCCAAAGCTCCCGATCTGATTCTGCTTGATATTTGGATGCCGGATACCGACGGTATCACCTTGTTGAAAGAATGGGTGGCTGAAGAAACTTTGTTATGTCCTGTGGTTATGATGTCGGGGCACGGTTCCGTTGAGGCCGCCGTAGAGGCGACCCGGTTGGGGGCTTATGATTTCCTGGAAAAGCCGCTGTCCCTTGCAAAACTATTGTTGATCGTGGAAAGGGCTTTGGAAGCCAGTAGCCTGCAAATCGAAAATGCGGGGCTTAAGCAGCAGCTGGCCGCCGATATTGATCCGGTCGGTAAGAGCGCGACCGTTGCGAGAATCAAGGATCAATTGAAGCGTTTGGCTCAACATGACGCCAGGGTGTTGTTTATCGGTGAGGCGGGCGTCGGTAAGGAGATGTATGCCCGGTATTTGCATAATAACAGCGCGCACCGGGACGGCCCTTTTGTCGATGTGGCGGTAGGCAGCATATCGCCGGAAAATTCGGCGGTGGAGTTTTTTGGCAAAGAGGATGGCGGCAAGGTTTATCCGGGTCTGTTGGAACGGGCACATAAAGGAACCCTGTTTTTAGGCGAAATTGGCGGTATGGACAAGGAAACTCAGTTGCGGCTGCTCGGTGCTTTGGAATCGAGTTCTTTCTTGCGGGTAGGGGGGGGCGAGACGGTTCGTGTAGATGTCCGGATCGTGACGTCCACTCGCATTGCTTTAGATGAAGAGGTCAGGGCCGGGCGATTTCGGCAGGAATTGTATTATTTGCTTAATGAGGTCTCGCTTGATATTCAGCCGCTACGCGAGCACAGTGAGGATGTGCCGGCATTGCTGAGCTTTTATGTCGATTATTTTGTCAGCCAGGATAGACTGCCTTTCCGACGGTTTTCGATGGCTGCGCAAAATTTTTTGCGCAATTACAGCTGGCGCGGCAACGTGCGGGAATTAAAAAATCTGGTGCAACGGTTGATGATTTTGGGTGTCGGGGAAGATATAGAGCTGGATGAGGTGAAGGCTGCTTTGGGCTCGGTGATTGGTGATGCCGTTACATCCCATTCGGTGCCTGAATTTTATAATTTACCGTTAAAAGAGGCCAGGGATCATTTTGAGAAGGCTTATTTGGAATACCATTTTGAGCGAACCGGGGGTAGTGTTGCAAAATTGTCAGCTGCCGTGGGTATGGAGCGAACACACCTGTATCGCAAGTTGCATTCATTGAATATTAAATTGTAGGTTAAAACTGTGCGGTTTTTTCGCCTTTTGCCCTTCGCCTTTCGCCTGAATCACAAATAAACTTGAAAGATCCGGTGTTTCTTAGTAAAATCTCGTTTTTTTATATTCAAGCCTTTAACAGTAAGCCTAAGCAACGATGAAAACATTTAGTGCAAAGCCAGCAGAAGTTAAGCGTGATTGGTATGTGATTGATGCAGAAGGAAAGACGCTTGGTCGTCTCGCTTCTGAGATTGCATTACGCCTTCGCGGTAAACATAAACCAGAATACACACCGCATGTTGATACCGGTGATTACATTATTGTAGTAAATGCAGAGAAAATAGGCGTTACCGGCAATAAAGAAAATGATAAATTGTATCAGCACCATACAGGTTACATCGGTAATCTTAAGACTGTTACCCTGGGAAAATTAAGAAAAACTTTCCCTGACCGTATTCTTACTACAGCAGTTAAAGGAATGTTACCTAACAATCCATTGGGTCGTGCAATGTTCAAGAAATTGAAAGTTTATGCAGGTCCTGAACACGATCATCAGGCTCAACAGCCACAAGTATTAGAATTATAAGCGGGTAGATTATGGCAGCAGCTCAGTACTACGGAACAGGTCGTCGTAAATGTGCAATAGCACGCGTTTACGCAACAACAGGTACCGGAAAAATCACAATTAACACAAAAACCATCGAAGAATATTTTGGCCGTAAAACCGACCAGATGGTTTCCCGTCAACCATTGGGTTGTGTTGATATGGAAGGCAAATTCGACGTTAATGTCATCGTTAAAGGCGGCGGCCCATCCGGCCAAGCCGGTGCTATTCGTCACGGTCTGACGCGTGCATTGATGGCATATGATGAAGCCTTGCGTCCTGCGCTTAGAAAAGCCGGTTTTGTTACCCGCGATTCGCGTATTGTCGAACGTAAAAAAGTGGGTTTACACAAAGCAAGGAAACGTCCACAGTACTCGAAACGTTAATCGATTACTTCTATGTAGTAACTCGGGTTACGCATGTGGAAATAAAAGAGGCTGCATTCGTAAGGATGTAGCCTTTTTTTATGGGTATTTAAAGAGGAGTTGGCTGTGAAAATTTCGATTGTTGTCCCTGTTTATAATGAAGCTGATAATATTAGCGCATTGATTGCAGAGATCGTTACGGCTATGAATCAGGCTGTAGCCTATGAAATTATCTATGTTGATGACGGAAGTAATGACGACACAGCGGCGGTTTTAAAGCAGACGCAACAAAATATCAAGGCGCTGAGAGTGATTCGGCACCAGCAAAGCTGTGGGCAAAGCGCCGCCATTTATACCGGGGTAAAGGCGGCAAACTACCCTTGTATTGCAACGCTGGATGGCGATGGGCAAAATGATCCGGCCGATATTCCACGCTTGTATCAGCTATTGATGCAGCAAAGGGGAATTAGCGGCAATTTATGGATGTTAGCCGGATGGAGAAACAAACGCCATGATTCCGCCTGGCGACTTTTTTCATCGAAGTTGGCTAATGTGGTTCGTTCCGGCTTATTAGGCGATAATACGCCGGATACCGGTTGTGGTTTAAAGTTGTTTTTACGGGATGAGTTTCTGGGCTTGCCGTACTTTGATCATATGCATCGCTTTCTGCCTGCGCTTATTTTAAGGGCGGGCGGACAGGTGATTTCCGAACCGGTTAATCACAGAGCCAGGGCGCATGGCTGCTCTAAGTACGGTACCTTAGACCGGCTTTGGGTCGGAATTGTCGATATATTAGGCGTGATATGGTTGCAGAAACGGGCAAAATTGCCGGAGGTAATTGAGTGAACCTGGATAAAGAGGCAATTTGGCTGATTGTAGGTTTTGTAGGGCAGGCATTATTTTCAGCCCGATTTATTGTTCAATGGCTGAAAAGCGAACGTGAGAAAAAAAGTGTGTTCCCCATCGCTTTCTGGTATTTCAGCATCGGCGGTGGCGCTACTCTTCTGGTTTATGCGGTCTACCGGCAAGATCCGGTTTTTATCGTGGGGCAACTTACCGGTCTGTTTATTTATCTTCGAAACCTGTACTTCGTGGTTCACGAGCGTAAAAACCTAAATCTTGAATAACTCATGTATCGATTGCTGTCCATCAGGCTTTGGGTTTTCCTCCTTTGGGGCGGATTAACTGCGGTCAGCCTTTATGTTCGGCCATTATTCCCGATCGATGAAACCCGATATGCCGCCGTCGCTTGGGAAATGTGGCTTAGAGATGACTTTCTAGTCCCTTATCTAAACGGGGAAACCTACAGTCACAAGCCCCCGTTGTTATTCTGGTTAATGCAGTTAAGTTGGTGGCTGTTTGGCGTTAACGACTGGTCGCTACGCTTGATTTCACCGCTTTTTTCCCTGGCAACATTGTTTTTATCCGGCGCAGTGGCTCGCGCTTTATGGCCTGAGCGCAAGCGGATTGAAGTGCTTACGCCTTTGCTGTTGCTGGGGTCGTTCTTCTGGATGGTTTACAGCACCTTGACCATGTTCGATATGATGCTGGCGTTTTTTGCATTATTGGGCATTTACAGCTTGTTAAAATTGGTGGCTTCGGGCTTACCCTTAAAATACGGGGTGCTGTTGGGCATAGCCATAGGCGGCGGAATTCTGAGCAAAGGCCCGGTAATCTTGTTGCATATTTTGCCTGTCGCGCTGCTGTCTCCCTGGTGGCTGAAAACGGCAGTTTTTCGCTGGAAGCATTGGTATTTCTGGCTGGTTGCCGCGCTTCTAATCGGGGCTGCCATCGCGTTGTGCTGGGCAATACCGGCTGGGATTTCCGGCGGCGAGGCTTACAGGAATGAGATTTTTTTGGGGCAGACCAGCGGGCGCTTGGTCAAGTCATTTGCGCATCAGTCGCCGTGGTGGTGGTATTTAGAGGTTTTGCCGTTATTGTTGTTGCCGTGGTTGTTTTGGAAGCCTTTGTGGGCAGGATTACGCAAGCTCACCAATCAGGATTCGGGTATCCGTTTTTGCCTGGCTTGGGCGGTACCTGTTTTTATCGTGTTTTCCGTGGTCAGCGGCAAGCGTATCCATTACCTGCTACCCTTGGTTCCAGCCTTGATTTTGATAGCGGCGCGAGCCGTAGATGAAGTCACTGATACTGAGCGATGGGAGCGGGCTCATATTGCCGTGATGGCGGTTTTCGGATTGCTGGGAACGGTATTGATGGTGTTGCCTTGGCTAAATGATGCTTATCGCTGGCAGGCCGAGTTATCGTTGCTTTCGCCGGCATGGGGAGGTTTGCTGGTCATAGTCGCAGTGATTTTTGGCTTAATCAAGGCAAAAGATGCGCCGGATTCAGCGCTCACTATTTGTGCGGCCTCGGTTGCCGCATTGATAACGGTTTCCGGCGGTTTTTTTGAAGTGAAGGCCGACCGCTTCGATACCAAACCTGCCGCTCAGACGATTGCTGCTTTAATGGATGAAAACAAAGCCATTGCTTTTTACGGCAGCAAGTATCACGGACAATATCATTTTGCCGGTCGTCTTCAGCAGGCCATCACCCACATTTCAAATTTTGCCGATTTGTACGATTGGGCAAAGCTCCATCAGACCGGCTACATCATCGTGATCTACAAGGATTCCGAACCATTACCGCCGTCGCTGATCAGTTACCACTATCCCTTCAAAAGCCAAAATGTAGGCTTGCTGTCCAGTCGGGTATTGCTGGCGAACACCGCCGCAGTGCCGTTTTTTCAAAGCATGGATCTCCGTCTGATTGCGGATGATGCTGAAAAAAATGATTGATCTAAAAGATCAGTAGAGATTACCCCACCAAAACATTTAGCATAAACTGTCGGTCACGCAGAAAAATGTCCACGATTAATATCATGGGCTTGAGTAGATCAGATGGTTGGCATTCAACAGCCTGTCGCGCTGGCCGAAACGTCGTAGAAATTTGCGTGCCGGACTGAATCTGTATCATCATTGCTGTTTTAATGAATTCATAAAAGTTAATGACATCAGAATGAAACAATAAACTCACGCAAACGGGACTTAGCCATGGTCATAGTAGCGAACAACACACTCCGCGGAGATATTCCAGCCGGCATCCCAAAAAAACAGCGCATCGCCATTCAAGCTGCGGAAAAACAACGCATTCTCGAACAAAGCAACGATACGGCCGCGTGGCGGCTATGGGGACCGTATCTGAGCGAGCGGCAATGGGGTACGGTGCGCGAAGACTACAGCGCAAACGGTGATGCCTGGGATTATTTCACGCATGATCAAGCCCGTAGCCGAGCTTACCGCTGGGGCGAAGACGGCATTGCGGGGCTTTGCGATGAAAAACAGAACCTTTGTCTAGGCCTGGCGTTATGGAATGAACAGGATTCCATCCTTAAAGAGCGCCTGTTCGGGTTGACGAACGGCGAAGGCAATCATGGCGAGGACGTCAAGGAGCTGTATTACTACCTGGACGCCACTCCCAGCCATTCTTACTTGAAAATGCTCTACAAGTATCCGCAGCAGGCTTTTCCCTACCGGACACTGATTGAAGAAAACGGCAAACGCGGCAAGGACAGGCCGGAGTTTGGTTTGATGGACACCGGCGTGTTCGATGACGACCGCTATTTCGATGTGTTCGTCGAATATGCCAAGGCCGGTGTCGACGACATGCTGATGCTGATTAGCGTGCACAACCGTGGCGCGGAAGATGCTCCGCTGCATATCCTGCCGCAGCTTTGGTTCCGCAATACCTGGAGCTGGTATTCCGATGCGTCTCGTCCGACACTGTCCGCCACCGAAGACCGAACGGCAGCGAAAAGCATTGCCATACAACACCCAACGCTCGGCGACTATCGTTGCTATTTCGAAGGCGATGCCGAATTACTGTTCTGCGATAACGACACTAATGAGCCGCGCTTGTATGGCAGCCAGGGCAACGGTTTTTACAAGGATGCCTTTCATGACTACGTCATTCAGGGCCAGCTCCACGCCGTCAATCCACAACAAACCGGCACTAAGGCTGCCGGGCATTTCAAGTTTTTGGTGCCGGCTCACGGCAAGGTCGAAGTGCGTCTGCGCCTGAGCAAAGGCCAGCAGCGGCAGCCGTTTAATGGTTTCGATACGCTGTTCACGGCGCGTCGTGCCGAAGCGGATGCGTTTTATGCGGAACTGCAATCGGGACTAGCGGATGCCGATGCGAGAATGATCCAACGCCAGGCTTTCGCCGGCATGATCTGGAACAAACAGTTCTATTACTATGACATCCCTGAATGGCTGAACGGCGATCCCGGCAAGCCACCCCCGCCAGCTGAACGCCGCCATAGCCGCAACAGCGACTGGCTACATTTGAATAATGCCGACATTATTTCGATGCCGGATAAATGGGAGTACCCCTGGTATGCCTCTTGGGATCTGGCTTTCCATTGCGTTACCTTGGCGACGATCGATCCGGCCTTTGCCAAGAGCCAGCTGGTGCTGATCACGCAGGTCTGGTACATGCACCCCAACGGGCAAATGCCCGCTTATGAATGGGCGCTGGGCGATGTCAACCCGCCGGTGCACGCCTGGGCCGCCTGGGAAGTGTTCAAAACCGAGCGGGAAGCGACCGGCGGTAGCGGCGATCTCGATTTTCTGGAGCGGATCCTGCACAAGCTGATGCTCAACTTTACCTGGTGGGTCAACCGTAAGGACGCCGACGACAATAATGTTTTCCAAGGCGGATTTTTGGGGCTGGATAATATCGGCGTGTTCGACCGCAATGCACCATTTCTCCCTGGCGGAGGCCGTCTCAACCAAGCGGACGGCACCAGTTGGATGGCGATGTATTGTCTCAACCTGATGCGCATCGCGCTGGAACTGGCGTTGCATAACCGTGTTTATGAAGATATTGCCACCAAATTTTTCGAACATTTTCTTTATATCGCCAAAGCGATGACCAATATCGGCGATCAAAGCATCGGCCTGTGGCATGAACAGGACGGCTTTTTTTATGATGTGCTGCGTTTTCCCAGTGGTCAGGTGACCCCGCTCAAAGTCCGCTCCATGGTAGGACTGATTCCTTTTTTTGCGGTGGAAATCATTGAGCCGGAAATGCTGGAACGGCTGCCGGATTTCAAGCGACGGCTGCAATGGTTCTTGAATTACCGGCCCGACCTGGCTGATCTTGTGTCGCATTGGAACGTGCCGGGGCGAGGCAATCGTCATTTGCTGTCATTATTGCGTGGACATCGCATGAAGTCACTGTTGCGCCATATGCTGGACGAAACCGAGTTTTTATCCGACTACGGTGTGCGTTCCCTGTCCCGCGATCATCTCGATCATCCCTACGTGTTTTCCTGCTGCGGACTGGCGTTGACCGTGAAGTACCAGCCAGCTGAATCCGAATCCGGCGCATTCGGCGGTAATTCAAATTGGCGCGGACCGATCTGGTTTCCGGTCAATTATTTGCTGATCACATCGATCAGACGTTTCGCAGCCTACTACGGTGACGACTTCAAGGTTGAATGCCCGACCGGATCAGGGCAGTATCTTTCAATCAACGAGGTTGCCGACGAGCTGTCTTTAAGGCTGACCCGGATTTTCCGCAAAGATCAGCAAGGACGCAGACCGGTATTCGGCAGCAATGAAAAGTTGCAGAACGACCCGAACTTTAAGGATTACATTTTGTTCCATGAATATTTTCACGGCGACAACGGCAGCGGCATAGGCGCATCGCACCAGACCGGCTGGACCGGACTGGTGGCGAGATTGTTGGGAGAACCGTAATCCGTACGGCTGGAAGATATGCTGATAGCTTCTTATTAATAAAAAACGGTCACCACGAAGACACGAAGGGCACGAAGTTGTATTTCTTCGTGTCTTCGTGGTGAATAAAAGGCTTTTAAGCCAGCTTGACTCGTTGCCCAGTCGCCGCAGATTGCAAGGCGGCAACGATGATTTGGCAATTGGCTTTGGCATCTTCCAGCGGCAGCTTCGGGGCTTTGCCGTTTAACACGCAATCGCTGAAATGCTCGATTTCCAGGCGGAAGTGATTCGCCGTCGGCAGCCATTCTTCATTCGGTTCGCCGCCTTCAGTCCACCATGAAATCATCGGCACATCATCGGGCATACTCCAGACGTTATGGCATTTAAGGCCGCCTAAGGTGCCGATGATTTCATACTCGCAGCGCCGGGCGCGCTCGAAGCTGAAATCGAAATGCGCATATTTCCCGTCGCCGAAATCGATGATGCCGCTGGTCGCAATATCGGCGCCGCTCTCGATATATTTGGCTACGGCGGTTACCGAGGCGGCAGGTTCGTCGAAAAACATCCGCGCCGAATGGATCGCATAACAGCCGATGTCCCACATCGCACCGCCGCCATTTTCGACGCTTTCCGCCAGACGATAAAGCCGCGCAGGCCGCATCATGAATGAATAGCTGGAGCGCACCGACCTGACTTCGCCGATCAATCCCGACTCAATTAATTCCCGCACACGATCATGCTGCGGGTGGAAACGGTACATAAAGCCTTCCATGACGGTGACGTTATGCCGCCGAGCGGCGGTTTGAATGGCTTCAATGTCGGCGACGGTTAATGCCATAGGCTTCTCGCACAGTACATGTTTGCCGTGCTCGATGGCGCGCAATGTCCACGCGGCATGTTCGTGGTTGGCTAGCGGCAGGTATACGGCATCGATTTCGGGATCATCGAGCAACGCTTCGAGGTTGTCATAAGTGCGCACCTGTTGCTGTTGCGGCGCATACTGCGCCAGTGTTTGCGCGGCGGCACCGGGGCGGCGGCTGGCTATGGCAACCAGCTCGGCATTGGATGCTTCGACGATGGCAGGCATCAGGCGTTCGTTGATTCGTGCTGCGCCTAAAATACCCCAACGCAGTTTGGTTTTGTTGGTCATAAGTTTGTGCCTTTAGTGAGCTGGGTTTATTTCAACAGAGGATGGTCTTTCGGTAATTGCCGCGCTATCCATAACGCTAATTTATGCTTCATATTCACGCCGTTTTCCTGGTCAAGCGCCAAAGGCTGGATAAGTTGATCATTGACCAGCAGGCGGTAAAGACATTCAGTCTTGTCTTTTGCCGAGTCGGTCGCGGAAAACCCGGTATAGCCGCGATTTTTCGCATAATTTTCAGCAACCTCAAGCGCTTTTTTCAGTAGCTGGGGTTCATTCTTTAACTTAGTCATCGATGCCCGTCCTTATGTGCTTTAGTAATTTCATTCTATCAGTGATTATCAGTCAAATCTGTATTCTATTTTTCTAATGTTTGCTGCAAAAAATCCCACTGCCGGTCAATAAATCCTTGCAGGGGCTGGTATTGAGTTTTGTAGTTCATTTTCCGGCAGTCGGCAATCCAATATCCCAGATAAAGCCAGTCCAGGCCCAAATTTTGTGCATGTTGTATTTGCCAAAGCACTGCATAAACGCCGGGGCTGTAATCCGAAAACTTGGGATCGAAAAAGGTATAAACGGCGGATAGGGCGTTATCAAGGCAGTCTACAATGGCCACAGCGGCCAGCTTGCCACCACAAAAAAATTCTACAAATTGGGTATTGCACCATGAACTGCCTAAAAATTTAATGTACTCGTCCGGGCTGCTATTCGCCATGTTGCCCTCGGCATGGCGCTGTTTTTGGTAACGCTGATAAAGGTCGTAATGAGCTTGTTCGAAAACGGCGGGCTTGATGACTGCCGTGGTTTGCAGGTTCTTTTGCAAACAACGTTTCTGGCGGCGGTTGGGTTTAAACTGCGCAACGGGCAGACGCACCGGAACGCACTGCGAACAGTGCTCGCATTGGGGGCGGTAAACGTCATCGCCGCTACGCCTGAAGCCGTGAGCGATAAGCAGCGAGTAAATGGCGGTATCGATCCCGAATGAGGGATTAACAAACGCGGTTTGCGCTTGCTCGCCCTCCAGGTAGCTGCAAGGGTGCGGGGAGGTAAGCAGTAAAGGGATAGAGGTCATAAAAGCTGCCGTCGTAAATTCAAATTGCCCGGATGTATCGCAGACCGGTTCAAGTTGCATGATGCCTTATTTGTAACGCTTCCCCAAATCTATCACGTTTAGCCATGGCATTGCGCGTTGCCGCGATTATATTTCTTCAATCGGTCAAACCCTTTATAATAGTTCGCTTATAAAAGGACTACAGGGCATGTACCCATTCTATGACTAATTTGAATAACGCGCTTTTAACGCGCTTGGATCAACTGAGCGAAAACGGTCATCAGCATCTGCTTTGCGGCGGACTTAAAGGGATAGAGAAAGAAAGCCTGCGCATATCCAAAGACGGATTCATCGCCCAAACCCAGCATCCCAAAGCATTAGGCGCGGCACTGACCCATCCTTACATCACCACGGATTATTCCGAAGCTCTGATCGAACTGATTACCCCGCCGTTTGCCGATGTCAAAGATACGCTGGATTATTTGCACAACATCCATCAGTTTGTGTATCAGCATCTGGACAATGAAATCCTGCTCGGCGCAAGTATGCCCTGCGGCATTGACGGCGACGAAAGTATACGCATCGCCGAATACGGATCGTCCAACATAGGCCGGATGAAGCATGTTTACCGGCACGGTTTATGGCATCGCTACGGCAGAACCATGCAGTCGATTGCCGGCATCCATTTCAATTATTCGGTGCCTGAAGCCCTGTGGCCGGTCTTGCATAAAGAAAAAAACAGCCCATTGAGTCCGGAGCAGTTCACTAACGATGCCTACTTCGGCCTGATCAGGAATTTCCAGCGCATGGGCTGGTTGATTTTATATTTGTTCGGCGCATCGCCGGCCATCTGCAAAAACTTCTTCAACAGCCGACCGGAGTTAATGACGCAGTTTGAAGAATTCGATAACGGCACGCTGTATCATCCCTATGCGACGTCGTTACGGATGAGCGACATCGGCTATAAGAGTAAAAACCAGGCTAACCTGAAAATCGATTACAACTCGATAGACGGCTATGTCAGCAGCTTGGGTGCGGCCATTAGCACGCCTTATCCCGAGTACGAAAAAATCGGCACCTTGGTTGACGGCCAATACCGTCAATTGAACAGCAATATTTTACAGATCGAAAACGAGTTTTACAGCACCATGCGGCCTAAACAGATTGCCCAGTCCGGCGAAAAGCCGACACTGGCGCTTAAGCGTCGCGGGGTGCGTTACATAGAAATGCGCTCGCTGGATCTGGACTTGTTTAATCCGATCGGCATCGATGAAGACAAAGCCCGTTTTATCGAAGCGCTGCTGTTGACCTGCCTGTTGCATGACAGCCCGAAAACCTCAGACCAGGAGCAACAGGTTAACAACGCCAATCAACTGGCTGTCGCCAATTTCGGCAGGAAGCCGGGGCTGGAACTTAATAAAAATAACCAAAAAATCCTGTTGCACGATTGGGCGTTTGAAATTTTTGAGTCGATGCAGCCGGTGTGCGCAATTCTCGATCAGGATAATGTGGAAAAACCCTACAGCGCGGCGTTGGAAAAACAGCAGATATTGGCCGATAACCCCGACTTAACCGCATCGGCGCGGATGCTGGAACAGATGACTCAATTGCGGCAGCCGTTTGCCCGTTTCGCATTAAATACCTCGACCGAACACGGACGGTATTTCAAGCTCAATCGACTAGATGACATTAAGACCCTTAAATTTAATGACATGGCCGCAGAGTCTCTTGCCAAGCAGCAGGAAATCGAAAGCAGAAAGCAGCTCCCTTTTGACGATTTCTTGAAGCAGTATTTTCTGCAAGCGTATTAACTGTTCCTGGTCACGAAAATTAAGTTGATGCTGGTTGTAGACGAGCGCACTTGCCCCCATATAGGCATCAACTAAGCGGCGACACAAGCGCCACAACAAGGAAAACACATCAATGACAACTTTCGATATAAAGCAACTGCAAACCGAGCTGGAGCATAAGAACCCGCGCGTCATCCTGAAGAAAGCGCTGGAGCTGTTCGACAATATCGCGATCTCTTTCAGCGGCGCGGAAGACGTGGTGCTGATCGACATGGCGGTGGCTATCAGGAAAGATATACAGGTTTTTTCCCTGGATACCGGACGCCTGCATCCTGAAACCTATCGTTTTATCGAAAAAGTCAGGAAGCATTACCAAATCGACATCGAGTTGTTGACGCCGGACAGGGAGGTATTGGACAGCTTCGTCAAAAGAAAAGGCCTGTTCAGCTTTTATGAGGACGGCCATCAGGAATGCTGCGGCATCCGCAAGGTCGAGCCGTTAAAACGCAAGCTGGCCCATGTCGACGCCTGGATTACCGGCCAGCGCAAAGACCAAAGCCTGGACACCCGGCAAGACATTCCCGAGGTGCAGATAGACACGGCCTTTTCGACCGAGGGGCATCAGCTGGTTAAGTTTAACCCCTTGTTGAACTGGAGTTCGGCGCAGGTTTGGGATTATATCGAAGCCTATCAGGTTCCCTATAACGAATTGCACGAAAAAGGCTACATCAGCATAGGCTGCGAACCGTGCACCCGCGCCGTGCTGCCTAACCAGCATGAAAGGGCAGGGCGATGGTGGTGGGAAGAGGGAACAAAAAAAGAATGCGGACTGCATGCGGGGAATTTGAAAAAGTAAGTCATTTTTGCAATAGCTTATTTAATATATAGAACACGGATGCCAAAAGTAGGCGCCTCCAGGCGACACTGATCAGACGGATTTTTTTATCCGTGTCATCCGCGTTCCATTTTCGTAGATGTTGATGCCGCCTATTTTTTAGGGCTTACACCACGTTCCCGCAATGCCCAATAAAAAATCAACGTCCCGAACGCGGCGGTCAGGTGTTTTAGCGAATGGCCGCTGATCAATCCGAGAGTGCTATATAGCTCGGCATCGAACAGCTCCATCAGTTTCGATGCCGAATAAGCGCCGATGATGCCCCAAATATACCTGTCGTGATTCAATTCCGATTCAAACAGCCACAGGATCAGCGGTATCAGCAACACCGGCAAAAATTGCACCAGCACGTAGGCGCGCAAATCGCCGTGGCCGCCCAGTTCCGTCAGATACCAGTAAATCACCGAAGTCGCGCCAAATACCAGCAACGGGACGAATAATTTGCCGGCCAGCCGGGTCGAAACATATTCCCCGACAATGGCGCTGAACAGGGCCGTGAACGCAATCGTCATCGGCAGGCGGTCCCAAAGCAGGGTCTGGTTGCCGGGTTGGTAATGGTAGTACGCGGAACCGAAACCGGTTAAAAACACCCCGGTAAAAAACGCCAGATACAGCGGTCGCAATTCGGCCAATCCGCGGGTTGCCTGGCGCAGCGCGACCAGCCGCATGCCCATGATACCGATAATCACGAACGGCAAATTAGACAGTACGTTGAAAAAGTTGGCTATACCGAGCATGTGGCGCCGGTCGGCAAAGTTATGGTAACCCGGCTGTTGGGCAATGGGGTCGATGCTGAGAATCGCGATCACCGCGACAACAGTGATCGCCAGCATAATTTTCAGGCGGTAATCTATAAGCATAATTTGTAAATAGGTTGTAATAACAAGGGACAGATGGTAGTCGCTCTTGTATGATTAGGGTACACCTTGTTATTTCATGGAGTACCATCATGCCTATTTTGCTTGCATTAATCGGTTTTATCATCGTTGTGGCGCTGCTTTTTATCGGCATTTACAACCGGCTCGTCAACTTGCGCAACGGCGTTAAAAACGCCTTTTCCCAGATAGACGTTCAGCTGACCCGGCGTTACGACTTGATACCCAACCTGGTTGAAGCCGTAAAAGGCTACATGAAACACGAGAGGGAAACGCTCGATGCCGTTATTACAGCGAGGAATGCTGCGGTGGCCGGGCTTAAGGCGGCGGGGGCGAACCCTTCCGATCCCGAAGCAATTCGGCAGCTGGCGGGCGCAGAAGCGGCGCTTCAAGGCAGTCTGGGCAAAATGTTCGCCTTGGCCGAGGCCTATCCAGACCTCAAAGCCAACCAGAACATGATGCAGTTTCAGGAAGAACTCTCGTCCACCGAAAACAAAGTGGCTTTTGCCCGGCAGGCGTTTAACGATGCGGTGATGACCTATAACAACGGGCGGGAGAATTTCCCCAACAATATCCTGGCCGGGATGTTCAATTTTAATCCTGCCGAACACCTGGAAATAGAAACTCCGGAAAAACGCGAAGTACCGAAAGTCTCGTTTACTTAAAATCGCTTAGGTGTAACAGATGAACTTCTTTCAAAGCCAGGACGATGCCCGCCGCAAGACTCGATCCCTAATCTTGATGTTCATGCTGGCCGTGATTGCGATCGTCGCGGCAGTCAATCTGGTGATAACGGCGCTGATCATTAACGTGGGCGATGAAGGGGGCGAGGCGATACTCCCCGATTTAAACTGGTTGATCGAAAACCGGTCGTTGGTGGCGGTCATTTCGCTAGCCACCATCGGCTTTATCAGCCTGTCCAGTCTTTACAAGATTGCGTCATTGAGCTCAGGCGGCGGCAAGGTTGCCCGGAGCCTTGGTGGTACTTTGATTACCGCGGAAAGCAAGGATCCGCTGCGCCGCCGTTTGTATAACGTCGTCGAAGAAATGGCGATTGCCTCCGGCATTCCGATGCCGGAAGTTTATGTACTGGAGCAGGAGTCCTGCATTAACGCCTTTGCGGCTGGATTTACCGCCAGCGACGCGGCAGTGACTGTCACGCGCGGCGCGCTGGAAACGCTGTCCAGGGACGAACTGCAAGGCGTGATCGGTCATGAGTTCAGCCATATCCTCAACGGCGATATGCGGCTGAATACGCGGCTGATGGGCTTTTTGTTCGGCATTCTGGTTATCGGGCTGATCGGCAGGGCGGTGTTGAATAGCGCCCGATACGGTAGCGTCCGTTCCGGCGATTCCCGGCGTGACGGCACGGCCGCCATTTATCTGGCCGGTTTAGGGTTGTTTCTGATCGGCTATATCGGCGTCTTTTTCGGGCAACTGATCAAGGCGGGGGTATCGAGGCAGCGCGAGTTCCTGGCCGACGCCTCAGCCGTGCAATTTACCCGTCAGACAGTCGGCATAGCGGGCGCGTTGAAAAAAATAGCCGCCGCCCAGCAAGGCTCTGAACTACAGGCGGTGGATACCGATGAAGTCAGCCACATGTTGTTTGCGACCGGCGCGTCATTCAGTTCATTGCTGGCGACCCATCCGCCGTTGATTCAGCGTATCAAGGCCTTGGAGCCGAATTTTGATGCGTCGGAAATAGACCGGCTTGCCGAACGCATGCCCGATCAAATTCAAAATGGCTCGGAAGTGGCAAAAGAAAGTTCAACAGCAGCCGGTTTTGCGCCGCAAGATTTTGCCGTCACACCCGATGCGGTGACTGAAACGGTCGGTATGCCCGATGAAGGGCATATTCAGCTTGCCTCAAGCCTGCGCCGGTCGATACCCGAAAGCCTGTATCTGGCCGCCCATTCCGGCACTGACGCGTTGCCGCTGGTCTTGGCGTTGCTGCTTGATGCCAACGAGACCGTGCGCCGAACCCAATTGGACCTGATTGCCGAACAATTGGGCGGCACGACGGTGATGGCGGCCGAAACGCTGCAACCGGAAATACAAAAGCTCGGTACGGCGTTTCGCCTGCCTTTATTGCAAATCGCCTTCCCACTGATTAAAAACCGGCCGCAAGAGCAGCTTGAACGTATAGCCGACTTGGTGCAGCGATTGATCGAGGTTGACGGCATTGTCGATACTTTTGAGTTTGCGTTGAGCCGCGTGCTAAAAAGCCATTTGAACGATGCCGCGCACCCGCAACATCGGCACGGAAACCTCCTCCTGACGCAGCTGCCGGAAGCGGTCGGCACCTTGTTTTCGGTCATGGCCAAGCAAGGCCATACTGAAACCGGTACTGCCGTTACCGCTTACCAAAAAGGCATGGAATCGTTGGGCCGTTACCAGCCGCGCATAAAAATGCTGATTGATACCCAACAATGGCCGGATTATGCGCCGCCCCAGAACTGGGCTTTTTCTACAGACGCCGCGCTGGATCAGCTGGATGGACTACAGATGCCGGACAAACAGGCCTTAATTTCCGCGCTGGTACTGACGATTTTTCATGACGGCAAAGTCGCCATTTACGAGGCCGAGCTGCTAAGAGCCATATGCGCAATCTTGCATTGTCCGCTGCCGCCGTTTGTTTTTGATGCAGGACGATAAACTTTGATATAGCCTTATTAATAAGCTGTATCGGTTATCTAAAGGTCAGTTAGACTGAAAGCTTGAATAAAATTCACATTAAGAGGGTAAACAGCATGTCAGCAATCATTTATATTTTAACCGTTATCTATGTCGTTTATGTCATCTATACCGTGGTGACGGATCAGAAAAAAGGCACATGATTGGAAATAGTGGGATGCAAATAGTGTTGCGGGAGCTGTAAGTCAAACCTGTGCAGTCTACTTTTGTCATCTGCGTGCTATGTTTCACGCGATTATCGCTCGGACGGACTCGCCACCAACAGCCGGTTAACCTGTTCAATATCATCCTGGCTCAGACTGCTGGCCGCTTGTTTTAGCTTGATGCTGTTGATCAAGTAATCATAACGGGCGCGCGAAAAATCCCGTTTTGCCCGGTATAAATTCCGTTGTTCGTTCAATACATCGACCATGTTTCGAGTGCCTGCGCCAAAGCCCGCTTCGGTCGCTTCCAGGGCGCTGGTTGCCGATATCACCGTGGCTTTTAGGGCGGCTACGCGGCTGATGGTGGACATGACGCCGCGGTAGGCATCTTTCACCTGGCGTTTCACCGCCCGTTTTTTAGCAATCAAATCCTCTTTGGCGGCTTGATATTCGTAGGCGGCCTGACGGGTTCTGGAATTTACCGCGCCGCCTTCAAACAGCGGCACCTCCAGTTGCACGCCGACGTTCTGGGTGTCGCCCCGAAAACCAAAGCTGCTGTTATTGTCGGATGCCCCGTAAGAGGCAACCAAATCCAGGCGGGGCAGGTGGCCGTTACGTTGCACGTCGATAGCTTTGCGCGATATTTCGGCCTGATTGAATGCCGAAATGATGCTGAAATTATTGAGTTCGGCCGTATCGCTCCATGCCGACATATCCGCCGGTTCAGGCTTGAGTAACGGGAGTTGTTCGCCTAGCGCATTCAGCGAGGCATCGTTTTCGCCGATGATTTCCCGCAATGCTTCTTTTTGATTATCCAGGTTATTGACGGCGTCTATTTCATTGGCGTTGGCTTGGTCGAACCCCGCTTGTGCTTCGTTAACATCGGTGATGGCGTTAATACCTACCTCGAACCGTTGCTTGGCTTGGTACAGTTGCCGGGCGATAGCCTGCTTTTCCGCGGTAGCAAATTGCAGATTATCCTGAGCATAAAGCACATTGAAATAGGCTTCAGTCGTGTTGACCATCAGGTTTTGCAATTCGGCCAAGTACGCCGCTTCAGCCTGGGCTATTTGATTGTCG
>Ga0208789_1000391_pt1 | contig 43590 bp, 57 predicted proteins | sample Methanotroph_Enr_FD_187368 | JGI IMG/M metagenome (GOLD analysis project Ga0208789, IMG submission 187368) | Enriched soil microbial communities from Old Woman Creek wetland in Ohio, USA - Methanotroph_Enrichment_5 (SPAdes) (version 2) | ecosystem: Environmental > Terrestrial > Soil > Wetlands...
GTCTCCTCAACATGAATGCTCATTCATGCTTGCACTTCTATTATATGAACAGTGATTCATGCTGTCAATAAAAACGAGAACAAAAAAACCACATATCGCTATGTGGTTCATTGATTGATTAGACTTTTTCGATTTCGCTGAAGTCGACATCAACGGAGGTCGCGCGTCCGAAGAAGACGGTTTCGACCTTGACGGATCCACTATCCTTGTCGATAGATTGGATTTTGCCTTCGGTGCCTTCAAGCGGTCCGTGAATGACCTTGACGAGGTCTCCAACTTCATAACGTTCGTACATGCTGCTGTCGATCATGCCCATCCGCTTTAAGACTGGTTCGATTTGTTCGCGGGGAACCGGGAACGGCTTTGTGCCACCGCCGGAAGATCCGACGAATCCGGTAACGCCTGGAGTGTTACGGACCATGTACCAAGCTTCATCGGTCATGATCATTTCGATGAAAACATAACCAGGATAGAGGTTTTTCATTCTTGTCTTGCCAGTCGGAATGCCTTCTTTGAGAACGGCTTCTTCCTGTTCGGCGACGATGATACGGAAGACGAAACTTTGCAACCCCATCGATTCAACGCGGCGGGTTAAGTTGTTGGCGACTTTATTTTCATGGCTGGAATACGTGTTAACCACGTACCATTGCTTTTCGCTTTTTTCCATTGTTTTTCTCCTATAGCGACTTAAAGACGTTTTCGAGGGCGCCTAAAAGCTTTCCGACTGCGACGTCTTCAAGCGATAAGACGATGGCGGCGAACGCCGCGATCACGAGGACCACGAGAATCGCGGGGAGCAAGTCTTCGCGCTTTGGCCAACGCACTCTTTTTCCTTCACGGATGACTTCACCGGCATATTTTTTAATAGACATAAAGGTTCCTCCTATTTACTTTCTTTGTGCAACGTAGGTTTGTTGCATTTCGGGCAGAATTTATTGAGCTCCAGACGTACGGTAGCGTCATGACTGCGTTTCGTCGCGGTATAGTTCCGGCTTAAACACTCGGAGCAAATTAAAATGACTTTTGAACGCATATCATCACATCCTTTATATATCATCTAGCGTGTAAAATATACCATATGAAAAAAGACCTGTCAAACTATATTATTGCTTTGCCCGTCCATAGGACAACCCCATGAACACGCACAACCTTTTTGATACTTGCTTCAAGAAATGCGATAATAATAAATAAGTTGTCATTTTATGACGCATCCTCTCGAATGAGGTAACCCCCTTATGGCATCCACGCACCAGAAATCAAGGATGGACCGAATGATTAAAAACGCACTGCCTTTAATGGCGTTGCTCTTTTCCTCCGGCGCCCTCTTTTCATGTTCCGAACCTTATGTCTATGTCTTGGTCGATGGCATTTATGACCTAACTTTTTATTATAAGTCCGATGACACCGACATTTTCACTGTTGACGCCGGATCGACTTTTACTATCGCTACCGTCGATGAAGAACCGCCGGCCTCTGTTGCTCATTCTGTCAAAGCCTACACCAATTCACAAGGGGAAAAATTCAAGACATGGCATACGTTCGTCTTCTCTGATCCATTTCTTGCAGCCTATCAATATTATTGTTCCACGGTCGAATACAATTATCTCTATCTCAAAGCCAGCGATGAGGACGAAACCCTCAAATATTTTATGTTTGGGAAACGTGGCAATGAGGACGAATCGATTATGACCATGACGTATGTCAATTTTCATGTGGCCCGTCCGGATAAAACGCAGATTGCCACGATGACTTTTTCACTTCGCGACCCTGTAATCGTTTAACGATAATCCTTTGCGATTTCTCTCACTTTCTGCCGCATTCTCAGCATGAGACGGCAGACTTTTCTTTTGGTCATGTGCATGATGCTTTCGATTTCCTCGTAGCTATAACCCAAAACACGATACGCCAAAACCGCCTTTTCTTCAGGAGACAAATCATTGTCGTTAGCTTCCGCCAAACGCTGGATACTCTCATCAAAATTGATTTCTTCGGTAATGTAGTTATGCGTGGTATCCATGGATTGCGCGAGCCGGAAGTTTTGTTCGCATTCGTCGCCGGCGTCGAAACTTACCGCAGTATTTAGCTGACCCGCGCCGTAGCCATTCATACGCCTAAGAAAGCTGATTAATTCCCTTTCCATCAACAGTTTCCAGTAAGAGAAGAAGCAAGACTTCTGGTAATCGTAATGTTCACAAATCAGTAATGTCGCTTCGATAGATGTGATCTTCATGTCATCATATTCCAGCCCGCAGTAGCGATTCCGGTTGAGTGTCTCATAAATCAAAATATCCCGAATGTCGCGGTAACGAAAAAGAAGCATTTTCAGTGCTTCTTCATTTTGCTGGCGGACGAGGCAAACGAGTTCATCGTCGCTGACGTCATATTTCATAGAAATCCCCCTTATCGGGGAGTGCGATTATTATATATGTTGGCAAGCAAGACAGCCGTCGCGACCGAGGCATTCAGCGAATTGACATGACCCACCATCGGGATTTTAACGATGAAGTCGCTGTTCTCAAGTACAAGGTGGCTGACGCCTTCGCCTTCGCTGCCGACGACGAGGACAACGGCCATCTTATAATCAACGGAGCGATAATCGGCTTTGGCGCTGCCATCGCTGGCCACGGCCCAATAGCCTTTTTTCTTCAATTCCTTTAGGGTTTGGCTCAAGTTGACGACTTGACACACCGGGACGTGATCGATGGCCCCCGTGGAAACCTTGGCTACCGTGGCGTTTAAGCCCACTTGGCCGGTTTTCTTGATAATTACGCCATCGGCGCCAAATGCGTCTACGCTGCGTAGAATCGCCCCAAAATTATGGGGGTCGTTTATTTCGTCAAGCATGACCAATAATGGATATTTTTTTGCTTCTGCCTTATGACATAGTTCCTCAAGGGAAACGTAACGGTAATCTTCGACTTCTGCCACGATGCCCTGATGGACGCCGTGAGAGACCAACTTATCTAACTCTTCGACACTCCTTTTTTCGGAAGTGATTTTCCGCCGCGCGATGGTGTCAATGGTCTGTCCGTCACGAAAAGACGGTGCTAAAAAAACCCTGATGACCTTCCCATCGAGTAACGCGCTATAAACGGTATTTCTTCCATAAATATATTGTGCCATAGGTTCCTTTGGGAGTGTCGCAGTCTAGTATCGATATAAAAGCGTTTAAATATCGGTGGAAACACGAAGTTCAATCGGTTTTAAAGATGTACGTAGTTCATCGACGAACGCCGTGGTTGTGGCCTTACTCATATAGGCGATCGTTAAAGTCACGCGGAGACATGGCGTATTCTGTAAAACCACCATTTGCGATTGGATATCGCGGATGCTGACGCCAAGATGGAAAGCAATCAAGTGAATCGTCTTTAAAACAGGGACATCCGCAGGGATGACAACGACGATTTTGGGGACACGGCGGGAAGCCAATTTTTCGACCTTCCGTAATGAAATAAGCGTCACTAAGGCAATCATTGTCGTCAAGATAGCGATGACAAAGTTTCCTGAGCCGGCAGAAATGCCGATAGCCATGACGAGCCACAACGTGGTCGCGGTAGTTAAACCTTTAATATCGGTTCCAGTTTGAATGATGGTTCCAGCGCCTAAAAAGCCGATGCCAGGAACGATTTGCGCCGCTAAACGAGCGGGGTCACGATCATTGCCGACGAAGCCATAGACAGAAATAATCGTAATTAATGCCGAACCAACGGAAACCAAGATATGGGTCCGTAATCCTGCAGAGTGGCCGTGATACTCGCGCTCGAAGCCAATGATGCCAGCTAAGATTACAGCCATCAATAAACTGAGAACGAGGAGAATCAAGTTGCCCCATGGCGCTGCCAAACTATTAAACCAATCGATAATCATTTTATCGATGGTATCGACAGGTTCCATTGTATAAAGAGTGTGTAGCATAAATATACCTTCTTTCGTTTACAGGATTTTCCGCTGAATGAGCTTTTGGCGAATTTCGTCGCTGAGGGCAAAATTCTTCTCGGATTTAGCGGATAAATAGGATGAATATAATTTTTTATCCTCTTCGGTAAGAATGGGATAATGGACATCTAAACCAAGTATAGAGAACATATCCCGCAATGTAAATAAGAGCCCTTCGGCTTTCTTTGTATCGAGCGGGCGCGCCCTTAACGTCTGGTTGGCTTCCTTGACGACGCTGAACAGTTCGGTCAAGGCATTCGCCGTATTTAAATCTTCCGCCAAAGCTGATAAGAATGGCTGAATCGCCGTTGCTTTTCCTTGATCGATCGTCTGGCCGTTAAGCTGTAAGGCGACCGCGAGTTGGCAATAAGCGCTTTCCATTTTCAAAAGCTCGCTTTGATTTCCGCTGATGATGTCATCGGTAAGATTGACCGGCGCTCGGTAGTGAGTGCCGAGTAACAAGAGCCTAATGGCGTTACCGCCGTATTTGGCGATGGCATCTTTGGCGGTAATCACGTTACCGACCGATTTGCTCATCTTTTCGTTATTCAAATTAATAAAGCCGTTGTGCAGCCAATAATGGGCAAGTTTATTATGGTTGAGCGCTTCGCTTTGAGCGATTTCGTTATCGTGATGTGGGAACTTGAGGTCGAAGCCACCGCCGTGGATATCGATGATTTTATCTGGAAAAATCGAGTTGACCATGACTACGCATTCGGTATGCCATCCGGGACGGCCGCGGGACCAAGCAGAGTCCCAAGCGACGCCGATATCGGTGGCTTTCCATAACGTGAAGTCAAGCGGCGATTCTTTCTTGCTGTTCTCTTCGATGCGCGCTCCGACGAGCAGGTCATCGAGTTTCATGTTGCTGAGCGTGCCATAATCGGGAATTGACGTGACCCGGAAGTAGACGTCACCATCGATTTCATAAGCCGCGCCGGCTTTAATCAAACTATCAATAAAATGGATGATTTGCGGCATATATTCGGTGACGCGAGGCGTCAGGTTCGGTAGACGTGAATGTATTTCTTTAGCGGCTTTCTCAAACGCTTTAATGTAATGGTCGGTAATTGTCTTTTCGGATTTACCTTCCTCGAGAGCTTTGTTAATGATTTTATCGTCGACGTCAGTGTAGTTGCTGACATAAGTGACTTGGTAACCGATATATTCAAAAAAGCGGCGCAACACGTCAAAAACGACGACCGGCCGCATATTGCCGACGTGCACATCGTTATAGACCGTGGGACCGCAGACATACATGCTGACTTTCCCCGCATGGATCGGGGTAAAGGGTTCGATCTTGTTGGTCAAACTATTGTAAAGCTTGATATCCATTTTTTCGGCTCCTTTAAATGATTATAACAAAATAAGGAATATTTTGTTGCTATATTGTGGCTCTTTTAGCGCTCAAAATCAACAAAGAAATGAAAGAATAAAACAAATTATTTGAGACAGATATCGAGTATCTCTTCGGGCGTTTCCACAATGAAATTCGCACCTGCCTCGACGAGTTCGGCAACGCTTCTGAAACCCCAAGCTACGCCGATGGTTTTGAGTCCTGCGTTTTGTCCAGTATAGATATCCACATTGCTGTCGCCGACAAAAACAGCGGTCTTCAAATCCACTTTCTGTGAGGCAAGCATTTCCAGTAACGGGCTGGCGTCCGGTTTCGGTTTTGCACCTGGTTTTTGCCCCAAAACGCCGGCAAATCGGCGCCCGAAAAAGTGAGTCACGACATCTTGGGCAAGAAAGTCGGGTTTATTGGAATAGACGTAGGTATTAATCTGTCGTTTTCGCAGTTCATCCAGTAACGGGATAATCCCGGGAAAAGGCTTGGTTTTATTTCTTTGGTTGGCAAAATATTTCGGCAAATAGGACGCTTTGAGTTTGGCTTCATCCTCGGGTTGATGCGCACACTTTTCGAGGGCTTTGCTGATGAGAAAATCTGCGCCATTGCCTACCATCGCTTGGATTTCTCTAGTCGGTAACGTCGGATAACCGCATTCCGTAAGAGCGCCGTTCAGGGCACCTGAAAGGTCCTCAATCGTATCGAGGATAGTGCCGTCTAAATCAAAGACTACAGTTTTGAACATAAGGACTCCTATAAAAAAGGGCTCGCCGATGAGGGCTGCCCTTTTATTCTATTACTTATTTGGGGAAACGGACGCGAGGAACATACGACGTATGTAATAATTCATGCGCTAAGTGGCCGTTGGGCTTTCCTAGGTAAGTATCATACAAAGCCTGAACTTGGGTGTTACGGTGCGATTGACGGAGGACTTGCTTCTCGTCTTCGCTGTAAAGCACTTTGGCCCGTTTGGCCATATAAGTATCCAGAATATCCGATTTCTCGTTCGGGAGGAAGACGGGTTTGACGAACGGTTGTCCGCCGCCGTTGATGCAGCCGCCGGGGCATCCCATAATTTCGATAAAGTGATATTTCGATTTTCCGGCTTTCATTTCCTCGAGTAGCGGTTTGGCATTATGCATGCCGGAGACCACCGCAACGTTCAGAATGAGGCCGTTGATATCAAGACTGGCTTCTTTTAGGCCTTCTAAGCCACGCACAGCCTCAAACTTAATTAAGTCGTGTTCTTTTCCGGTAAGGACGAAATAGGCCGTGCGAAGGGCCGCTTCCATGACACCGCCGGTGACGCCGAAGATAACGCTGGCGCCAGTATATTCGCCAAGGAAGTCTTGATCGAAGGCTTCTTCGGGTAATTTATTCCAATCCATGCCACTGCGTTTAATCATTTTGGCGAGTTCGCGGGTGGTTAACACCGCGTCGACATCGGGGAGATGATCCTTATTGGCGTTTTGCGGGCGAGTCTTCTCATATTTCTTGGCCGTGCAAGGCATGATCGAAACGACAAAGATGTCTTTCGGGCTGAGATAGTTCTTTTCGGCAAAATAGGATTTGATAAGGGCACCCATCATTTCATGGGGTGATTTGCAGGTGCTGACATGCGGGATCAAATCCGCATAGAATAACTCCAGATAATTGATCCAGCCTGGCGAACAGGAGGTGACCATCGGCAGAGTCCCGCCGGTTTTGATGCGGGTCAACAGTTCGGTGGCTTCTTCCATAATCGTGAGGTCAGCGGCAAAGTTGGTGTCAAAGACGCGGTAGAAACCGAGACGGCGTAAAGCCGCGACCATCTTGCCGGTGCCGGCAGTACCAATCGGTAAGCCGAATTCTTCGGCGATGGCAGCGCGGACGGCCGGGGCAGTCTGAACGATGACTTTTTTACCTTGGCGAATAGCTAAATCGACAGCGCCGATCTCGCTTTTCTCGCTGAGGGCGCCGGTTGGGCACACGTTAATGCATTGACCGCAGTAAATGCACGGGACTTGGTCAAATGGTTTGTTGAAAGCAGGACCGACGATGGTTTTGAATCCGCGGTTCTGGAACGCTAAGATGCCAGTGCCTTGAGCTTCGTTGCAGCGAATGATGCAACGGCCGCAAAGAACGCATTTGGACATGTCGCGGACGATGGAAGGCGTTAAGTCGTCGAGCGTACGTGGGATTTTCTCACCGGCGAAAACATCATCGCGGGCGCCGGTTAAGTTGGCGACGTTGAGAAGTTCGCAGTTATTGTTCTTGGTGCATTCTTGGCAGTTCCGGTTATGGTTAGAGAGCAAGAATTCAACGCTATGGCGGCGGGCTTCGTGGGCTTTCGGGCTGGAGATGATGATTTCCATACCTTCGTTAATCGGGAAAACGCAAGAAGCGATGAGACCTCTGGCGCCTTTGACTTCAACTAAGCAGACACGGCACGAACCGCTGCTGCACTTACCATCGTGGAATGCACAGAGCGTCGGGATGTTGTAGCCACATTCTTTGGCGGCTTGGAGGATGGTTTGACCGGCTTCCACTTGGAAAGGCTGGCCATCGATTTTAATATTGATCTTTGCCATATTTTTCTCCTCCTACCGTTTCACGATGGCATTAAATTTGCAGGACGCTAAACACATGCCGCATTTAATGCATTTCTTTTGATTGATAATAAAAGGTTCTTTGCCGAGCACGCCGGAAATGGTATTGGCCGGGCAGCTACGGGCGCAGGTGCCGCACTTCTTGCATTTCTCAGGCACGATGTAATATTCCATGAGATTCTTGCAAACGTGGGCCGGGCATTTCTTATCGACGATATGGGCGAGGTATTCGTTGTGGAAACTATTGATCGTGGAAAGGACCGGGTTAGCGGCCGTTTGGCCGAGCCCGCATAATGAGTTGTCGCGGACGGCATAGCAAATTTCCTGCAGGCGATAGAAATCTTCCATCGTCCCGCGGCCTTCGGTAATTTTCGTCAGAATCTCAAGAATCCGTTTCGTGCCGATCCGGCAAGGCGAACATTTGCCGCAGGATTCGTCGACGATGAATTCCATATAGAACTTGGCGATGTCGACCATGCAGTTGTCTTCGTCCATGACGATGGCGCCGCCGCTGCCCATCATCGAGCCGAGGCTGATAAGGTTATCGTAGTCGATTGGGACATCGAGTTGGCTTTCGGTAATGCAACCGCCGGACGGGCCGCCGGTTTGGATGGCTTTGAACTTTTTACCGTTCGGGATGCCACCGCCGATATCAAAAATTAACTCGCGCATCGTCGTTCCCATCGGGATTTCGACGAGTCCGACGTTATTGACTTTGCCGCCGAGGGCAAACACTTTGGTGCCCTTGGACTTTTCGGTGCCGATTTTGTTATAAAGATTGGCGCCGGTACGGATGATGTACGGGACCGTCGCTAACGTTTCGACGTTATTGATGATGGTCGGTTTCTGCCACAAACCTTTGACCGCCGGGAAAGGCGGGCGTGGGCGCGGATAGCCGCGTTGACCTTCAATACTGTTTAACAGAGCCGTTTCTTCGCCGCAGACGAATGCGCCGGCGCCGAGACGGATATGGACTTGAAAGTTAAAACCGGAATTAAGAATGTTCTCGCCGAGTAAACCAATGTCGTTAGCAGCTTTGATGATTGTCTTTAAATGTTCGACCGCCAAAGGATATTCGGCACGAACGTAGACGTAGCCGTCATGGGCGCCGATGGCGTAGCCGGCAATCATCATGCCTTCAATGACAGAGAATGGGTTATCTTCTAGGATCGCGCGGTCCATAAACGCGCCGGGGTCACCCTCGTCGCCGTTACAGACTACATATTTGACATCGCTCTTGATATCGTGGGCGAACTGCCACTTTTTGCCGGTCGGGAAACCACCGCCGCCGCGACCGCGAAGACCGCTGAGGAGGATTTCATTGATGACATCCTGAGGCGTCATCTTGGTGAGGACTTTGGCCATGGACTGCATCGCGTCGTAGCCGATAGCTGCGTTGATGTTTTCCGGATTAATGACGCCACATCCATATAAAGCGATGCGTTGCTGTTTTTTGTAGAAGCTGTATTCTTCCGCTCTGGCAGCGACTTCTTTGGTAATCGGGTCAACATAGAGCAGACGTTCGACGACTTGTCCGCCGATGATGTCTTTCTCGATGATTTCATTGACGTCTTCCACTTTGACCAAACGATAGAGCGTTTGTTCCGGGTAGATTTTGATAAACGGCCCTTGCGAGCAGAAACCAAAGCATCCGGCTTGGTGGACGTGCACGACATCTTCTAGGTGTCTTTCGGCGATGACGCGGTTCAATTCATTTTTGATTTCTAAAGAACCGTTACTGATACAGCCCGTCCCACCGCAGGTAACGATGGTCCGGTGGCCGCTTTCGCCAGTATGACGACGGCGTAAGACGTCGCCGTAAAATTCACGGGCGGCGTTTAATTGTTCGACTGTGCTGATGCGGTTACTCATTTGGCAGCACCCCCTAAAGCGCGGTATTTTTCGATAATGCCGCTGATTTGGTTGACTGTCAATTTGGGAAAGACTTTACCGTTGATGGTCGCGGCTGGGGCAATCGAGCAAGCGCCGATACAGCGGAGCGCGTCCAGCGAGAACATCCCGTCGGCGGTTGTCTGTCCGGGCATGATGCCGAGGACTTCGATGAACTTATCGGCAATGTTTTGGGCACCGCGGACATAACAGGCGGTCCCGAGACAAACGCCAATGATGTATTTGCCTTTGGGTTTAAGAGAAAAGAATGAGTAAAAAGTAACGACGCCATAGATTTCAGAAACCGGGATGCCGGTGCCTTCCGAAACCAACTCTTGGACTTCGAGCGGGATGTAACCATATTCCTTCTGAATATCAGAAAGAATCATCAAGAGAGGCGTCGGTTCGTTTTTGTAACGAGCGATGATGCCATTGATGAGTTCAACCGCAGAGGATTGCAAACGGGACATATTTATTTTCTCCTTGTTCGTTTGATTAGAAAAAAGGATGAGTGTACAAGATAAATTCTAACGAGTTTTTATTACATAAACAACCCTAAAAAACATGTCCTTGAGAAAGTAACCGCTTTTATGATAAAAAAGTGGGCTTTTCGCTTATTTTTGGCAAAAAGAAAACCCCGTTAAACGGGGTTTTATGAGTTACTTAGCGTTTGGATCGACCGGTTTTACGACGGTCGGCTCAATCGGTTTGGCCGGCGCGGGTTGAACAGGCGGCGTCGCAGGCTTTACTGGAGCGGGCTGCACCGGTTGAGATGCAGGTTGAACTGGTGTCGGTTGCACAGGACGCGGAGCCGGTTGAGGCGCGGGTTGAACTGGCATCGGTTGCACTGGGCGAGGAGCCGGTTGAACCACTGGTTGAGGCATTGGTTGAACTGGCATCGGTTGCACTGGGCGAGGAGCCGGTTGAACCACTGGTTGAGGCGCGGGTTGCACTGGATGCGGAACCGGTTGGACCACTGGTTGAGGCGTTGGTTGAACTGGTATCGGTTGCACTGGACGCGGAGCCGGTTGAACGACTGGTTGAGGTGCCGGTTGCACTGGATGCGGAACCGGTTGCGGCGCGGGTTGAACTGGGGCGGGTTGGACCACCGGATGAACCACCGGCGCGGGTTGAACAGGCGCTGGGGCGACATGAACGACAGGCGCGGGCGCTCCAAGCGGAATGACCGGCTCGTCGGATTTCTTATGCTTTTTATTCTTAAACGGAACTTCCATCGGCGGTAGCCCTTTTTGAATGCGGCGGGCCGCTTCTAAAATAATTTTCCGTTTCTTGAGGCTCTTGGAGTTGATCACCGATCTCACGATGCTGGCAATCAGGAAGATAAAGGCTAAAATGCCGAACAGGGCAGTGATTCCGAGTAGCACGATAGGGATGAACGTTGGGAGCGTTAAGGTACGATTAAGTAACTGGCTAAGAAGGGTCAAAAGCGGTGTGTACATAAACCAGAGAATGCCAAAGATGGCGGTGAATACCAACATGGCGATTAAGCGCCGTAGCGGAGGTTTCGGGTTTGGGTACCTCAGGTTGTTGGCCACGACTTCAAGCGGTTCTAATTCCGCTTGGAACGGATAATCATCCTGACGTTCGTAGACGACCTGCGTGATCGTCGCGTCATTTTTGTAACCATGTCTAGAAAAGGTTTGAACCGATTTAACGGTCCAGTTAAAACGATTGCGAACGGTAATCGCGGACTGGATATCTTTTCCCCGGATTTGGTCGACTCTGCATTCGAGCATATGATCCACCTCATTTTCTTAATTATATGCTATATTTACAAATTGCAAAATAAAAAACCCCAAGAAAATGGGGTTTAAAAGCAGTTTTTTATTCTTTGACGAAGAGAACTTTGCCGGTCATGATCAAAGCGATCAGATCGACGAGCCACCAAATGTAGCCGGAGAGGAGTAAAAGCACGATAGCGATAATGACCGCTTCATTGCTTTTGGAGTTGATTGCCTTCACCAAACGGTAAATGCCCCAAATGACATCAAGAAACGGAAGCGCGATAATGACTTTGACGACGAGCGGTTGTTGTTCCATCCAACGGGTAAATTGCATAATTTTTTGTTTCCTTTCTTTTAGTACATTTTAATTATAGACTAAAACAAGGGTTTTACGAAGGGGTTTGTGACGGATGACGCTCTTTGTGTTGGTATTTAGGCAAACCAAGCGATTTTTCCGAAGGCAATCAGGCAGACAAAATCAAAGAGCCACCAGACGGGGAAAAAGACGCAGCTGAGAATGCCGAGAACGAGCCCAGCAACGTTCATCTTGGGCGGCATGACGCAGCTCTTGACGATGCGATAAGCGCCCCAGAAAAGATCAAGAAAGACGAAGGAAATAATGATTTTCCATGCTTTCGGTAAGTTGTCGATGCCATTTAAATATTCCATAGTTTCACCTCTTGAATGAATATATTATACTGAATACCCTACAAAATTGCATCTTTTTATACAATAAAAAAGAGCAGGATTTCGCCTGCCCTCTTTGAACAATGTTACTTTACGAATTCGACGATGACCATCGGGGCGTTGTCGCCTTGACGGTTGGTGAGCTTGAGCGAGCGGGTGTAACCACCTTGACGCGCTTTGTAGCCCGGGCCGATTTCATCAAATAATTTATCTAACGGTGTCAAACCGGTCTTCTCGTCGATGACGATGGGACGGACCACTGACGCCGCGAGGCGACGGTGATGGAGATCCCCTACTTTGGCGTAGGTGACCAAACGGTCGGCCAAAGACTTGAGGTCTTGACCCATGCCGCTCGTGACGCTCACGCGTCCGTGGACGATGAGTTCAGTGACGAGATTACGAAGTTCGGATTTTCTTTTGCTGGTATTGTATGGTGCCTTAAAGCGGACACCAGCCTTACCATGTACGTTTTTACGTCCTTGTGTAGCCATAGTTCCCTCCTACTCGAAATTCCGGAAGCCTAAGCCGATGCCCGCGAGTTTTTCTTTGACCTCTTTGAGCGATTTCTTGCCTAAGTTGCGGACCTTCATCATTTCCTCTTCCGTTTTCTGGGTGAGTTCCATGACGGTCTGAATGCCTGCTCTCTTCAAGCAGTTGTATGAACGGACGGAGAGATCGAGTTCTTCGATCGTCATGTCCTCATATTTGTTGGTTTCTTCTTGGACAGCTTCTTGAATGACGTTGATGTCTTTGGTCAAGGTATTCAATTTCATGAATTCCTCGAAGTGAGCCACTAAGATTTTGGCGCTTAAAGCGACCGCGTCTTGGGGTTTCATCGAACCGTCAGTCCAAACTTCGATGGTCAATGAGTCATAGTGCGAATCGTGGCCGACACGGGTCGGTTCGACGATGTAGCTGACTTTGGTGACCGGCGAATAGTTGCTATCCGTGGCAATCGTGCCGATGTTCATGTGGTAGCGGTCGGCTTTGTTGCCTTCGCTGGTCACATAACCGCGGCCGTTACGCGCATGCATCACCATTTTGAGGTGACCGCCGGCGGCAACGTGGGCGATTTCGAGCTTCGGGTTGACGACACTGACGCCACCTGGGAGGACCAAATCACCGGCAAAGAGCGTTTTCGGCCCTTCGATGGCGACTTCAATCCGCTTGCTGGCGGTATCATTATCATCGATTTTCAGCACTAAATCTTTTAAGTTAAGGATAATCGTGGTGACGTCTTCTTGCACCCCGTCAAGGGCGGAGAATTCGTGACGCGCGCCTTCGATTTCGACAGCGAATACGCTGGCGCCCGGTAAAGAACTTAAGAGGACTCTACGGATGGCGTTACCAAGGGTTAAGCCGAAGCCACGCTCTAACGGAGCGATGACGAAGCGACCATAGTTTTCCTTGTCGTCGAATAAGGCGACTTTAAATTCGGGCTTTTCAAAGGGATTAGGGATTTTACTCATCGTTCATTCCTCCTTATTAACCGCGCGGTCTCTTCGGTGGCCGGCATCCGTTATGTGGGATCGGGGTCGTATCGGTGATGGTCACGATAACCAGGCCAGCGGCTTGTAAGCTGCGGACGGCTGATTCACGTCCAGGACCTGGGCCTTTGATGTTGACATCAACAGATTTAATCCCTTGGTCGAGGGCGGCTTTCGCGGCGGCTTCACCGGCGACTTGGGCGGCGAAGGGGGTCGATTTTTTGGCACCCTTGTAACCCAGCGCACCAGCGCTGCTCCACGCGATGGCGTTACCGGCTTCGTCGGTAATCGTCACGATCGTGTTATTGAATGTGGAATGGACGTGGGCAATGCCCTTCGTGTAAGCGCGTTTAATTTTTTTCTTACGGGCTCCGGACGTCTTTTTTGGTCCGCCTTGTTGAGCCGGATTCGTCGTATTTGGCGTATTTGGTTGTGCCATGTGATGTTATCCTCCTAGCTTAACCTTGGACGGCTTGCTTTTTGTTAGCAATCGTCTTGCGCGGTCCCTTGCGGGTCCGGGCGTTAGTGCGGGTTCTCTGTCCACGGACAGGTAAACCTTTCCGATGGCGAAGGCCGCGGTAGCAGCCGATTTCTTGTAGGCGTTTGATGCTCATCGCGACTTCGCGACGGAGGTCGCCTTCGACCTTGAGCTTAGCGACGGCGGTACGGATCAAGCCAAGTTGTTCTTCGCTTAAATTCTTAACGCGAATGTCCTCGCTGATGGCCGCTCCGGCTAAAATTTTCTTCGCGGTCGTATCTCCGATACCATAGATGTAAGTAAGGGCGACGACGACGCGTTTTTCATTTGGAATGTCGACTCCAACAATACGTGCCATAAATGTTTACTCCTTTTTAACCTTGTCTTTGCTTGTGCTTCGGGTTTTCACAGATAACCATGACGGTTCCGTGTCTTTTGATGACCTTGCACTTTGCGCAAATGGGTTTAACTGAGGGTCTGACTTTCATAATAAGTGTTTCCTCCCGATACTTTATTTGTATCTAAATGTAATGCGTCCACGTGTTAAATCATAAGGCGAAATTTCTACCGTGACTCTATCACCCGGTAAAATGCGGATGTAATTCATGCGGATTTTACCAGAAACGTGGGCCAGGATCACGACGCCGTTCTGTAGCTTTACGTTGAACATCGCGTTCGGTAAAGTATCTACGACGACCGCCTCAACTTCGATAACGTCTTCTTTAGCCATATCATCACTCCTTTAACATGGTCAGGACGTCATAACCGGTTTCCGTCACCACGATTGTGTTCTCGTAGTGGGAAGCAAGCTTGCCGTCTGCCGTCTTAACTGTCCAGCCATCGTTCAGCGTGCGTGTTTCGCGACGTCCCTCGTTCACCATCGGTTCGATGGCTAAGCACATACCCGCTTTTAAGGTCGGGCCATGCCCTGCGGTCCCATAGTTTGGGATGGCCGGGTCTTCGTGCAGTTCGGCCCCGACACCATGTCCCGTGTAATCGCGCGGGAGTGAATACCCGTGAGACTCGCAATGGACTTGGATGGCGTGGCTGATGTCGCTGAGGTAGGCTCCGGGTTTGATGACTTTCATCGCTTCCCAGAAACTTTCTTCGGTGACACGGACTAAATCGCTGGCTTTTTGAGAAATGATGCCGACGGGGTAGGTTCGGCAGGCATCGCCGTGGTAGCCCTTATAACAGGCTCCGACGTCGAGCGAGACGATGTCCCCATTTTTCAAGGCATAATGACCGGGAATCCCATGGATCAGCGTCTCGTTGACCGAGATGCAGACACTGCCGGGAAAACCGCCGTAGCCTTTGAAAGACGGCGTAGCGCCCATCGATCGGATGACGTTTTCGGCCATAGCGTCGAGCTCCAGAGTGGTTACGCCGGGAACACATTTTGGTTCGAGGACTTTAAACACGGTGGCGACGATTCGGCCAGCTTCACGCATCAGTTCGATTTCGCGCGGCGACTTGACAATAATCATTTTGAACCGGTCCGATCGAGTAACGGAACGAGCTCCTGAAATAATTCATCGACGCCTTTGAGGCCATCGACAGAGACCAAGAGTTTCCGTTTTTTGTAGAACTCGAGTAACGGTTTGGTCTTGGATTCATAAGCTTCTAAGCGGACAATCAGGGATTCGACGTTGTCGTCTTTCCGTTGGATGAGTTTGCCACCACACAAATCGCAGATGCCTTCAACTTTTGGTTTAAGGGTATCGACATGGTAGGGCGCCCCACACACGGTGCAGACGCGTCGGCCGCTGATGCGCCGGATCAGTTCCGGACGCGCGCATTCGAAGTCAATGACTAGGGTAATTGGGCGTTTGATCTCTTTGGCTAAGGTTTCTAAGGCCTCGGCTTGCGGGATCGTGCGCGGGAAACCATCGAGTAAGTATCCCTTGGCGCAATCGGGTTTTGAAAGCCGTTCGCGGACCAATGCAATGGTCACATCATCTGGGACAAGGTGTCCACCGTTAATGAATACGGCGGCAGCTTTCCCCATCGGGGTGCCTTCGGCAATCGCTTCACGGAACATGTCGCCCGTGCTGATGTGCGGGATTTGATACTTGGCGATAATCTTCATGGCCTGGGTGCCTTTGCCGGCACCCGGGGGACCCATTAAGATGATATTTAACATACTAAATTCCTCCTTGTGATACCTCATCGAAGGATTTGCCGGCCAAGAGACCATCAATCTGATTGTTGACTTCAAGGCAGACGCCGACTACGATGATTAATCCCGTGCCACCTAAGGCCAGCGAGGAAGACGGAACCACTTTCGTAAGCACTAGAACGATCGGTAACGCGGCGATGAGGCCGAGAGCAATCGCGCCGATGCAGGTCACGCGGTTCAGGACTTTCTTGACGTAACGTTCGGTCTCATTGCCTGGGCGGATGCCCGGGATGTAGGAACCGTTCTTTTGGAAGTTCTCCGCTAACTTGGTCGGATTGATCTGGAGGTTAGCGTAGAAGAACGTGAATAGAACCGTCAAGGTGAGATAGATGAGCAAGCCCCATGGCATTTGCCAAGTCGTGTTATTAAACCACGGCATGGTGACCATTTCGCTGCTGCTGAATATCTTCAACCATTCGGCATTGGTGTCGGCGCCACTAATGAAAGAGGCGATGACGCTTGGGGCCATCATGATTGACGAAGCGAAGATAACCGGGATAACGCCGGCCGAGTTGATCTTGATCGGCAAGAAGCTGGCTTGGCTGTACTTCTGGCCGCTTCCGCTCTTGCCGGCATGCTGGACGGGAATTTTCCGTTTGCTCTGCTCGACAAAGGTGACGAAGGCGATAATAAGCACGAAGGCCAAGATATAAATACCAAACTGGAGCGAACCCTTTAAGATTTGGGACGCGCCCTGACCGAGTTTATCGGACAGCCATTCGGTATACGCGGTGCTGATTTGGATTGGCAAACTGCGGACGATACCGGCGAAGATAATCACGGAAATACCGTTGCCGAGACCTTTGACCGAGATCTGATCGCCAAGCCACATGACGAGCATAGCGCCCGCGAGCAGGATGGTGACGATGTAGGCATAAGTCCAGAAGGTGTTATCCGCTAATGTAATATAGGAAGAGTTTTCCATCGTTTTCACGATGCCGTAAGCTTGGACAGCGCCGAGAAGCAGCGTGAGATAGCGAGTCGCCATCTCAGACTTCTTGCGGCCGTATTCGCCTTGCTGTGATAATTCAGTCAGCGCAGGTAATACGTCCATCGATAACAATTGGACGATGATGCTCGCCGTGATGTACGGGCTGACGCCCAAGGCAAACACGGAGAAGCTCTGTAACGCGCCGCCGCCCAACAAGTTCATGAGGGCGAAAGCGTTGTTATCGTTGAAGTTGAAATTCTTGACGGTAACGTTCGGGACGGTGATGGCCGCGCCGATACGGAAGATGAAGAGGATCATGACCGTGAAGAAAATTCGATTAACGATTTCCTTGTTTTTGAAAATGCTTACGAATTTTTTCATTGTTACAATACCTCGACAGTGCCACCGGCACTCGTAATGGCATCGGCTGCGGTCTTCGAGAATTTGTGGGCCGAGACTTTAAGCTTTTTGGTTAATTTGCCATTGCCTAAGATCTTGACGCCGTTAAATTCTTTGCGGACGAGCTTGGATTCCACGAGGAGAGCTGGGGTGACAACGGTTTCGTTTTCAAAACGATTGAGTGACTCGACATTGACGATGGCGTAGACGATACGCGATCCGTTGGTAAACCCTCTTTTTGGTAAACGACGGAAAATGGGGTTTTGCCCACCTTCGAAACCAGGACGGGTATGTCCACCGCTTCGGGCGTTTTGGCCTTTGTTGCCTTTGCCTGCCGTCTTGCCATTGCCCGATCCGGTTCCCCGGCCTTTGCGATAGCTTGGATGACGAGCGCCTTCAGTATGTTGAAGTTCATTTAGATTCATAGTTGCACCTCCCTAATTTGAGATTTTTCAATTCGACTTTATTTGCCGCGTAAGAGCTTTACTTGGCTATAGGTATGTAAGTTTTCGATGCCGTTGTTGGTCGCCCGGATGATATTGATCGGGGCGCGGCTGCCGTAGACTTTCGAATAGACGTTCTTGACGCCGGCGAGTTCGAGAATGGCTCGAACCGGTCCGCCTGCGACGATTCCCGTGCCAGCCGGGGCCGGTTTCAGGAATACTTTGCAAGCGCCAAACTGCCCGATGATTTCATGGGAGATGGTGTCGCCTTTTTCAAGAGAGATGCGATACATTTTCTTCTTGGCGGCTTCGAGAGCTTTTTTAATGGCATCCGGGACTTCGCCGGCTTTGCCGGTTCCAAACCCGTATTGGCCTTTGCCATCGCCGACAACGACGATCGCGGCGAAACGCATGTGGCGTCCGCCTTTGACGGTCTTACTGACGCGGTTGATGCTGACGACGCGTTCTTCAAATTCTTTTTCGGCGCGGTCGCGGCGTGGGCCGCCTTTGTGGTCGCCACGAGGACGATCGCCATGAGGAGCTCCGGTAGGACGACCGCCAGCGCTGGGCCGTGAGGCTGGTGCAGCTGGTTTCGCTTCGGCAGTCGCTGGTTTAGCGACTAGGACTTTTTCTTCTGCCATGTGGTTATCCTCCTAGAACACCAAGCCGGCTTTACGCGCGGCTTCGGCTAACAATTGGATGCGGCCGTGATAAATATAACCGCTCCGATCGAACACGACTGTAGTAATTCCGACGGCCAGGGCTTTAGCGCCGATGTCGGCGCCGACGATGGACGCAGCTTCTTTGTTACCACCATTTTTGAGTTTGAGGGCGACAGAAGAACTGGCGGCCAAAGTCACGCCTTTCTCATCATCGATGAGTTGGGCGGAAATATGAGCGTTGGAACGATAGACACTTAAACGGGGCCGGGCGGCTGTGCCACTAATTTTGGCGCGGACGCGGACGTGGCGGCGTTCACGAACGACGTTACGGCTTTCTCTTTTAATCATGTTTTTGTTTCTCCTTTCCTACGCTTTATTTCTTACCAGCGCGTTTACCTTCCTTGCGGACGATATGTTCGCCTTTATACTTAATGCCTTTACCCTGATACGGTTCAGGTTCACGGACCATGCGGATGCGGGCGGCTGTTTGGCCGACGGCTTGGCGGTCCATACCTTCAATCGTGATGTTGGTCGGGTCGACGACGACGATTTTGGCGCCTTCGTCTGGAGTGATGACGACTTCGTGGCTGAACCCGATGCTGAGCACGAGGTCTTTGCCGCGGAGGACACCACGATAACCGATACCGACGATTTCGAGTTTCTTCACGAAGCCCGTGGTGACGCCGGTGATCGCATTGTTGATGTGAGCGCGGACGGTGCCATGGTTTTCTTTGGTTTGCTGTAAATCATCCGGACGGGTGACATGGACGTGTCCATCTTTGACTTCGACGGCGATGCCGGCGTTGACATTAACGGCGAACGTGCCTTTCGGGCCCTTCACGGAGACGACGGAATCTTTTACCGAGACGGTAACTCCGGCTGGGATTGGGATTATCTTATTTCCGATACGTGACATAAGATCCTCCTACCAGACATAAGCAATAACTTCGCCACCGACGCCTAAGGCGCGGGCTTTTTTATCGCTCATGACCCCTTTTGAGGTCGAAATGATCGCAAGTCCTAAACCTTTTAGGACGCGCGGTAAATTATCGGCTTGCGCGTGAACGCGAAGGCCGGGTTTGCTGATTTTCTTAAGACCGCTGATGACACGGATACCACCTTCAGCATATTTCAGCGTGAGGGTCATTTCCTTTTTGATGTCTCCGGAGACCTTAAAATCCTTGATGAATCCTTCTTCTTTGAGAATATCGGCAATCCGAACTTTCAAAGTCGAGGATGGCATCACGACGGTTTCATAACGTAAAGCGTTGGCGTTGCGGATACGCGTGAGCATATCGGCGATAGGATCGGTCATAACCATTTTTCTTTACCTCCTACCAACTGGCCTTTTTCATGCCTGGGATCTCACCTTTGTAGGCAAGCTCGCGGAGGCAGATACGGCATAAGTGGAATTTGCTGTAGACAGAGTGGGGACGGCCGCAGCGTTGGCAGCGGGTATATTCCCGGACTTTAAACTTTTGGGGACGCGCGCAACGGACCTTAATCGATGTTTTTGCCATTGTTCATATCCTCCTTATTTGTGGAACGGCAAGCCAAGTTCGCTCAAGAGCGTGAAGGCTTCCTCATCGTTTTTCGCCGAAGTGACGAGAACGATGTCCATACCTCTGATTTTTCCGACCTTATCATAGTTGATTTCGGGGAAGATCAGTTGTTCTTTAATACCTAACGTGTAGTTACCGTGACCGTCGAACGAGTTTTTGCTGATGCCACGGAAGTCACGAACGCGCGGTAAAGCGACGCTCACTAACTTATCGAGGAATTCATACATGCGGATACCGCGAAGCGTGACTTTGCAGCCGATCGCTTGGCCTTCGCGAAGTTTGAAACTCGCGACGCTCTTCTTGGCCTTGGTGATAATCGGCTTCTGGCCGGTAATCTCACCGAGTTCACGAACGGAGTCATCGAGTAACTTACTGTTGGTCGTGGCATCGCCGACGCCGATGTTGATGACGATTTTCTCAACGGCCGGGACTTCCATCACGGAACCATATTTGTATTTCGCCATTAATGACGGGACGATTTCTTTATTGAAACGGACTTTCAACCGGTTCGGTTGTTTGGGTTCGGGCTTGAACGGGGCTTTCGCTTTGACTTCCGGTTTGCCTTTGGCATCTTTCGATACTGGGGCAGCGGCTTTCGGGGCGGTGGCGACTTCCGGTTTGGCTTTCACTTCAACGGCCGGGGCGACTTTCACTTCAGCTTTAGGGGCTTCCACTGGCTTTTCAGCGTGGACGTGAACTGGTTTTTCGGCAACCGCTTCGGCTGGCTTTTCAGCATGGACGTGCACGGGTTTCTCCGCGACGACTTTTGCTTCCACCGCTTCAGCTGGTTTCTCGGCTTTGGCTTTCACGGGTTTCTCCGCGACAACCTTGGCTTCGACTTCTTTTTCAGCTTTTGGGGCAGCTTCTTTGGCCGCTTTTGGAGCTTTCGCTTTTTTGATTTCTTCTGCCATTGTGCTACCTCCTAGTCGAGCTTGCTCTTGCCGTCTCTGGTGTAACGGGCTTTAACGGATTTGCCCTTTACTTCGACGGTCATGATGCGAGCACGCGTTGCTTTTTTAGTTTTCGGATCGATCAACGCGACGTTGCTGGCATCGATTGGGGCATAAATCTCCAAAATGCTGCCTTCAGGGTTTTGTTGAGTCGGTTTCTTGTGTTTCTTGCGGACAGCGACACCTTCGACGACGACTTTGTTGAGTTTCGGGTACACTCTTTGGACTGTGCCCGTCTTCTTCTTGTCGGCGCCGGCGATGACGATGACTTTATCGCCTTTTTTGATTTTCATGTCGTTGGCCTCCTATAAGACTTCCGGCGCGAGCGAAATGATTTTCATAAATCCTTCGCCTTTGTCACGGAGTTCACGGGCCACCGGTCCGAAGACGCGGGTGCCGCGGGGTGTGCCATCTTCATTTAATAAGACGATGGCGTTGTCATCAAAGCCGATGGATGTTCCGTCAGCGCGATGAATCGATTTCTTCGTGCGGACGATAACGCCCTTCACGACTTCGCCTTTTTTGACTTTGCCGTTCGGGATGGCGTCTTTGACGGCGCACATGACGATATCGCCAATGGAGGAGACTTTACGGGTGGAACCGCCATAAAGACGGAAAATCCGAACCGATTTAGCTCCGGAGTTGTCGGCGACGACTAAGTTGGTTTCATTTTGTACCATACTTATTCGGCCTCCTTGATCTCAACGGTCTTTTCAGCTTTTTGTAAAATGCTGACGAGCCGGAAGCGCTTGGTAGCGCTGAGCGGGCGGGTTTCCATGATTTCGACTTTATCGCCGATGTGGGCGGTATTGAGTTCGTCATGGGCACTGTACTTCTTGCCGTATTTGACACGTTTGCCATACTTGGCATGTTTCTTGTGAGTTTCGACTAAAACGATGATGGTTTTGTCCATCTTGTCGGAAACGACGACGCCCTCGAATACGTGGCGTTTTGCTCTTTCTTCCATGTTCTAGTCCTCCTTTATTTCATGATACCGAGTTCGTGTTCACGAAGGACGGTATATATGCGAGCGATGTCTTTACGGATGGTCGAGATCGTCGCGCCTTTTTCGAGTTGGCCGACGGCTTGTTTGCGGCGTAAGTTGAATAACTCTTCTTTTAAGGCGTAAACCTTTTCGTTGAGTTCCGTGACGTTCATTTCACGTATTTCGCTTAACTTCATGATTATTCACCTTTCCCTTCGCGGGCAATGACACGGGAACGGATGGGGAGTTTGTAGCTGGCAAGCCGTAAGGCTTCGCGGGCATCCGCTTCCGGAACGCCGCCAATCTCAAACATGACACGGTTCGTTTTCACGACCGCGACCCAGGATTCCGGGTTACCTTTACCAGATCCCATCCGGACTTCGGCTGGTTTCTTGGTTTTGGCGAGATGCGGATAAATCCGAATCCAGATTTGTCCGTTTCTTTTGGTATAACGCGCGAGCACGATACGAGCAGCTTCGATTTGACGGTTGGTGATCCAGTTGCCAGTGATGGCTTGGAGACCGAATTCCCCGAAGGAAATTTCATTGCCGGCTTTCGAGAGCCCTTCGTACTTGATTCCGTGCGGGCGTCTGTATTTGACTCTTTTTGGTTGTAACATAGAACCTACACTCCTTTATTCTCTACCGGGGCTTCCACGACGGCTTTTTTGGCCGGGAGGATGTCGCCACGGCAGATCCAGACTTTGACGCCTAGACGACCATAAGTGGTCCGTGCTTCAGCGGCAGCGTAATCGATATCGGAACGAAGGGTATGTAGCGGGATGCTGCCATCCTTATAACCTTCTTTACGAGCGATTTCGGCTCCGGCTAAACGACCGGAGACAAGCGTTTTGCAACCTTTGGCACCGGCTTTGCGGACTCTTTGGATGGCTTTCTTCTGCACAGTGCGGAAGCTGGCCCGTTCTTCGAGCTGGGTCGCGATGCTTTGGGCAACGAGATTGGCGTCGAGATCTGGGCTCTTGACTTCGATGACATCAACCCGCAAGGTGCCGGTCGTGACAAGTTTGGCAAGTTCTTTTTTAATCTTGTTGATATTCGCGCCGTCTTGCCCGATAACGACACCGGGGCGAGCGACGAAGACTAAGACGGTAATGGCATGGCCTTTATCGGTCTTGATCCGTTCGATCTCAACGTGCGAGAGCAAAGCTTCTTTCAAAGTTTCGGTCAAGTATTTGCGGATGTGTAAATCTTCGAGAAGGAAGGTCGAGTAGTCTTGGTTGTTGGCGAACCATCTTGAATTCCAGTCGCGGTTGATGCCGATACGGAAACCCACCGGATTAACTTTATGTCCCATTGTGACTTCCTCTTTACCTTTCTTTCACTACGCATGTGATATGCGAAGCTCTTTTGACGAGACCGGACGCCGATCCTTTGGCGCGCGGCATGAAGCGTTTTAACCGAGTCGCATCATTGGCGTATATCTCAGCGATATACAGCTTGCTTTCGTCCATTTCGTGATTATTCACGGCGTTGGCGACAGCGCTCTTGATGAGCTTGATGATGACTGGGGTGGCAGCGCGATTGACGTTGTTGAGGATGCCGAGGGCAACCTTAATGTCTTTATCGCGGACCAAGTTGACGACGAGCCGGACTTTACGAGGCGTAATCCGGACTGATTTGGCGATAGCGAATGCTTCCGTTGCTTTCATGTCTGGTTACTCCTTTTTACCGGCGGCCGGTTTCGCGGCTGGCGCTGGAGCGGCTGGAGCGGCAGCGGCTGGGGCTGCGCCGGCAGCGGGTGCTGCGGCAGCGGCGCCGGCCTTACCGTTTCCGGTGGCTCCGGGGGTCGCGGTAGCGGCGGCTTTGTCTTCGGTGTTATTCCCGGTGTGACCCGTGAAGGTGCGCGTCGGGGAGAATTCGCCTAGTTTATGACCGACCATGTCTTCGGTGACGTAAACGGTAATGTGTTCATGACCGTTGTACACCGCGAAGGTGTGTTCGATGAATTCCGGGAAGATGGTTGATCTTCGCGACCAGGTTTTGATAATTTCTTTTTTCTTGGCCTTATTCAGCGCTTGTACTTTCTTTAATAAGTACGCGTCGCAGAATGGTCCTTTTTTTAAGCTACGTGCCATTGTTCATGTCCTCCTTCGTTACTTCGCATTACGCCGTCTCACGATGAGGGCGTTGCTGGGCTTCTTGTGGCTACGGGTTTTGACGCCCATTGCTTTCTTGCCCCACGGAGTACGCGGAGCGTCGCGGCCGATTGGGGCCTTGCCTTCGCCACCACCGTGCGGGTGGTCGACCGGGTTCATTGCGGAACCACGGACGGTTGGGCGCTTGCCATACCAGCGGTTTTTGCCGGCTTTGCCAAGGTTGATCAGGTTGAATTCTTCGTTACCGACGACACCGATGGTGGCGCGGCAGGTGCCGAGGATTTTACGGACTTCGCCGCTCATTAAGCGGACGGTCACGTACTTATCTTCTTTACCAAGGACTTGAGCGGCAGCGCCGGCGGCGCGGCAGAGTTGACCGCCTTTACCCGGAGAAAGTTCGAGGTTGTGCACGTACGTACCTTCTGGGATGTTGTTGAGGATCAAGCAGTTGCCGACGATGATGTCAGCGGTTTCGCCCGAGATGATTTTGTCATCGACTTTGAGGTCTTTCGGACAGAGGATGTAGCGTTTTTCGCCATCTACGTAGTTGATTAAGCAGATGTAGGAATTGCGGCATGGATCGTATTCGATCGTAGCGACCTTTCCGACGATGCCATCTTTGTTTCTCTTAAAATCAATGAGCCGATAGCGACGTTTGTTGCCGCCGCCAATGTGCCGGGTCGTGATGACGCCCTGGTTGTTGCGGCCTCCGGATTTCGAAATGCTAACGAGTAAGCTTTTCTCAGGAGTGCTTGTGGTGATTTCTTCAAACGTCGAATTGGTCATATTACGACGGCTTGCGCTCGTCGGTTTATATGTTCTAATTGCCATTTTTATTTCTCCTATAATTTATAAGCGCTGTGCTTATTCCTTGAACAAGTCAAGGGCTTGGCCTTCGGCTAGCGTGACGATGGCTTTCTTGAAGCCAGGGACGGAGCCTTCGTACCGGCCACCACGGCGGGTACTCTTGGCGCGGACGTTAGCGATGTGAACGTTGCTGACCTTGACGCCGAAGACGGCTTCAAAGGCAAGTTTGATCGCGGCGCGGTTGGCTTTCGGGTCAACCTCGACGGTCACTTTGTTTTGTTCTTGGATTAAGGACATCGTCTTTTCCGTAATGATCGGGCGGATGATGGTATCGAAATCCTTGATGCTGGACTTTTTAAGGGCTTTGGCGGCTTTCGGGGCTGCTTCGCCTTTTTTCGCTTTAGCCTTTTTGGCGACTGGAGCCTTAGGGGCAACAGCGGCTTTTTCGGCTTTAACTTCTTTTTCGGCTTTGGCTTTTGGGGCCTTAGCGACTTTCGCTTCTTTCGCGACCACCGCTTTTGGGGCGGTTTCTTCGACTTTAGCGGCTTTCACTTTTTTTGGCGCGGCCTTTTTTGGGGCGACGACTTTTTCTTCAGTTGCCATTACGCGAGGGCCTCCTCAATCTTTTTGACGGCGTCTTTTACGAACACGACTGTTTGGGCGTTCAGTAAATCGTAGACGCTGACATTGTTCTCGACGACAACGATGAGTTTCTTGATGCTGCGGGCACTTGTCTGGAGCACTTCGTTCTCTTCGTGTAAGACGAGCAACGTTTTACCTTTAACAGCGATGGCTTTCAAAATTTCCGCCACGCTCTTGGTCTTAATCGCTTCAACTTCAATCTTATCGAGCACGATAATTTGTTTCGCGGCGGCTTTAACTGTTAAAGCACTGCGTAACGCGATTCTGTGCGCTTCTTTGTTCATTGAGATCGTGTGGTTTTGGTCGCCGGTTGGACCGAAGACCTTGCCGCCGCCGCGCCATAATGGTGAACGGCTGCTGCCAGCACGGGCACGGCCTGTGCCTTTTTGCGCCCACGGTTTTTTACCGCCGCCGGACACTTCGTCTCTCTTTTTCGTCTTGGATGTCACTTGACGGCGGTTCGAGAGATAAACTTGAACGGCGTCAAACATGCATTGATTGTTCGGTTCGATATTGAATACGTCACCGTGGAGTCTCGTGGTCGAGATCTTTTCGCCCAATTGGTTTAGGACGTTCACGCTCACGGACTTTACTTTTTCTTCTGCCATGGTTGGTTCCTCCTACTTCGATTGCGCCGCAACGGCCACATTGGTGGCAAGCGGTTTAATCGTTTGTTTCTTGCCGTGCTGAACTTTAATCGCGGTTCTCACGGTAACAAGGGACTTCTTCGGGCCGGGGATCGCACCCTTGATAACAAGGGCGTTTTTCTCTTTGTCAACTCCGACGACGATGAGGTTAAGAATGGTGGTTTGGTAGTTTCCGTGGTGACCGGGCATTTTCTCTCCTGGATGGATACGGTTGTTGGTACGGCCGTTCGTCGCGAGAGAACCGATTTTTCTGTGGAAACCTGATCCGTGGCCTTTCGGGCCAATGGTGTAGTGGTAACGTTTGATCGTACCGCTGAAGCCGATGCCTTTGCTGATGCCAGTGACATCGACCATATCGCCGACTTTGAACAAGTCAACGGTAATGACGTCGCCGACGGCATATTTCTTCATTTCGTCGCCCTTAAGTTCGGCAAGTTCGTACTTCGGGGTGGTGTTGGCCGCCGCGAAGATGCCTTTTTCAGGTTTGTTGCAACGAGATTCTTTCTTTTCTTCGTAACCAATCTGGACAGCTTCGTAGCCGTCTTTTTGGATGGTCTTGACTTGAGTAACGACGTTCGGGAGTACTTCAAGGACCGTTACTGGATAGCAGGTGCCATCGGCAGCGAATACTTGAGTCATGCCCATCTTACGTCCGTAAATTGCTTTCATCGCTCATCCCTCCTACAGCTTGATATCGATATCGACGCCGCTTGGGAGATCGAGCCGACGTAATACGTCAACCGTTTCCTTGGTCGGGTTGCAAATATCGATTAAGCGCTTGTGTGTTCTGATTTCGAATTGTTCACGGGCATCCTTGTATTTGAAGGTAGCTCTGAGAACCGTGTAGACTTGCTTCTCCGTCGGTAACGGAATTGGGCCAACCACGGTGGCACCCGTCTTCTTCGCCGCATCCACGATCTTCTCGACGCTGAGGTCTAGAATTTTGTGATCGTAAGATTGTAAGCGAACCCGAATCTTCTTAGTTTTAGCCATGAATTTTTCCTCCTATGATTTTAATCAGGCTTGTGTGACCCTAGCTCGGCGCGAATTCCCTGAACACCCCATCATGACAACGCCTGTAGGTGTATCAGCAACCTCGCACTTCAATGCCGGTCGTCAACACAAGAATAATACCCCTACGGCACCCTCCCAGTCAAGGAAAAGTTTCCTCTTTTTTGCGGTAATTATTATGTATTAATAATATAAAGCCTTAAAGTGAGCCTCCTGTGTGATCTATCCCGATTGGCAAATTGCAATGGTTTTTTACTCTGCTTTTGTCTTACACTTGTCCAAAAAGTGGCGTTTTGATGGTCAAAAAACTTCAAAAAAAGCACAAAAAAGCGACAAAAATGTCGCCCAAACAAGTCCAAAATTGATGCGTTTATTAACGAATGATCATGAGCAGATGATCACCTGAAAGATAGAGGTTGGACGGAACTTCCCAAGCTACAGCGCCAAAAGCTGTGTTGATTTCGTCCATCAAAGTGGCCCCATAGGAAAAATCAAGGATAACGTCAACGCTTAAATGGTCATAGGTCAGGCCATACGCATAACGAATGTAGTCGTTTAGTTCTGTACCACTGCTGATAACGAGATCGTGGACGGTTTCATCCAATGTGAAGAACGTGTTCGCGTAATAATCGTAATCCACAACTCTTTCAATCGCTTCATAGCAATAGCTGGCAACACCGCCGGCATAATTGAGGTCATGCGTCGATTCGCTGGTGAGAAAGTAACGATGGGAGACAATCGCAGGAAATTCTGTATCGACAAGCAAGTTGCTTCCCGTTGGGTCAATCGTATACCAAACGTCATCGATATTAATGTAGTTCCAGGCATGCCCAGTGGAACCGATAATCGGATTATCGAACTCTTCAAGAGTGGGTCCTAAAACACGATGGCAGAGAATTCCTTCCATGCGTGTTAGCATAACAAAAAGCTTTGCCATTCCGTCACAGACGGCACGGTAATTATTGATGGCACCATCGAGATAAAAAGCATCATAGAGGGCGGCGTGGGCATCGTCGTAACCAAGAGGCAAAACGGCATAATCGTAAGAAATATTAATGGCCATCCAGTCATAGATAGCTTTGGTTTTTTCCATTTCGGTCATCGTGTCGTTAATGATGCCGCGGAGAATGGTTTTGGCTTTTTCAAGCATGCCCTCGGCTGGCGAATCCGCTTTGGGAAGCGGTTGATATCCTTGATCGAGGACATACCATAATTCTTCACTGGTCTCGACATCCACTACTGTTGTCAATTCAGTATAGGGGAAGGCTTCAAAATCTTCCGCACGGGTCACCGTCGGTTCCACATAAGCCACGTCATAAGCGTGGACGTAATACGGTTCATCGGCAGCTGAAAGCAGATGATCGATATTCCGATAATCAAAATATATCGTGAGGTTGTTTCCATGGAGTTCGCCACTGATTTCCGGATTGATATCGACAAGTTGGGCGGTCCAATAAATCTTGGCGAGTTCAAGGTCTAAATCAGTAATCGTGTAATAATCCAAAACGATATCAACGTGATCAAAATGATTGAAGATGCCGTAGTCGACATAGTCGCAAATATCTTGAAGATTAGCGACATGATTGGAGGGTTCTGGTAAAGGATTGGCACCAAGATCGATGCTTGTGCTCGAAGGCACAGACGAAGAGGAAATCCCAGGCTGGCAGCCAACTAAAAGAAAACCCAGAATTGACAGTACTGCGACGATGTTTTTATTTTTCATAAATCATTACCCTTCATAGTCTCCATTTTTTAGTTTTTCATTCTTCTTGGCTTCGCCTTTGGCAAAGGTGTATTTGCATCCGCAATAGAGTTGCTGGTAGAGATTATATTTGAGGCGCATTTCACGAGAAATATCCTGGCCTTTATTCTTCTTGAAATCACTATAGAAGTACTGGGTTTTTGGATATTTTAGCTGCAGTTCGGCTCCAATTCGGTTGAGAATTTGTGAGTCCTTTTGACGGCTAATGGTCATCACCGTAGTGAACCAGTCATAACCATTTTTTTCGGCATAAGCAAAGGCTTCGTCCATGCGTTTGGTATAACAGATGACGCAGCGAGTGAGCCCTTCGGGCTCGTTTGCGAATGGTTGCAGGTCTTTGTTATAAGCATCGTTATCGTAGGGGCGTTCCACCACTTTGACCGAACGATGGAATTCTTCATTGAAAAGAACGACAAAACGCTTCAGTTCATCAAGGCGCCGATCGTGTTCTGCCTTGGGATAAATATTGGAGTTGTTAAAGAGAATCGTCACGTCAAAATAATCGCTGAGAAATTTGACAGGAAACGTAGCGCAGGGACCACAGCAAGAATGGAGCAAAAGACGGGGGCGTTGGCCCTCGATTTTGGTCAGTTCTTCCAGTGACTTCAAATAATAGTTAATCTTGTTAGCCATAAATGAACATTGCATCCCCAAACGAGAAGAAGCGATACCGTTGCTGCACCGCCTCTTTATATATATCTAGTATAAACTCTCGGTCGGCAAATGCGCTCACGAGCATAATAAGCGTTGATTTAGGCAAATGAAAATTAGTGATTAAAGCATCGATGGCTTCGAACTTATATCCGGGATAGATAAAAATATCGGTTTCACCGCTACACGCGACGAATTTACCATATTTCTTCATGATGGCTTCGAGAGTTCGTGTGGAAGTGGTTCCTACCGAAATGATCCGGCGACCTTCTTTTTTGGCAGCATTCAAAATATCGGCGGTTTCTTTTTCCATAACGTAATATTCGCTATGCATGATATGGTCATTCGTATCGAGTACTTTGACTGGCCGGAAAGTTCCAAGGCCGATGTGCAGCGTTACGTCACAGACGATGATACCTTTGGCTTTGATTTTGGCAAATAATTCAGGGGTAAAATGGAAGCCCGCTGTTGGAGCAGCGGCACTGCCCTCGATTTTGGCATAAACCGTTTGATATCGGGCATTATCGGCTACCTGCGTTTTGATATATGGCGGTAACGGCATGCGGCCAAGTTCATCAAGAAGTTCCATGAAAATGCCATGATATATCATCTTAAAATGACGGATACCTTCGTCCAAAGATTCGATGCACTCCGCAATTAGTTTGCCTTCGCCGAAGTCAACACGGGTGCCTACTTTGATGGTCTTTGCGTTTCCGACTAAGCATTCCCAAGTATCGCCTTTAAGTTGACGTAGCAAGAGTAATTCGATGTGAGCATGCGTCTTTTCTTTAACGCCAAAAAGACGGGCCGGAATGACTTTCGTATTATTACGGACCAGGACATCGCCAGGTCTCAAATAGTCGATGATATCGAAGAAATGTTTGTGTTCAAATGTATGATTGGTTTTATTAATGGCTAAAAGACGAGACTGGTCACGGATGGCGGCCGGAGTCTGGGCAATCAGCTCTTCTGGTAACTCAAAATCAAATAAGTTGATATCCATTAGAAACCTCGGATATCCCCATATTTGGCCAGGACTTTTTCTTTGTACTCTGTGAAACGGTCTTCTTGAATGGCGATACGCGCTTCTTCCACCATATGAATGAGAAAGCGGATATTGTGAATCGACAGGAGCCTTTTTCCAAAGGTCTCGTCGCATTTATAGAGATGACGCAAATAGGCTTTCGTAAAGTTCTTGCATGTATAACAGTCACACTCGGGATCGAGCGGCGTAAAATCACTCGCATATTTGGCATCACGGATGTTCACGCGTCCACCGCTGGTCATTAATGCACCATGACGGGCAATCCGAGTCGGGAGCACGCAATCGAACATATCAATGCCTTTCGAGATACCTTCGAGAATATAGTCAATCGATCCGACGCCCATGAGGTAACGGGGTTTATCGGCCGGTAAGTATTTCACGGCATAATCAATCATCTTGAAACAAACGTCCTTGGGTTCGCCGATAGAAGTTCCGCCAATTGAGTAACCGGGGAAATCCATCTTCGCTAAAGCTTGTGCGGATAGACCGCGTAAATCTTCGAATTCGCCGCCTTGAACGATGCCAAAAAGAGCTTGGTCATTATTTTTGTGGGCATCTTTTCCGCGTTGCGCCCAACGGAGTGTTCTTTCCATGCTGTCTTTGGCGTATTTATAAGTCGCGGGATAAGGCGTGCATTCATCAAATGACATGATGATATCCGCACCGATTTTTTCTTGAATCTCAATGGCCTTTTCAGGTGAGAAAAAGAGTTTGTCGCCATTCAAATGATTCTTGAAATGGACGCCAGTTTCGTCAATTTTCCGATTTTCAGCCAAAGAGAAGACTTGAAAGCCGCCTGAATCGGTGAGAATCGGACGGTCGTAATTCATAAATTTATGGATGCCTCCGGCGGCAGCGATAATATCTTCGCCTGGACGAATCGATAAATGGTAAGTATTGGCTAAAATAACGCCGGCACCGCAGGCTTTGAGCTCTTCCGGAGACATTGTCTTAACGGTGGCCAAGGTGCCGACCGGCATAAACATCGGCACTTCGACATTGCCGTGTGGCGTATGCAAAATACCGTAACGGGCGCCCGTGACTTTATCGATATGTTTGATTTCCAAATAAAAGTTTTCCATCGTGGGCTCCTTTTTCGGTGTAATTATATCATATATAAAAGATGGACTAAGCGTTATTTTGAGTAGCTTTTATTTCTTCTAAAAAATGCCGATTTCGTCTAAGAAGCGTGAATAAAGTGAAGCCGACGATTGAGACTACGACAAATTCTCCGAGCGCTACCAGACCGGCATTAATCCAAAATGGATAGTCCAGCACAAAGTAGAGCTCTGCGCCAACGACTAATCCGTTAATAATGACAGGATATAAAGTGGCGATAAACAAATGTTTGCTAAAACCGATTGCCAAACAACTGATGAGAGACGCCAATGTGCCGAAAAGAACATCATAAAAACCCAGAGGGCTTTGGATATTTGCTAGTAATGTGCCTATGACAATGCCAAAAACGAAGTCTTTTCGGAAGAAACAAAGCAAGACAAGTATCTCCGCAATGCGAAATTGAATGTTTAAAAAGGAAAACGACGCAGTAAGCGTCGTGACAGCAACATAAACAGCGGCGACTAAAGCGTTATCGGTAATTTGACGAATCGTAATCTTTTTCATGCGAGGCGTCTCCTTGTTTTTTAATTTCGAAGATGGTTTGGCAAGGTAACATCTTCTGGCAAGCGGCTATTTTTTCTTTTTAGATTTATTTGTTTCGGCTTCAAGGCGGGCGGCTTCGGCAGCCGCTAAATCCTTCTCGGCTTTTTCGTCTCTAGCACTCTTCTCGACTTCATAAATAATACGATCGGCAATGATTTTATTGATTTGCGCTTCAATGGATAATTTGAAAGCGATATAGCTGAGGTTAGCACGGAAAGTCTCAAAAGCTTTCGGGTCTTGGCGGGCGACGTCATCTTGATACCGGCGAAGGATGACTTCGTACTGCGCGTTCACTTGTTTATCAACCGCGTGGGTAATACGGCCTTGGACATCGTGGAAGAAGTTATAGAGTTTATCCTTTTCGGGATAGACGATTTTATCGGTTTCAAAGAGCAATTTGATGTCACTCATCGAGAGGACTTGCTTGACACTGCAGATAGCGAATAAATAACCGATTTGTACGCGCGAATATTTTTTTAAGGTTGGGGCGGCAATGAGGTTGGCTTTCACGTAGTTATTGACCATGAAAGGCGTTATTTGCGGTTCACCGGATCCGGTGGATAAGGGTTCGAGTTTGCGGTCGAGATAGGAAATGACTTGGTCCATATAGAGATCCATTTCCGGTAACTCTTCATATGCCGGAAGAGTAAAATCGCTGAGAGACGTTAACCATTGCTCAAGATTTTCGATATGTTTATCCATGCGGTTTTCCTCTCTATTTCTTGTAATATTATCATTTTACCACCAATTCTACAATAATTAGCAAACAAAACCGATTGACAAGTTATTGCAAATAATGTAATCTAGTTTCGTATACTAGATGAGAGCGCGAGAAGGGACGATAGAATGACGAAAAGGATTACCGTTTGGGGAGATTCCCTATTAAAAGGAGTTGTCTACGACGATGACGCGCGGCGTTACCGCTTTTTGCGTAATACCTGCCTCGATTTAATCGCGGACGTCCGCCATGAAATCACATTCACGAACTTTTCGCAGTACGGACAGACCAGCGACCGAGCTCTAGCGAAGATGAGACAAGCGTTAAAAGAAAACCATAATTTTGACTTTGCAATAATTGAATTAGGTGGCAATGATTGTGACTTCGATTGGAAAGAAGTCGCGGCGACGCCCACCGCTCCTCACCTGCCTCATATCGCCCTCTCGGATTTTCACGACAACATCGTCGCGATGATCAATGAATGCCGATCATATGGCATTACGCCGGTGATGGTCAACCTGCCACCAATCAACGCTGAAAGATACTTCAATTTTTTTAGTGCCGGTCTCGAAAAACAGCAGATTCTTCTTTGGCTCCTTGATGTGAACAACATCTATCACACCCAAGAAATGTATAGTCTGGAAATCGACAACGTCGCCCGCGATCTCAATGTTCGGCTCATCAATATCCGCACCGAACTTCTCTCTGAGAAAAACTACAACAGCTACTTATGTTCAGATGGCATCCACCTCAACGAAAAAGGGCACAGCCATTTGAAAGACATCATTACATCATCGCCGAAATATGCGATATAAAAGGAGAACCAACACATGTCAAAATTTACCATTCTCAGTGACTCTTGCTCCGACCTGCCGCTTGACTACATCCTCAAGCACAATCTGACGATTCTTCCCTTGGGTTTTGAAATCGAGGGAAAATCCTACAAAAACTTTCCAGATGAACGCGACATCAAGATTGTTGATTTCTATAGTTTGATGCGTGACAAGAAAAACGTTATCACCTCGCAAGTAACCCCTGAAGGTTTTATGAGCATCGCCGAACCCTTGCTCAAACAAGGCCATGATATTTTGGCGTTCAGCATCAGCAGCGCTCTCTCCGGGACTTTCAACTCGATGCGCATTGGTGCGCTTGAGCTTCTCGAGCATTATCCGAACCGCAAAATCATCGTCATCGATTCCTTAGGCGCATCGCTTGGCGAAGGCATGCTGGTCAATACCGCTGTTGAAATGCAAGAAGCCGGGAAAACGCTCGAAGAGACAGCCGCTTTCATCGAAGCCAACAAATTAAAACTTAACCACCTCTTCACCGTTGACGATCTCGGGACACTCAAACGTGGCGGTCGCTTAACGGCGTCCAAGGCCTTTCTCGGCACCGTCCTCAATCTCAAACCGGTCTTACTCGTTGACCACACCGGACACCTTGTCCCATGGGGCACCAAACATGGCCGTAAGGTTGCTTTGAAAACCTTGCTGGAAAAAATGGAAGAGAACATCACCGATGACCGCGTCATCTTCATCTCCCACGGAGATTGTTTGGCGGAAGCCGAAAAAGTCAAAGCCTCCATTTTGGAAGCCCATCCGAACAATAAGATTTTCGTTATGAATCCAGTCGGACCTGCCATCGGCGCACACTCCGGTCCTGGAACCATCGCCATCTTCTTCTATGGTCACGAACGTTAAAAAGAAAACGCCACTTCGCAGTGGCGTTTATATTTCGATGATTCTTAGCGTTTTTTAAGTTCTTCAAGAAGTAGTTTTGACGTCAATCCGGGGTTAATCTTGCCACCGGTTTTTTTCATGATTTGCCCGACAAGGAAACCGACCGCACGCTCTTTTCCGGCTTTAAAATCTTCAATCGACTGTGGGTTCGCATCTAATGTATCTTTGATATGGGCGAGGATGACACTTTCATCGCTGACTTGCATCATGCCAAGCTTATCGGCAAGGGCGCGCGGTTCGCCATGCTGTTCAATCATGGCCTCAAAGATTTGCCGTGCTTGTTTGTTGGAGATTTGGCCTTTGTCGATCATTGAGACCAAGGTCGCTAAATGTTCTGGGGAGACGCTAAACTCTCGGATGGTCTTTCCGGTCTTATTTGAGTAACCGGCAATATCGACGGTAATCCAGTTAGCGAGCAGTTTGCTGTGGGGAGAAAGCTTGACGGAACGGTCAAAATACGCTGCCACTTCTTTATCAAGAAGGATGATGGAAGCATCATAGTCGCTGAGGCCATAATCCTTAATGTAACGGGCTTTTTTGCTATCCGCAAGTTCAGGACAACTGGTAATCGCGTCTTGAATGAATTTTTCAGAAAGTTTGATTGGGACAAGGTTCGGTTCGACAAAGTATTTGTAATCGACCGCGTCCGTTTTCTTACGCATTAAAACAGTTTCTTTTTTCACTTCTTCGTAGCGGCGGGTTTCCTGCTCGACCGGTTGTCCGGAAAGGAGGAGTTCTGCCTGACGTTTAATTTCGAATTCAATCGCTTTTTCAATGGCGACAATCGAGTTAAGGTTTTTAATTTCGCACTTGGTCCCGAGTTTAGTGACGCCATAAGGCCGTAAAGAAATATTAACGTCGCAGCGGAGCGAACCTTCTTCCATCTTGCCGTCGGAAACATCGGCAAAAGTAACGATAGAACGGATTTTTTCAACGTATTTCATCGCTTCGGCACCACTGCGGATGGTTGGACGCGTGACAATTTCGATTAAGGGAATACCGGCGCGGTTATAATCCAGCAGCGTGCTATCAAACAGGTGGTGCTGCATGCAGGTATCTTCTTCCATATGCAGACGTTCGATATCGACGTGTTTAGTCACACCGTCAACTTCGATGTCGAGCCAGCCGTTGCTGCCGATCGGACGTCTTGCTTGGGTGATCTGAAAACCTTTAGGCAAGTCGCTATAGAAATAGTTTTTGCGGTCAAACCAGATTTCGCGGTCAATTTCCATATGAAGGGCATTACTAACACGAATAGCATTGATCACAGCTTGCTTATTGACGACAGGCATTGTGCCCGGAAAAGCCATGTCTAAAGGTAAAACGGAGGTATTCGGAAGCGCGCCGAAAGTAACGGGAGCGCGACTGAACATCTTGCTCTTCGTCTTCATCTCAACGTGGATTTCGAGTCCGATGACAGCTTCGAAGTTCATAGATTCACCGCCTTTACGGAAAGGTTGCGATATCCGGTGGCGTTTTCAATTTTCTCTGCGACTTGGAGCACGAGCGCTTCTTCAAAAGCACGGCCCATGACGTTTCCGCCAAAAGGCATTTTGTCTTCAAAGCCGATTGGAATCGTGATGGAGGGCAAACCCGAGAAATTACCAAGCACCAAATGGTTATCGGCAATCAAGTAAGTATCGGATAAACGATCGCCCGATTCTAAAAATTTAGGGGCAATGCCGGGAGCGGCTGGAAGATAGATGACATCATGGTCTTTTAAAATGGCATTCACCGCGTTGACAATCTTGCGGCGGTTTTTCTGAGCTCTTAAGAAAAGGACGTCTTGGTTTTCTCTCATCAAGGCAAAACTGCCGATCACGAAGCGGCGTTTAATCAATTCGCTGAAACCGGCGGTCCGTGCTTTTAGCATGACTTCCTGATAGGTTTTGCCCTCAAAGCGAGGACCAAATTTGATGCCGTCAAGATTGGCGTTATTGCTGGTCGCTTCGGCGCAGCAAAGGGTAAGATAAGTTGGAAAAATCGTTTCGAGCATTTGTTTGTCGAGTGAGACGTAACTGACGATGGCGCCTTGTTTTTTCAAAGCGGTTAATGTTTCATCAAAAGCGGCGATAACGGCTTTATTGCGGATGGTTTCGACGACTTCCGAAATGACCGCGATTTTCACGCCTTTGATATCCTTTTTAAGCAAGCGGGTATAATCTTCGATTTGTTTATGGGACGTGGTCGCATCTTCAATATCTGAACCGGCGATGACCGCTAAAGCGAGTGCGGCGTCTTCAACGCTCCGCGTAAAGTAGCCAACGTGGTCTAAAGACGGGGCAAACGGAAATAAGCCAAAGCGGCTAATTCTTCCCCAGGTCGGTTTAAATCCGACGAGACCGGCAAAGCTTGCTGGTTTTCGGACAGAGTCGCCTGTATCAGAACCAAGAGCAAACGGAACGATATTCGCGCAGACACTGACCGCCGAGCCGCAACTCGAACCGCCAATCATGCGTTCATGTTTAGGATCATAAGGATTAAAAGTCGGGCCTTTGTGCCCGGTGGTTCCGCTGCCGCCCATGGCAAGTTCGTCAAGGGTCGATTTGGCAATGGGGACAGCATGAGCAGCAAGTAATCTAGCAACCACTGTCGCGTCAAAACTCGGGATGTACCCGTTGAGAATATTGCTGCTGGCCGTGGTTTCAATGCCTTTGGTCGAGAAGTTATCTTTGATGACAAAGGGAATACCCCAGAAAGGGTTATTGGCTTCAGGTTCTTTAAGCGCGGATGCGATGGCAAAAGCCTCGTTTTCCATAAAACGCTCAAATGCGTTATCTCCATTCGCTTTCGCACGTTTCAAAGCTTCTGCAGCGAGTTGAAGCGGCGTGACTTTTTTAGCGACGAGGGCTTGGTGGAGGTCCGCCAAGGTGAGATCCAGGTATGACATTTATCCCACCACTTTCGGAAGCTTGATCTGACCATCGACAACATCCTTGGCGTTTTGAAGCGCCACGTCACGTGGCAGCGGTTCGCTCGGAACGTCTTCCCGAAGGGAGTCGGTCGCGACATCAAAAGGAAAGGTCATCGGCTCTAAATCGTCGATACCTTGCGTCTGGCCAATTAAGTCCATTTGTTTCAGCAAAATCGTAAATTCTTTTTCAAGGACGGCGTATTGTTCGTCGGTCATGTCAAAGAGTAGGCTATTTGAGGCACTTTTTAAAACGCTTTTGTTTATTTCTTTCACCGAGCTCACCTCATGATATCTTTCAAATCATAGCATTATTCTAGAGTTTTTTGAACATGGGATAAGAACTCGGCTTCGTCCATCGTTTGCACGCCCAGCGATTGCGCTTTCGTGAGCTTGCTTCCGGCATCGGTGCCATAGATGACGATATTGGTCATTTTGCTAACCGAACCACTCACTTTGGCGCCGAGACTTTCGAGGAGTTCTTCCGCTTCTTTTCGGCCATGGTGTTCAAGCACGCCGGTCAAGACGACGGTTTTGCCGGAGAAATAGGTTTTCCCGGCAGTTTCTTTCGGCCCTAAATACATAGTGTTTACACCAATGCTCTTCAGGTCTTCAATCAAAGCGATATTTTCAGGCTTGCGGAAGTAAGAATAAATCGAATTGGCAACGACCGGGCCTACGTCCGGAATCGAGAGAAGTCTCTCGCTTTCGGCTGCTGCGAGCGCGTCGATTGAACCAAAGAATTTCGCCAGCGTTTTCGCCATCTTTTCGCCGACTTCTTTGATGCCTAAACCAAAGAGCAGACGTTCTAAGGAATTGCCTTTGCTTTTTTCGACGCCATCGATAATGCTGTCAACCGATTTATCGGAGAAGCCTTCGACTTCCATGATATCCTGGCGGAAATTCATTAGACGATAAATGTCAGCGACGGTCCGGATGAACTTTTCATTAAAGAAAATTTCGATAACTTTTTCTCCTAGGCCATCGATATCCATCGCGTCTTTGCTGACGAAATGAATGAGACCTTCGATATGGCGAGCTTCGCAGTCCGGATTCAAACAGAAATGCATCGCGTCCACCTTAGTTAAAGCGTGGCCGCAGACAGGGCAAGATTCAATCATCACGAAGGGCTTTTCGATACCGGTCCGTTTGTCGGTCAGCACACGCACCACTTCAGGGATGACGTCACCGGCTTTTCTAAGTAAAACGATGTCGCCGATCTTCAAATCTTTTTCCATAATGAAATCTTCGTTATGAAGCGTGGCGCGCTGGACAATCGATCCAGCGACACGGACAGGCGATAAAACGGCATTAGGCGTGATTTTTCCGGTTCTTCCGACCGTGAAGATGATGTCTTCAAGCAGCGTCGGTACCTCTTCCGGCGGGAATTTATAGGCAATCGCCCATTTTGGGGTTTTCGCCGTATAACCTAATCGGTCATAAACGGTCAGGTCGTCGACTTTGAGGACTATGCCGTCAATATCGTAAGCAAGGTTAGCTCGCTTTTTCGTGTATTCCTCGACGTAACTTAAAATGTCCTCGATGCCATGGCAAAGGCGGCGTTCGGGGTTGGTTTTGAAGCCGATGGATTGGATATAATCGAGGGCTTCGCTATGTTTAGTAAAACCAAATTCGGAGGCATTGACGAAATAATACCAGAAGGCGTCAAGTTTTCTTGAGGCGGCAATCTTGCTATCGAGCTGACGGATGGATCCGGCAGCGGCATTTCTGGCATTCGCCAGCAAGGCTTCTCCGGTTTTTTCGCGTTCTAGATTTAACTCAATCAGACTCTTCTTTGGCATAAAGACTTCGCCGCGGACTTCAAAAGGCCTCGTCACGGTGATTTGGGTGGGGATAGAGTGGATTGTGATGATATTGCTTGTCACGTCTTCGCCGACGTTACCGTCGCCGCGCGTGGCCCCATAATTCAAATGACCGTCAATGTAATCAAGACTCATGGCCAGACCGTCAATCTTCATCTCAGCCATATAAGTGACCTTCTCTTGGTGGAGGGCTTCACGGACTTTGCGGTCAAAATCACGTAAATTGGCTTCATTAAAAGCGTTCGCCAAGGACAGCATCAGCCGTTTATGGGGAACCTTTTTAAAGGAAGACACGACTTGGCCACCGACGCGTTGCGTCGGCGATAAAGGCGATTTCAGTTCCGGATATGTCGTTTCTAAACGAATCAGCTCGTTTAGCAAGGCATCGTATTCGGCGTCGGTGACGCTTGGGTTATCCAGAACGTAATATTCGTAATTGTATTTTTCAAGTAAGGCGGTTAGTTCTTTGACTCTCGACGCAGGGTTCATGCCATGCCTCCGGTATTTCGGTCAACGCGGGAAATGGCCGGGTGCGAAGCCAAGAGTTTCTTGCGGCCAGCAGTCTCAAATTCGACTTCGATGATCGTGCCATCGATAATTTTCAAAACAACGCCAGGACCAAAGGTCTTATGATCGACACGATCCCCTTCTGCCCAATCAGTGATGCCATTACTCGGCAAAGAACCGCCAAGCGAAGGCGCTGGTTTTTGTCCGGGACGGCCATCTTGCGGACCAAAAGCATATTCTTTCGGACGTTCGAAATTGATACCGGCTTCTTTGAAGAAGCGCGACGGGACTTTGCGGGCTTGGATGATAAAGGAATATTCGCCGTTGCAGCTGAGAAACAATTTCTCTTTGGCACGTGTTAAGGCGACATAGCAAAGACGACGTTCTTCTTCGAGTCCGAGGTAGGCATTTTCACTGAGCGTGCGTTCGCTCGGGAAGACGCCTTCGTTAAGGCCAACGACAAATACGGATTTAAATTCGAGGCCTTTAGCGGTATGGATGGTCATCAAAGAAACGTAGTCGCCATCGTTGATATCGTCTTGGGCGCTGGTGAGGCTGACATTCTGCAGGTATTCGTCAAACCCGGATTGCGGGTTGTCTTTCATGTAACTTAAAATATCGTCGAATAAGGCATTGACGTTATCAAGGCGCCCTTTGTCATCGTCTTCAGCCAAATAATCATAGTAGCCGATGGCGCGTATGTAATCTTTGAGGACTTCCGAAAAGGCTTCGAGATTTTCGAGGAGCTTGGTTCGGCAGTTATCGATTTTCTTGATCATATCGGTCAAGGAGACGACACACTTGGTTTTGATTTCGGTGGTGTGTTTTTCGATTTCCTCAACATATTCATAGATAGCCAAGTTGGCATCAAACGCTTCATGCTTCAAAAGATCAATCGTCTTCTCGCCGATACCGCGGCGCGGGACGTTCATGATGCGTTCAAACGAGACATTGTCTTTCTTGTTGGACAAAAGACGGAAATAAGCGAGGACGTCTTTAATTTCTCTACGTTGGTAGAACCTGACACCGCCGAAAATGCGGTATGGGATATGGTAGCGATTGAACGCTTTTTCGAATGGCAGCGTCAAATAGCTGGCGCGGTATAAAAGCGCGACGTCGCTATATTTGAATTTCTTGTTATAACGGAGTTTTTGGATCTCGCGTAGGACCCATTCGGCTTCATCGTCGGCCCGTAAGGCACGATGATTGATAATCTCGGCGCCGCCTTCGTTTTCGGTGTACAGGTCTTTTTTGACCCGTAAACGGTTATGCGAGATTAGTTCGTTGGCGGTATTGAGAATCGTTTGCGTGGAACGATAGTTGCGGTCAAGTATGATGGTTTCCATAGGAAAGAGTTTATCGATATCCAAAATTATCGCTTGGTTGGCGCCCCGCCAGGTGTAAATTGTTTGATCGGGATCCCCCACCACATAGAGCGTGGCGGATGGTTTGAGAATTAATTTTAATAAACGATATTGGACATCGTTGGTGTCTTGGAATTCATCGATCAGCACGTGATCAATGCGATTTTGCCATTTGGTTCTGATGTTGGGATACTCTTCAAGGATTTTAATCGTCTTCAAGAGCAAGTCGTCAAAGTCGAGCGCATACATGAAATTCAAACGTTCTTCATAAATAGTAAATAGTCGGAGGCATTCTTTTTCATTCGGGAAATTGATTTTGGTAATCACAATATCCTGTGGTAAACGTCCTGCGGTTTTATTGGAACCGATATAGCTTAAGGTCTGGCCAACGATATCATCGCTTTTACGATAACCATTGTCTTCGGCAATCGATTTAACAAGAGATTCCTGGTCATCTTCATCAAAAATCGTGAACGTGGTCGGATAGCCTAACACAGAGATTTCGCGGCGGAGAAAACGGGCGCAAAAACTATGGAAAGTCAAAACTTGTAAGTCGCTCGCGGCTTCAGGGACTAAACTAACCGCCCGTTCACGCATTTCTTTCGCAACTTTGTTGGTAAAAGTAATCGCCAATATCTTCCAAGGCTCAACATGAAGCTCGCCAATCAAATAGGCAATCCGGTAGGTTAAAACACGCGTTTTGCCACTGCCGGCGCCGGCAATGATCCGGACATACTGCGAGGGGGTTGAAACAGCTTGGTACTGATGTTCATTGAGCAGCTTTTTATAGTCCATATTTGACCTTCTTTTCGGTTATCTTAACATACTAATTTTACCAAAAAAGACAACATTAAACAATGCTTGTCAGTATTTTAAATTTAATAAAATATTCAGAAAAGCTCGGAACGTATTGCCACTGTGCCTAATAAGTACTTTATTAAGATGGCTGTTTTAATTTCTAGAAGCGAGGGCCAACCGGCAATAACTACTTCTTCCAGTGTCGTAGCACCCATGTTTTTCTCTGGACTACTTCCTTTAGGAATACTCGCGTCGGCAAGCACAAAGTAGAGGGGAATAGGCGGTTGATGCAACGCATAATCAATGACCTCGTCCTTGATGGCTTGGCAGTGCGAACAGCCGGGGGAATAGACATAGACGTAATAATCGGGTTCGGCGACGAAAAACAATCCTTCCCAAGCAATCGAAAAAGCCGCCACTTCTTTATAGTCGTGAGGGAACAATTCCGACGTCGTGGGGAGCGAAAGACTTCTATCGCACGAAACCAAGAGGAAAGAAACGGAAAAAAGCATGGGAATACGCATGGTGAATCCTCCACCAAGTAATAGAGGGAAAATCAATCATATTAGCCAAAAACCATGAATTTTGGAACCAGTGTGTTAACATAATAAAGAGGCCACCGCATGCACGATAAAAAAACGCTCATCCAAAATATCACTTATATGGCAATCATGGCCGCCATCAACGTCATCTTTTCAGTCTTGGCAATGTTTTTGCCTTTGGCATCTTTCATCTTGATGCTGGTGCTGCCCTTCACAAGCGTCATCGTCGTTTTATTCTGCAAAGAGAAATATTTTCTCATCTATGCGGTTTCTACCGTCGTGCTCTGTTTACTCGTCACGATCACGGAAGCCCAGACGACTATTTTCTATGTCATTCCTTCCATTGTTTCAGGATTCGTTTTTGGAATGCTTATCAAAGCGAAAATACACGCTGCGTTCATCCTGATTATTTCCGCAACCGTCCAATTGGGTTTGACTTACGCCTCGCTCCCGCTCATCCAATGGATTTATGGCGTCAATATGATCGACGTCTTTAAAACGCTACTCCATCTGACTGCTCATCCTTTCGTCGATGGCATCATCCCGACATCTTTCTATGTGCTCTCGCTCGCACA
>Ga0208789_1000393_pt1 | contig 43417 bp, 30 predicted proteins | sample Methanotroph_Enr_FD_187368 | JGI IMG/M metagenome (GOLD analysis project Ga0208789, IMG submission 187368) | Enriched soil microbial communities from Old Woman Creek wetland in Ohio, USA - Methanotroph_Enrichment_5 (SPAdes) (version 2) | ecosystem: Environmental > Terrestrial > Soil > Wetlands...
ATACGTTTTCAATTAAAAGGAGAGAGTCTAAGAAAAAAGTATTAATTTTACATCTGCCTAATCGTTTTTGAACAAACAGTGAACGGATATCGCCGGAAAACGTGAACGGGTATCACCGGAATATGTACGGTAATATTTTCTTTTATTTTTTTTACAATTAGAAGTTGTTCATTTTCGATGTGATTGGCATCTTTATCCAAATCCCACGTATCCAGATAAAAATTCAGTTCTATACCATCAACTCCGGTCTGATTAATTAATTTGGCATATTCTATCCATGTTTGACTGTTAACAGCATTCAGGCTCGCAATAACAGGAATAGACACACTTTCTTTTGCTTTTTGCAAATTCACTAAGTATTCAGCTGCACCGGCATGTTCAGAATGCGGGTGATTTGTTTGTATTTCGGCTGAAATATCATTAAACTCATTCAATTCTTCGTCCAGTTCCAACCGTTCCAGCTGTATCTGTTCTTCGAATAAAGATTTATATACAATGGCTGCAGCACCGTCATCTTCTGCTATTTTAAGGCTATCCAATTTAGTCAGCAGGTTTGATGCACCTACCACTATGGGATTTTCAATTTCGATTCCCATATAATTTGTTTTCAAATTTTTCATCAGTTTCAGGTTTATTTATTTTTTAATGTCCAAAATTAATCAAAGAACTCTTTCTAGACCGGATACTAAGAAAACGTTTCAATATACCCAATCAATTTAACGGATTGTAAATCAGCACCACAGGACTATTCCGAATACTTTATTACTTCCACAGGACAACTTTCAGCGGCTTCAATTATTGATTTTTCGTATTTCGAGAAATCAACCCCTTCTATTACATACGCTTCTCCATCCATTTTAAAAACTTCGGGACAGATAGCTTCACTCAAACCGCAGCCTGTGCAACCATCTTCTATCCAAACTTTTGTTATTGCCATGATATTGTTTGTTTTAAAGTCATTTTGTAATTATTAATTCAGTTCAACCAGCTCTATTGACAATTAATTTTCAAACCATCATATTACGGGTCATATCTTTGGGAATTACCCATTCATCAAATTGTTTCTCAGTAAGAAAACCCGATTCTATTGCTGCCTTTTTCAAACCCGTATTATTGGCATACGCTTTTTTGGCAATTAGAGCAGCTTTGTCATACCCTATATGAGGACTTAATGCTGTTACCAACATAAGTGAGTTATTCAGATTCTGTTCTATTCGTTTCATATCAGGTTCTATCCCGGCAACACAACGATCGGCAAACGAACGGCATGCATCTGCCAAAAGTAATGAAGACTCCAACAGCACACTTATCAGCAAAGGCTTAAATACATTCAATTCGAAATGGCCGCTCGCCCCGGCAATTGAAATGGTGGTATCGTTTCCCATTATCCGGACACACACCATAGTAAGCGCTTCTGTCTGGGTGGGATTTACTTTGCCCGGCATAATGGATGAACCCGGTTCATTGGCCGGAATAAGCAGTTCACCAATCCCAGATCGTGGACCGGAAGCCGACAGCCTTATGTCATTAGCTATTTTCATTAAACTTACCGCCAATTGCTTAACAGCGGCGTGAGTTTCCACTATGGCATCATTTGCTGCCAGTGATTCAAACTTGTTTTGAGCAGTGATAAATGGCAGGTTTGTCAAACGGGAAATGGTTTCTACAACTTCAAGGTCGAAACCTTCAGGAGCATTTAAACCAGTTCCGACAGCAGTACCTCCAATTGCCAATTCTGAGAGATGAAGCAATGTATTTTTCAGCGCTTTAAGACCGTGGTTCAGTTGCGATGCATATCCGGAAAATTCCTGACCAAGCGTAATCGGAGTTGCATCCATTAAATGCGTCCGCCCAATCTTAATAACTCCGGCCAAAGCATTCGATTTTTCAAGCAAGGTGTTTTCAAGAATCTCAATGGCAGGAATCGTGTGTTCCACAATCATTCGGTAAGCCGCCATATTCATTGCCGTAGGGAAAGTGTCGTTGGATGATTGCGACATATTCACATCATCGTTTGGATGAATAAACCTGTCGCCAATACCCAGCTTGTAACCCTGTAAAACATGCGAACGGTTCGCAATTACTTCATTGCAATTCATATTAGTGTGCGTACCCGAACCAGTTTGCCAAATCACTAATGGAAACTGATCATCGAGTTTCCCGGCAATTATTTCATCGCAAACATCGCATATCAATCTCAGTTTCTCAGCCGGCAGAAGTCCAAATTTCGCATTTGCAATGGCGGCAGCCTTTTTCAGGTAACCAAAAGCATGAATAACTTCAATGGGCATAGAGGCAGAGGGTCCAATGGGAAAATTCATCAATGAACGTTGTGTTTGTGCACCCCAGTACTTATTGGCAGGTACATGCACTTCACCTAAAGTATCATATTCTATCCGGTAATTCATAGCTTTAATCATTATTTACAACAGAATAACTAATAATTTTTCAGGCGCCAGAACTCACTTGAAATTAAAGATTTAATGCGTACTAATAAACAAACTCCCCCCCTCTTATTGTTCATTTCAAAAAATCTGACAAGTGCAATTTGTGAAAGCTTAAACCTGTGAATGAATCAAATAAGAATACAGGCTCCATTATAAATGAAACCACTGGTAGAAGGGATCAATGTAAATATCAGGTGGAGCAGCTGAATAGTATCAAACTTAGAGAGATTTAAATACGTAAAGAGTCATGAAGAATCTTTTCGATATAAGCCCTAAAGGCATGTTTATAAGGGATAGCAGATATACCGTTCTTTTCTTTATGTACATTAATTTTCTCGCTTTTTTTTACTCCACATACTTTTTACATTGACCCAAAACTTTTTGACTTGATCCATGGAATGGCCCGATTCCTGAGGGCATATTAAATAAAAAAAAGACACTAACTTTCGTCAGTGTCTTTTTTCAATTTGAGAGCGGAAGACGGGACTCAAACCCGCGACCCTCAGCTTGGAAGGCTAATGCTCTATCAACTGAGCTACTTCCGCAATAAAATGCATTTGAAAAATGTGGGCAGTGAAGGATTCGAACCTCCGAAGTCGAAAGACAGCTGAGTTACAGTCAGCCCCAGTTGGCCACTTTGGTAACTGCCCCTCTTTTCTCAAAAGCAGTGCAAAGATAATTTAATTTATCCAAACTACCAAACAATATTTGCCATTTTTATGGCTGTTGTAGCCGCTTCCACGCCTTTATTGCCATGAATTCCCCCGGCACGATCCAACGATTGTTGTAAGGTATTGGTTGTGAGAACTCCAAAAATTACAGGACATCCATCTTTCAATAAATTTAATTCTGTAATACCCGCCGTTACACTCTGGCAAACGTAATCGAAATGTGGAGTATCACCCTGAATAACGCATCCAATGACGATTATTCCGTCATATTTTCCAAAAATTGACAATTGTTTTGCAGCATAAGTCAACTCCACTGTACCCGGAACATGGATAACATTAATATTTTCTGGTTTGATCCCAATCAACACCAATGTATCAATGGCTCCCTGTAGCATTGTATGCGTAATCTGGGGATTCCAATCAGCCACAGCGATTGCATAGGTTTGGTTCATTACTGTTTCTTTGTCAGGCATTAATTCTGCATTGTATTCAGACAGGTTTTGATATTGTGTTGCCATTTTGTTTCGTGTTTAATATTTTGTGATTAGAACAACAAGCATTTATTAAAAAAGCTGCTTCTTTTGACGGAAGCAGCTTTTAATTATTTCTTTGATTTCCGAAATTATTTCTGAACGCGGGCCAGATACTTTTCAATATCAGCAGCTTCAGGGCTCTTCGGATATTTTTCTTTAATTGCAATATATTCTTTTTCTGCTTTTTCAGGTTCGTTCAACGATTCGTAAACCAAGCCTGCTTTTTTCATATATACAGGACTCATTACTGCGTTTTCCAAATCAGCAGCTTTATCAAAATAGTTAATCGCTTTTGACGTTTCGCCTAACTCCACATAACAATCACCGGTTAAACCGATAACCGAAGCTGTAAAATAAGTATCGTCGCCATCATATTGCGAAAGATACTTTACCGCATTTTCAAATTGACCTAATTTAAAGTAACAAATACCGGCGTAAGCGGCAGCAAGTTTACCGGATGGTGTAATTCCATATTCTGAAACAATTTCTTTAAATCCGATTGATTTCCCATCACCTTCAAGGGCTACACGGAATGAATCAGTTGCAAATGCAGCCTGCGATTTATACATTTCATTTTCAGCCGCCACTTCACGAGGTTCCAAATAAAAATTCCTGAATGACAAAACAGCAAGTACTATAAGAATTACCACTCCAACTCCAATCAATAATTGTTTTTGGTATTTTTCAATAAATGCCTCTGTAGTTGTTAGCGCGTGTTGAACATTTTCTAATTCGTCGTGTTTTTTTTCCTCTTTTTTCGACATAAGATTATTGTTTATTTTATTGCTTTTGTTAATACCCTTTTTATTCAGAACTGCAAAAGTAGATATTTTCTTTCATATTACGAAATTTTAGTGATTGTTTTTTTAGTCCTTTTTCATTTATCATGCAACCGTATTAAAATTGACTTCAAACCCATTATTTAACAGAAATAGTTGCATAAATAAAGATACGCATCAAAAAAATGCTTTATCTTTGTATCAAGAAAAACAACCGCATTGTTCTGAGATTGGAAAACTCAACGTTAAAAAATTAACGAGTAGTGGCTGGTTTTTAATGGCGGGCTGCGCCTTCGGGTATCCATAGTGGACGGCAGATTACAACGAAAACTGACACCTCAAATCCTATTTATTAGGAGTTTTCTCAACTAATGGCAATGCGGCTTTTTCATCTACGCACCCCACATCCAACACGCTTAAACTACAATTCACATTCTTCTCATTTCTATCTGCTCACATCAGACAAGATTTCAAATGCTTTTTCAACTGTATTTACATCAGAAAAAACCACTGAGCGACGCATATTTTGCTCACGTAACTGACATTTACGTGGGTGCGAAGTCATGTATTGCAATAATCTACCAAAAGGTTCTGACTGATAATAAGGCGACTGCGGATTTGCAACCAAAAATGCCGTCATTCGTTCGTTTTTCAATACCAGTTTTTCAATGCCATAGCGCATAGCCAGCCAACGCAAGCGAACCACCAACATAAGACTCTGACCTTCGGCCGGAATCTTTCCAAAACGGTCTTCCAGGCGTTTCTCGAACTCCAGCAACTCCGCATCATTACTAATACTATCCAACTCTCGATACAAGCTGATACGCTCCGATACATTCTCGATATAATCGTTTGAAAACAGCACTTCCAAGTCAGAGTCTATCTGGCAATCGGTTACAAATACATTATTCGAATTGCTTTCCGTCCGCTCATCGGCATATAAATCGGCAAATTCTTCGTCTTTCAATTCATGTACAGCTTCATTCAAAATCTTCTGATAAGTTTCGTAACCCAAGTCAGCAATAAAACCGCTCTGCTCAGCACCCAACATGTTTCCGGCACCACGAATATCCAGATCCTGCATGGCAATATTAAACCCGCTTCCTAACTCAGCAAAAGTCTCCAGGGCCTGCAACCTACGCCGGGCCTCAGGAGTAAGCAAAGTCATTTCGGGAGCGAGCAGATAGCAAAAAGCTTTGCGGTTACTACGTCCCACCCTGCCCCTCAATTGGTGCAAGTCGCTCAACCCAAAATTATGAGCACTATTGATAATGATAGTATTCGCGTTTGGAATGTCGATACCTGATTCTATAATAGTTGTTGCCACCAGCACATCGTATTCATAATCAATAAAATCGACAATAATTTCTTCCAATTTATCTGCCGGCATTTGTCCATGCCCAACAGCAACCCGACACCCGGGAACAAGACGCTTGATTGTAGCTTCAATATTATAAATGCTTTGAATGCGGTTGTTCACAAAGAAAACCTGCCCATTTCGGCTCATTTCCAATTGAATCGCCTCACGAATCACATCCTCGTCAAATAAATGAATCTCGGTTTGAACCGGGTAACGGTTTGGTGGAGGTGTATTTATAATGGACAGATCGCGTGCACCCATCAACGAAAACTGCAATGTACGCGGAATTGGTGTTGCAGTCATGGTAAGCGTATCCACATTTACCTTCATTTCTTTTAGTTTTTCTTTTACCGAAACACCAAATTTTTGCTCTTCGTCAATAACCAACAAGCCTAAATCTTTAAATTTAATGCTTTTACCCACCAACTTATGCGTACCAATGACAATATCAATTTCACCTTTAGCTAATCTTTCGAGCACTTCTTTGGATTGTGCTGAACTTCGGGCACGACTCAAGTAATCAACCGTAACCGGAAAATCTTTAAATCGTTCTTTAAATGAATTGTAATGCTGGAGGGCTAAAACAGTTGTAGGAACTAAAACAGCCACTTGCTTTCCATCTGTAGCAGCTTTAAACGCTGCCCGCATAGCCACTTCAGTTTTTCCAAAGCCTACATCACCGCACACAAGGCGATCCATTGGCAATACCGACTCCATATCTTTTTTCACATCGGCAGTAGCTTTTACCTGATCCGGGGTATCTTCGTAAATAAACGATGCTTCGAGCTCCTGTTGCAAATAACTGTCCGGCGAATACTGAAATCCCTGTTCTGATTTTCGTTTTGCATAGAGCTTAATCAACTCACGCGCAATATCTTTAACCTTAGATTTGGTGCGCTCTTTTAAGCGCTCCCATGCCCCAGAACCTAACTTATTTATGCGTGGAGCCTCACCTTCTTTGCCTTTATATTTGGAAATGCGGTGAAGTGCATGAATGCTTACAAAAATAATATCATCATCTTTGTAAACAAGCTTTACCATTTCCTGCATTTTGCCATTTACATTGGTACGAACAAGCCCACCAAATGTCCCCACTCCATGATCCACGTGCACCATATAATCACCCAATTGAAACTGATTCAACTCTTTAAGAGTCATTACCACCTTGCCTAAGCGGGTTTTATCGGTCTTGAGCTGAAATTTATGGAAACGGTCGAATATTTGATGGTCGGTATAGCAAAGCAAGGACAAATCGTGATCGATAAAGCCTTCGTGAAGCGTATTCTTAATCGGCTGAAACGCGATATCATCACCCCGATCTGCGAAAATAGCCGCAATACGGTCTGTCTGTTTCACGCTGTCACTCAACATATAAAGCACATACCCTTCATTTTGTTTTTGCTTCAGATTGTCAGCAATCAGATCGAAGTTCTTATGAAAGATGGGCTGTGGAGATGTATTGAATTGAATAGTTGATTTAGACTGGAAATAGGATCTATCGCCCCACTCCATTATCCTGAATTTCTGAACTTGTTCTACAAATTCGTCTCCTGTAATCTGAGTCTTTGCCAACGTTGGTGTTTTATGCCCTGCTTCATTAGCTTTTACGAGTGCTTCATCATAAAGCTGGTTTACCCTTTCGCGCACAAAACCGGCGTTTGTAAAGCTAAACCAACCATTCGCAGAAATAAACTCGAAGAACGAAACATGAGGTGAAGTTATATCACGCTGCAAATCAGGCACAATAATTATTTCCGTTTTCTTTTCTTTTGACAACTGTGTTTCAATGTCAAAAACACGTATCGACTCTACTTCGTCACCAAAAAAGTCACATCGATAAGGTAATTCGTTAGCATAAGAGAAAATATCAACAATGCTTCCACGTACAGAAAACTGACCGGGTTCATAAACAAAATCAACACGCTCAAACTTGTATTCGGTCAGCATTTCCACAACGAAATCAATTCCCAGGTTTTCGCCCACATTCATTCGGAGCATGCGGGTTTTCATGTTATGGGCCGAAACTACTTTCTGCATCAATGATTCAGGATAGGTAACCACCACACAAGGTGTAGAAGTATTAGCCAATCGGTTTAAAACTTCAGTCCGCAGAATATCATTGGCAGCATCCAGTTGCGATAACTTGATCGCTTTCTTGAACGATGATGGAAAAAAGAAAACCTCTTCGGTCCCCAGCATTTGCTTTAAATCATTGTACAAATAAGCCGCATCATCAGCATCATCCAGAACGATAACATGTGTGTGTGGATTTGCTTTAAAAAGCGATGCAATAACCAGCGCCGATGAAGAACCGCTCAAACCGGAAATTTTCAAATTCTGTTCGAGTGATTCTGCCCAATTTACCAACGCATAAATTTGCGGGTGATGGGCATATAATTGTTGAAAGTCGGAAAGAGTCAAAACTGTTTGATTAAGTATTTAATTGATTAGTAGCGGACTTTATCTTCTGTATTTGTCCATTTTTCAAAGGCTTTTATTGCCTCCTCGGGCAATAGCTGAATAGTTTGTATACGACGATCTTCCGGTTTAAGTTCAATCTCGTCATATATAAATGAATCGTCAAAACCAATGTTTTTAGCATCCGTTTTCGTATTGCCAAAATACATATTGTCCAAATGCGCCCAATAAACCGCCCCAAGGCACATAGGGCATGGTTCGCACGAAGTATAAATCTGACACCCGGCCAAATCATAGGTTCCTAATTTTTTTGAAGCTTTGCGAATGGCGGTTACTTCAGCGTGTGCCGTAGGGTCATTGTTTAAAGTAACCTTATTTACTCCTGTTGCAATGACTTTACCATCTTTCACTATAACTGCCCCAAAAGGGCCTCCTCCATTTTTTATATTTTCAATAGACAAAGCTATTGCTTTGCGCATAAATTTCTTGTTATAATCCATTTCGGAATTTTTATTTTAATAAAACAGAGCAAAGATAGTGTTTTTTGAATAACTATAGAGAACCTACACCAATGGAATCTATTTAAAAATGACTCATAGAAAAACAACTGGAAAATTTGGTGATGTTTTTTTAGTGCAATCTCTCAAATATAAATTTAACGGTCTGCTTTTAACTAGACACCAAATTTCAATTGTGAAGCAAATTATTATTTGTGTTGCAACTATTGCATATTAATTCTCAAAATTATTACAAATTGAAACTTTAGAATATTGGTTTTCTTGAAAAAAAATTCTCCACTGAACTTTTCCGCATGGATTGTTGATAAATATTCATTCAAATGAAACAGACATTAACATTGAATATCTTATATTTGCATAAATTATAAATAAATATAAATTTACATTTAATTAATTCAACAACTTTATGAAAAAAGTTATTTCTTTTTTTGTTGTGATAATGATTGCGCAGCTATCGTTTTCGCAAGGATTGGTGAAAGGAACAGTGGTAGATAAATCCACAAACGAAACTCTGGTTGGAGTTTCAGTTATCAGTTCCTCAACAGGTGTAGCTATAACCACATCGCTTGATGGCAGCTTCTCAATTAAGCTACCAACGGGCAAACAGGAAATCAGCATCAATTACATTGGATACACACCTATGAAACTTCAGGTTTCGACAAACAATCCCGATTTAGGCACAATTGCCATTGAAAGTGAAGCTATTGGTTTGAATGATGTTACTGTAACTTCCTCGGTAGCTATTCGCCGGAAAACTCCGGTAGCACTTTCTGTTATCGATCCTATTATTATTGAAAACAAACTGGGCACACAGGAATTTCCGGAGATATTGAAATCGACACCGGGTATATATGCAACTAAACAAGGTGGTGGTTTTGGAGATTCACGCGTAAATGTTCGTGGTTTCGAAGCCCCTAATACCGCAGTAATGATAAACGGAGTTCCAATGAACGATATGGAATGGGGAGGCATCTATTGGTCAAACTGGGGTGCATTAAGCGATGTAACCCGCTCTATGCAGGTTCAACGCGGCTTAGGTGCTTCCAAAGTAGCAGCCCCTTCTTTGGGTGGTTCGATTAATGTAGTAACCCGTTCGACCGATGCAAAAAAAGGTGGATCAGTTTCGTATGGAATAGGAAATGATGGAGAATCAAAAATTGGTTTTGCAGTTTCAACCGGATTAACCGAAAAGAACTGGGCAATCACTTTACTCGGCTCAAAAAGAACCGGCAACGGTTATATTCAGGGTACTGAATTTGAATCGTATTCATATTTCATAAACATTTCAAAGAGAATAACCGATGCCCACCAGTTATCGTTTACAGCTTTCTCAGCTCCGCAATGGCATAACCAACGAAACAACAGCGACAGATTAACTATTGCAGAATGGCAGAAACAACCTTTGAAATATAAATACAACGCATCATATGGTTTTGATATGAATGGCCAACGTAAAAAATCTTCATACAATTATTATAACAAACCGCAAATATCATTGAATCATTCCTGGACAATCGATGAAAAATCAAGTCTTTCTAATGTCATCTATGTATCATTAGGCAATGGAGGCGGCTGGAGTGGACAAGGTTACGAAAGTGCTGACAGATCAAATTGGTATGGTTCCTCCAACGGAACTCCAAACACACTGTTCCGCTCTGCAGATGGCACATTCGATTATGGTTCAATTTACACCCTTAACAAAGCAAGTGAAGTTGGCTCAAGAATGGTTATGTCTACTTCCATAAACAAACACATTTGGTATGGTACATTATCAACCTACAACACAAAAATTGGGGAATATATCGATCTCTATGGCGGGCTTGATTTACGCTATTACAAAGGCATTCATACCAATGTTATTACTGATTTATATGGCGGCAACTTTTTTATTGATAACACTTCATTGCGGCCATTATTAAGCAACACCGACTGGAAAACCCGGAAATTAGGTGTAGGAGATGTTGTTTACCGCGACTATGATGGATTTGTTGCCAGCGAAGGTCTTTTCGGACAAGCTGAATACAACAAAGATAGATTAAGTGCATTTATTTCACTTTCCGGTTCTAATACATCAAACTGGCGTTACGATCGTTTTTATTACGACGCTGCCAACGCATTATCTAAAACTATTAGTTTTCTCGGATATTCAGTGAAAGGCGGTGCTAATTACAATATCAACACAAACCACAATGTTTTTGCCAACATAGGTGTTATTTCACGTGCTCCGTTTTTCTCCGGAGGCGCATTCCTGCAATCCACTACCAGCAATATTACAAATCCAAATGCTGTAAACGAGAAAGCTTTTTCTGCTGAAATCGGATATGGATTCCGCTCTAAGTATCTTTCCGGGAATGCAAATATTTACCGCACCAACTGGATTGACAAAACAATGGTCCGTGCTATTAATGCAAACACTGCAAATAGTTTGGTGGCCAATATGCAAGGGGTAAATGCGCTTCACCAGGGAGTGGAACTTGACTTTGTGGCAAAACCATTCAAAGACCTTGAGATTACCGGTATGGCTTCTATAGGAGACTGGAACTGGCAAAACAACGCAACCGGATATTTATATAACGCACAAGGCCAACCTGTGGATGCATTAGGCAATGTAGTTGCAACCATAATGGGGGTTGACCACGCTAAAGTAGATGTAAACCTTGCTGGAATACATGTTGGTAACTCTGCACAAACAACAGCTGCACTGGGTGTAAATTATCAAATCCTTAAAGGTTTTCGTTTAGGTTTAGATGGAAACTATTACGGACGCAACTACGCAAACTTCAACATTTCATCAGTGGGTACAAGCCTGGCTCCGGCAACTTTTGCACAACCATGGATGATACCGGATGCAATTACGTTTGACTTCATGGCCAATTATCGCTTTAAAATTGGCGAATACGATGCTACTTTGGCTGGAAATGTGTATAACTTGTTCGACAGTGTATATATTGCAGATGCTACAGATGGAAGTGACCACAGCGAAAAAACTTCAACTGTTTTCTACGGCTTTGGCCGCACCTGGTCAGTGAGTTTAAAAGTTAAATTCTAATTTAAGCTATTCACCCATATAATAATAAAAACAATGAAAAAGATATATTTTTTAGTAAGCCTGGTGACACTAGCCATTTTCACCTCATGTATGGATGTAAACGATCAGTTTAAAGATATTATAGCTGGCGCAGCTCCAACTAATGTAGTTACATACAACTATACATTAACCGATGCTGATTATGGTACCATAAGCAAAGCTGCACTAAAAGTTGTAACTACCACCGTTGATTCCACAAAAGCAAAAGCGATTGCCACAAATAAGCTTTTTATGGACACTGCCCAATTTAGTACAGGAATACCCATGTTGTTGAATACAAAGTACATTTATGCCGACCCAAAATCGGTGGCTTTAATTACATACAATTTGAATATTCCTTATGACACAACAAAAATTATAGCTGCAAATAAACTAACACTACAGGATAGCGATTATGTCGCCATGGGTAAAGCATCTAATCAACCCGGACAGTACAAAAACTTTTCTGCAGCAATTGATCCGAACTTTTACATTCCAATATGGCTGAAACAAACTAAACAATTAAATATAACTCCCTATCTTAAATCTGGTGAAACCCGGCTTATCAGATATAAATTTTATACCGGTTCAGCCACTGTTGTCAATTACCTGGTTTTTGTATACGATGGAGCAAATTGGATAGCCTATAATGCCAAGACAGCCAAAAAAGCGAAGTTCGTTTACGAAAACAAAGCCTGGTCATTTGTCAATTCTGAAATCCTCTTAGGTCTGACCGACGGAATTGGTGATTTTACGACAGTCAGCGTGGAAGGAGATCAGATTTGGGCATGGAACAGTTATAAATACATGATGATTACCGGATACGTATCTGCCAATGTTTATAAAACTAATGAAGATTGGTTGATTTCTCCGGCTATGAATATGTCGGACCGGACAACGCCTTGGTTAACGTTTATGCATGTTGGACGTTATTTTGGAGATACCGGATCAAGTACCGAAAAAATGCGCAAAGCAATTACCGTCTGGGCTACAACAAAATACGATGGAATAACATTTAAAGCATCTGACTGGACACGACTAACAATACCGGAGGCTGGTTATCCAACCGGAGCAAACTGGACTTTAATTAGCTCTACGCCAATTAGTTTATCGGCCTACGCAAAGAAAAATAATGTTCGCATTGCTTTCAGATATTTGAGCAGCGAGGCTGATGCTGCCGCAGGAACATGGGAAGTGAAAAACGTATTAGTGTACGAAGAATAGTTTTCAACCATCTCATTAATTGAAAAACTGTCAACGGATTTCGTTGGCAGTTTTTTTTTTGCAGCCAAATTATCTGCATTGCACTTCATTCCTACAGACCTTCGCTGCCCGAAATTCTTTATCACTCAGAAATGAATGTCCGATTCACGACCTATGGATCGACATAATACCGTAGACATCCAAAAGAGATTGTGCTTTTTTGAAATATACAAATTGTATAAAAACGACATGTTAGTCGGTTCTTTTTATGAAAAAGGCCATTCAGTTTCCCGAATGGCCTTTTTTTGAATACTCCTGTAATTTATTATTTTGAAGATTCATCTATTTCCTTTGAAATAGCATCGTATTTAGCTTCATATTCCGGCTCTTTTTTCAAGCGGTAATATAATATTTTAAGCGTACGTTTTATTTCAAGATCTTTTGGTTTCATTTCTGCTGCTTTTTGGAATAATGGTATAGATTGCTTAAAAACAGCATCTACCTTTTTCATTTCAGCATTGTAAAGCTTGTTGTCTTTGATTTTATTAGCTTCATCCGACATTTTTACAGCTTTATTGTAATACAAACGACCTTTTCCTGCATAAGCATCTGCCATCGTAGGATCTAATTCTATTGCTTTATCAAACGAAGCGATAGCATCATCTGCATTACCTAAGGATTCATCCAAATTTCCTTTCACATAGCGATATTGAGCCATATTAGGTTCGCGGTCAATAGCTGTTGTAAGGTATGTCAATGCATCTTTTGTTTTCCCAGAGAAAATATAGTGATTAATCAGGTTTTGTAAAAACCACGCATCTGATGGGAACTTTTGCAGACCTTCTTTCAAAGTGCTCACATATTTAACCGTATCTTTTTGTTTTACATATTCTTCGTAAAGCAATTGATACACAGTCTTAGTTTCGTAGTTTTTATCTTTTAAATCTTCGCAAAGAGCTATTGCCTTATCATGTTTACCCCCATTTATTGCTGCAATTGCAGTATAGTATTGAATCATACGATACGTTGAATCCATTACTATTTCATTATTCATTAATGGTAACTTTGGAATACCCAAGTAAACTTCGAAAGCCTGAATAGCTCCATCGTAATTTTTCTTTTCAAACAAATGCGCACCATACACAATCAGATTTTGTTGGATTTTATAGTAATCCATTATCTTAGCTTTAATATCTTTTGTGTATTTAAGTTTCACTTTACCTTTTGCATCAGGCAATTGATCCAATTTAACCGCTTCAATGAAATAATTGTACGACTCCAAAATAGCCTTACCTTTTACTTCAGCATCAAAAGCCTGGTTTAACAACGCTTTTTGATATAAAAGCTCATTTTCCCGGTTTCCAATTAAACCTGCAACATACCATGTTTCAGCCAGTTTATTGGTAACAGTATCTTTCAAAGCTAAACCAATAGCTTCACGTGCGCCGGCAAAATCCGGAGTTTCCATCAAAGCCTTATTCTTTGCTTTCGAAACATTAGCCTTTTGAGCAAATGCAGAAGTAAAGCTTATCGCCAAAATAAGTGATAAAATAATTTTTTTCATGACGAGTAATTTTTTTGTTTTTAGTGTTTAATTCAAAACGAACCAATTATTACACCGGTTCGTTTCTAAATATTTATTCTTCAGTATTTTCTTCGGTGTCAATAACAGAATTTTTAGCAGCTTCAATTGATTCGGCAGTTTCAACAACCTCTTCAATAGCCTCTTCCACAACTTCTTCGGCTTCTTGTTCCGACAACACTTTACAAACTGAGGCAATTTCGTCGTTTCGTTTTTCAAGATTTATTAAACGAACTCCCTGAGTTGCACGTCCCATAATTCTAAAGTCAGCAACTTTGATACGAATGGTAATACCTGATTTGTTGATAATCATCAAGTCGTTTTCATCCGTAACGCTCTTGATAGTTACAAGTTTACCTGTTTTCTCCGTGATATTCATGGTTTTCACACCTTTCCCACCACGATTGGTAACGCGATAAACTGCAACAGGCTCACCATTTTCGATAACCAAATCACCATTTTCATCCACTTCATCAAGTAAGGTACGTTTACCATAACCCTGTTGCGAAACTACCATGATGCTTTCTTTTTCTTCCTTGTTTACACAAATCATGCCAACCACTTCGTCTTCAGCATCCTCGTCAAGTGTCATACCACGTACACCGGTTGCTGTACGACCCATTTCACGCACTTTAGATTCGTGGAAGCGAATTGCCCGGCCATTGCGGTTAGCCATCAATACTTCTGAGTTACCGTCAGTCAATCGAACCTGTATTACCTGGTCATCTTCACGGATAGTGATCGCATTCACCCCATTTTGACGTGGACGTGAATAAGCTTCCAACGAAGTTTTCTTGATTACACCGTTCTTAGTTGCGAAAATCAAATAATGAGAATTGATATATTCAGCATCGTTCAAGCCTTTAACGCGAATAAATGCATTAACCTTATCGTCGCTGTCAATATTCAACATATTTTGAATTGCACGGCCTTTCGATATTTTGGTTCCTTCCGGAATATCATATACCTTCAACCAGTAACATTTTCCTTTCTGGGTGAAGAACAACATGGTGTTGTGCATCGAAGCCGGATAAATGTATTCAATAAAGTCTTCGTCGCGTGAATTACCACCTTTCGATCCTACTCCACCACGGTTTTGAGCCCTGAATTCAGTCAATGCAGTACGTTTAATATAACCCAGGTGCGAAATGGTAATAATCATTTCATCATCCGAATAGAAATCTTCAGGATTGAATTCTTCAGAAGAATAAACAATTTGGGTCCGACGTCCGTCGCCATATTTTGCTTTTACTTCCAATAATTCATCTTTAATGATTTGCATGCGTAATTCCACATTAGCCAAAATATCTTTCAATCGGGCAATTAATGCCAACACTTCTTCGTATTCTGCACGCAATTTATCTTGCTCCATGCCTGTAAGCTGACGCAAACGCATTTCAACAATGGCACGCGATTGAATGTCTGACAATCCGAAGCGTTCCATCAAACGGTTACGGGCTTCTTCCGGTGTTTTAGAATCACGAATAATCTGAATAGCTTCATCCAGATTATCCAGAATAATCATAAATCCTTCCAACAAATGAGCACGTTTTTCAGCTTCGCCCAATTCGAATTGAGTACGGCGAATAACCACTTCGTGACGGTGTTCTACGAAATAATGAATCAGATCTTTCAGATTCAACATACGTGGGCGGCCTTTCACCAAAGCGATGTTGTTTACGCTGAACGATGTTTGTAGAGCTGTATATTTAAACAACTTATTCAGTACAACATTCGAGTTTGCATCACGTTTAATGTCAATTACGATACGCATACCCTCGCGATCGGACTCATCGTTGATATGACTGATACCCTCGATTTTTTTGTCTTCAACCAAAGCAACAACCGATTTTATCAGTTCTACTTTGTTTACCTGATATGGAATTTCATTTACTATGATTTTCTCGCGACCCTGGGCATCCGTTTCGATTTCTACTTTTGAGCGAACAACAATACGTCCACGTCCTGTTTCAAAAGCATCTTTTACACCCGCATAACCATAAATGATACCACCGGTAGGAAAATCAGGCGCTTTAATATGGTGCATTAATTCAGAAATCTCAATATCTTTATTTTCGATGTAAGCAGTTATAGCATTAACGGCTTCAGTAAGGTTGTGAGGCGCCATATTGGTAGCCATACCTACCGCAATACCCGATGAACCATTCACCAAAAGGTTTGGAATACGGCTTGGAAGTACGGTTGGTTCCTTCATGGTATCGTCAAAGTTCAGCTGGAAATCAACTGTATCTTTGTTGATGTCAACCAGCATATCTTCAGACAATTTCCGTAAACGGGCCTCGGTATAACGCATAGCAGCAGGGCTATCACCGTCAATAGAACCAAAGTTTCCCTGTCCGTCAACCAACGGATAGCGCATAGACCAATGCTGGGCCATACGGACCAGGGTACCATAAATGGACGAGTCACCATGCGGGTGATACTTACCCATTACTTCCCCCACAATTCTTGCAGATTTTTTATAGGGCTTATCGGAGTTATTTCCCAATTCGTTCATTCCAAACAATACCCTGCGGTGAACCGGCTTAAAACCGTCGCGAACATCGGGCAATGCACGCGAAACTATCACCGACATGGAATAATCGATGTACGAAGACTTCATTTCTTCGTCAATGTTTACCTTAATAATTCTGTCTTGATCAATCATCTATTTTTTAATTTTATTACTATCTAAAAAATCGCACTAAAGTACTACTTTTTGTTGGATCAGGCAAGCGTTTTGCTAAATATTTACCAACAACAAAGAAGCTGATTTCTGAGGAATTCCTTCTTCATAAATCAGCTTCAAAATATACTTTTGAATCAACACTTATCAATTTTCAATCCAACACGCCTCCTGCCACAAAACAGCCTTCAAACAAATCATTTTTATCAGGTACAGATTCAAAAATCCCATACACCGATGAGCCTGAACCCGACATAGATGCATACACGGCCCCCATTTGGTATAAATTATTTTTAATTTCTTCGATGGCCGGATATTTTGCAAAAACGGATTTTTCGAAATCGTTTTTAATCACCTCTTTCCATTCAGCAATAGGCCGTTGAATAAGCTCAACCAACGAAACTTCCGGCTTCTCGGGCACAACCAGCGAGTAAGCCTCAGGAGTTGACACATGAATATCGGGCTTTACCAATACCAGAAACTTCCCTTTCAACGATAACTTGATAGGCGTGAACACATTACCTATACCCGCTGCAAACACGGGTTTATTTTTAATAAAAACCGGGCAATCGGCTCCGAGCTTTGCTGCCAGTTTTTCAAGCCTCAGGGGAGTCGCTTTCAGTTCAAACAGCTCATTTAAAGCCTTCAACATAAATGCCGCATCCGACGAGCCACCACCCAAACCGGCTCCAAACGGAATTTGTTTCACGAGCGAGATATCAACAGCCGGAAACTGGTAACCGGAACGCAACAAGTGATATGCTTTGACGATTAAATTATCTTCAGGATCACCATCAATGGCTAGTCCGGACGAGGAAAAACTATAATCCGTGCAAGTTTCGGAAGGTACTACTTCCAATATATCGCACAGACCTATAGGATAGAAAACTGTTTCGATATTGTGGTATCCGTCCGGGCGTTTTTCCACAACATTCAGCCCGAGATTTATTTTAGCATTAGGGTATAAAATCATAAATAATTTTTACTATTGAAATTGGACATCAAAAGTAATGTTTTTTAATGAAATCAAAAAATCAACTTATATAAATTAAAATCAACACATTAAACAAATTATCAACACCTATCTGTTTATAAATATAGTTTGAGTAATGGAAATTGTTTTGTACTTTTGAGACCCACAAAAAAAGTAATTATTTCTACATAAAAAAATGGCTGAAAAACGCACTTATAGCAAAAAAAACACAGGCCCCGCTCCTATTCAGGCCAACGAATTTGGCAAACTCCCTCCTCAGGCTCCCGAACTGGAAGAAGCAGTACTGGGTGCTATTATGATCGAAAAGGATGCATACTCACTTGTTGCCGAGCTATTGAAACCGGAATGTTTTTATAAAGTCTCACATCAAAAAATTTACGAAGCCATCACCACACTGGCCATGCATCAGGAACCGGTGGATATGCACACGGTTACGGAACAATTGCGCAAAAGCGGAACCATCGACGAAGTTGGTGGTCCGTATTATATTACGCTGCTCACCGCTAAAGTTTCGTCGGCTGCCCATCTGGAATACCACGCAAGAATCATTACCCAGAAATTCCTGGCACGCGAGCTGATACGTATTTCTACGGAAATACAGACAAAAGCATTCGATGACAAATCGGATGTGGACGACTTGATGCAGGAAGCTGAAGGAATGCTCTTTGAAGTTTCACAGCGAAACCTAAAAAAAGACGTAACGCAGATTAATCCGGTTATTGAAGAAGCCATTATCCGAATGCAGGCTGCTGCCGAAAAACAAGGTACAAGTGGTGTTTCAACCGGTTTTCATAGTTTAGACAAAATCACCTCCGGTTGGCAAAAATCCGATCTAATTATTATGGCTGCTCGTCCAGCGATGGGTAAAACAGCTTTTGTACTCTCGATGGCTAAAAATATGGGTGTAGACCACAACACTCCTGTGGCCGTGTTCTCGCTCGAAATGTCGAACGTTCAGTTGGTAAACCGTTTAATACAGAATGTTTGCGAACTGGAAGGGGAAAAAGTAAAGAACGGAAGGTTGGAACCTGATGAATGGAGTAAATTAGACCGGGATATTAAAGCGCTTATCGATGCCCCGATCTATGTTGATGACACACCAAGTTTGTCGGTTTTTGAGCTCAGAAGTAAAGCCAGACGGTTGGTTAAAGAACATAAAGTCCAATGTATAATTATCGACTACTTGCAGCTAATGAATGCAAGTGGTATGAGTTTCGGTAGTCGTGAGCAAGAGGTGAGTCTTATTTCGCGCTCGCTGAAAGGGCTGGCTAAAGAGTTGGATATTCCGATCATTGCACTATCACAGTTGAATCGTGGTGTAGAAGGCCGTTCTGGTCTGGAAGGAAAACGCCCGCAACTTTCCGATCTTCGTGAATCGGGGTCAATCGAGCAGGATGCTGATATGGTTTGCTTTATTCACCGTCCGGAATATTATCATCTTACCGAAGATGCACAGGGAAATTCATTATTGGGAATTGCCGAGATTATTATCGCCAAACACCGTAATGGTGCCGTAGGTGATGTACAATTGAAGTTCAAAGGCCAGTACGCCAAGTTTATGAACAGGGATGATAAAGACAAAGATGATAATCCTTTTGATTCAGGATACCAGGTTATTTCTTCTAAAATGAATGATGCCGGGGCTGCAAGTGCCAGTTTCTATGGGGATGGCGCATTGATGACACCATCAAATCCTTTGGGAAGCGGACGGAACGACGAAGTGCCTTTTTAGTCGGTAGTTGGTAGTAAGAAGTAGGCAGTAACAAAACAAAGAGGGTGTCCCAAAAGGTCACTCTCTTTTTTTTGAAGTTACGAATTGATAGTGGTCACTTTATTTCCGACGATAAACCCGCTAAAGGTGACCTGTTGAGTGCAAAAAAATAGCATTTTTGCACTATCTAACATCCCCTTTAGGGGCTTGGGGTAGATGCCAGTTTCAATTTGAAACTTTTTAGAATTGCTAAATACCTTTTTGGACACCCTCTTTCTTCGTTTTTACATATTTTGAATCTATGATTTACAGCCTGAGTTTTACCGGATCGTGTTTATGTTTAAAGAATATAGCGAATAAAACGGCTACAATCAATGAATAAGTTGCAAAGGTAAACCAGATTCCGGGCCATTGTAAATTTCCATTTACAGTAAAATAGCTATCAATAATATAACCACTGGTAATACTACCAAAAACAGCTCCAAACCCGTTGGTCATCATCATGAAAACGCCTTGTGCGCTAGCTCTGATTCTTGAATCGGTCTGTGTTTCCACATACAACGAACCTGAGATATTGAAGAAATCGAATGCCATACCGTAAATAATGCATGAAAGGATAATCATCCAGAGTCCGTCGGCAGGATTTCCGAGTCCGAACAACCCGAAACGTAGCACCCAGGCCAGCATACTGAATAACATTACGTTCTTAATTCCAAACCGGCGCAGAAAGAAAGGAATGGTAAGAATAAACAGTGTTTCGGACATTTGCGAAACAGACATAATGATAGCCGGATATTTTATGGCAGTCAAACCTTTGTAAGCATCAATTTTGGCAAAGTCGTGCAGAAAAGTATCGCCATATGCATTTGTCAACTGCAAAGCTGCTCCCAGCAACATGGAGAAAATAAAGAACAAAGCCATTTTCCGATCCTTAAACAACGTAAAGGCCTTTAGTCCGAGTGAATCTACCAGCGTTTTTTTCTCAACCTGCTTGTTTACATCACATTTCGGCAAGGTAAATGCATAAATTCCAAGTACAAATGCGGCAACAGAAGCTACATAAAACTGCATGGACGATGTTTCAATTTTCAATAAACTGACTGTCCACATGGCCACTATAAAGCCTATTGTTCCAAAAACCCGAATCGGCGGATACTCTTTTACAACATCCATACCAGCCTTTTTCATGGCCGAATACGAAACAGTAATTGACAATGAAATAGTTGGCATATAAAACATCATATTCACCAGCATCAACGAGAACATCTGCGTAGGATTTTCCATTTGTGGAACTAAAAACAAGCAAACAGCACCCAGTAAGTGAAATAAGCCCAATAACTTCTCGGCATTTACCCAACGATCGGCAATAACCCCAGTCAAAGCAGGCATAAACAACGAAGCAATACCCATAGTAGAGAAAATTGCTCCAAACTCAGTTCCGGACCAACCTTTGTTTTGAAACCAATAACCGCCAATTGTGATTAACCACGAACCCCAAATAAAAAACTGCAAAAAGCTCAATAGAGTTAGACGAAACTTTAATCCCATGATTTTGTGTAAGTTTAACTAAGTAATAATCGAAATATAATGTTGTATTTTCAAAAAAGAATAGAACGCGGATTAAGCGGATTTATACGGTTGATAATTGAACGGATTTATACGGTTGATAATTGAACGGATTTAAGTCATGCAAGCATGACAGATAAGACAGTAAGTGATTAAAAATCATTCCGACTTGTCGGAAAGGAAGTCCGTTTTTTATCCACTGGATCAGCGTCTATCCGCATTCTATTCTTCTATTTATTTTAATTTAATTATAGGACATTAATTCTTCCCAAATACCTAGATGTAGAATATATGCAGTTCTTTATTTCTTTTTTCTTTTAATAGCATCGCGTATATTCACAGCCAACTCATACTTTTCCTCATGTACAGCCATTTCAAGCAATTCTTCCAACGCTTCGAGCGAAAGCAAGTCCAGATCATCAGCGGTCAGGTCTTCCCCATTTACGGGCAACGTTTCCTTTTCTTCCACTTCTGCCGGTTCAATTTCAGTCCCTACAATTTCAAGAATTTCTGATTTTATGTAAATGGGACATTCCGAACGAACAGCCAAAGCCACGGCATCCGATGTGCGCGCATCAACCACCATAACTTCATCGTTCTTTTTGATATGCAGTTCCGAAAAAAACACGTCATTCACCATATCGTAAATCACCACTTTCACCAGCTCCGCTTTAAAAGTATTCAGGATACTTTTGATCAAATCATGTGTCAATGGCCTTGGCGACTTCTTATTGTTTATTTTCAGGGCAATAGATTGCGCTTCGGGCTCACCAATCATCACCGAGAAACGGCGGTTGCCGTTCACCTCGCTCAGCACAAGACCGTATGTTCCAACTACTGTCTGGTTGTACACCAACCCTGTTATCGTTAATTCTATTTCTGATTCCATCGTTTTCTGATTAACAATTAATAATCGGGTGTTAATAATTATTCATTTCTCTTGAAAATTTATTTAATACCTTTATACAAACAATATAGCCCAATTTCGACTTTGTATCATTGTTCAATTTATTTGTGAACAACGACATAAACAACTGTAGACAATTAAAACAATTGGGTTATTTTAAATGTACAGTTGATATGATTATCCCTTTTTTAACGGGGAACAAATATACTGATAATTTTAAAAGTAAAAATCATATTTTTATAAAACTTGAGAATAAAGAATCCCTAAAGACTTAAATGCTGTCATGTAAGTTTACTCCGGGTTTTGCGATATTCATTTCTTATATGTACTTTTGTTGGGAAATTTGAAAAAAGAATGTTTAAGAAATCGAATATATTAATTAAAAACAAGCGTGCCACTTTTGATTATGAAATCCTTGACAGGTTTGTAGCCGGGATTCAGTTGTATGGCACCGAAATTAAATCAATACGGGATGGAAAAGCCGGATTGAGCGATACCTATTGCACCTTTATAAACGATGAACTGTGGGTAAAAAACATGCATATATCCACTTACTTTTTTGGAACCTACAATAACCACGATGTCCGCCGCGACCGTAAACTGCTGCTTACCAAACGTGAGTTGGCCAAATTATCGAGAGGAACCAAAGAAACCGGCAACACCATAGTCCCCACCAAACTGTTTATCAACGACAAGGGGCTAGCCAAACTGGAAATAGGAATTGCCAAGGGTAAAAAGAACTACGACAAACGCCAGTCGCTCAAAGAAAAGGAGGATAAACGCTCCATCGACCGCGAAATGAAACGATAAAAAAAAGAGCTATTACTTAGCTCTTTTTTTATTACTAGATTTTGAATACAAAAATCGTTTGATTTTCTGGGAAGCCGTTTTCTCAAACGGTTCATCCATTATATCAACCCGGTTTATCTGGGAAACCCGGTTTAATTTGGAGTTAATTTCCTGTTTTAAATGTTGTGTCCATATCTTATGTTTTTCCCTTTTATCTTCAAAAACAGATTTAATATGTTCAATACTTTTCTCAAGCTCTTCAATATCAACCAAAACCTTTGCAACCAGATAACCATCTTCCTCCACCACCAATGATTCAACAATCAGTTTATGGTTATTTATAACGCTCTCAATATCTTCGGGATAAATATTTTCACCACTCGCTCCCACTATCGTACTTTTCATCCGGCCCTTAATGTACAATCGTTTTTTTGCGTCTAACCGGCCAAAATCACCGGTGCGGAACCAGCCATCTCCTGTCAGGACTTCCGACGTGGCTTCCGGATTTTTGTAATAGCCTTTCATCACATTCGGTCCTTTGGCCCAAATCTCCCCTACTCCTTTTTTATCCGGATTATTTATTTTCAGTTCTACTCCATGCACGGCAAATCCCGTGGATTGCAGTTTGGTATGGTGAACTCCCGCACCGGCCAGCAATGGAGCAGTTTCGGTAAGTCCGTAGCCGATAGCATATGGGAATCGTGCTTCTTTGAGGAAACGCTCCACGCGTGAATCGAGTTTTGCACCACCAATGCCAAAGAATTTAAGCCGCCCGCCAAAAGTCTGGTACAGTTTCTTTCCGGCAATGCTGTGAATCAACATACGGAAAACAGGGGTTTTATAAATCATCCGCTTAAACCTGTTACCGGTAAATTTGCTTTGAATCTGCGTTTTATACAGCTTCTCCATGATAAGCGGTACGGAAAGCATCATGGTCGGGCGTATTTTGGCTAATGCCGGAAGCAACGCTGCAGCAGTAGGCGGTTTTTCCAGGTAATAAATGGAAGCACCATACATAATCGGATAAATCATGCCAATAGTGTTCTCGTAGGTATGCGACAACGGAAGCAGCGACAAGAAAACATCCGAACTGGTAATGGCGTGGAAAGTATACGATTGCATAGCAACAAACGCTATGCTTTTATGTGACAAAACCACTCCTTTCGACCGCCCTGTTGTACCGGAAGTATAAATTATGGCGGCAATATCGTCTTCTTTTACGTTGAGTTTCGGAGTTTTGGTTGTCAGTTCCGGCTCTATTTTTCCACTCATCAGGCTTAAATCGTCAACCAATATCTTAGCTTCAAGCATTGGCCATTCCAGCCCTTCGACACGCGAAGCCAGGCGCTCGCTGACAAACAGTACTTTTGATTCGGAATGAATCATCACATTGTCTATTTCTTCGCGGGTAAAATCAGGCAAAACAGGTACAACAACCAATCCTTTGGAAACAATGGCAAAATAGGCAACCACCCAATTCGGCATGTTATGGCTTAGCAATGCCACTTTATCGCCCTGCTTCAGGCCAAGCGAAAATAGCATTTCCGACACCTCTTCCATCTTTTTACCCAACACGGCATAAGTCATCGGGCTTCCATCCACAAACGAGACGGAAGGCATGCTGGCAAAATGCTTAACGGAATAATCAATGATGGACTTTAAGGTAAGCGGCTTGGGTTCAATTTTTTTACTCATTATCCTTTACGTATAAATAATGTATTTTTCTATGGTTGCACGAAACCGAAAGTTCATGCCCGTTTTATGTATAACAATTTTCTGTTCAAAAAAGGACGTAAAGATAAAACTAAAAAATTAAAAAAAGCGACTCAACATGTTATTAAACGAAAGCAGGCAGATTTTTAATCCGCCTGCTTTACAAAACTCTTACTAATTGTCTCTTACCTATTCCCACTTACTTATACAGCAAAAATATGCACGGCCTTTTGGCCAAATCCGGAAGCTGGGTTTTCCATTCTTTGATGGTTTTGGTTTTTATCATTTCCGTTTCTAATGTAATATCCACGGCAATGCATAACCGGGTGGAAGGCTGGCAGGTTTTCAGGATTTCCTCCAGCATTTTCATATTGCGATAGGGGGTTTCGATAAAAATCTGCGACTGGTTTTCGGAATAAACGCGCGATTCGAGTTTCTTCAATGCTTTGGAACGTTCGTCCGGCTGAATAGGCAAATACCCCACAAAAGCAAAGCTCTGCCCGTTGAAACCGGAAGCCATGAGCGAAAGCAAAATGGACGAAGGACCGACCAGTGGCACAACCGTAAAATTATTCCGTTGGGCAATAGCCACCACATCGGCACCCGGATCGGCAATGGCCGGACAACCAGCCTCGGACAATACACCCATATCGTGCCCGGCAAACATAGGCTTCAGGAAACCGCTCAGTTCTTCCGGCGAGGTATGCTGGTTTAAAACAAAAAAAGTGAGCGTATCAATCTCAATGGCAGGGTTTGCTTTTTTCAGGAAACGACGGGCCGTACGAACATCTTCCACTATAAAATACTTCAAATCGGTTACTATCTGTGTATTTGCTGCCGGTAGAATGCTGTCGAAAGACGTTTCGCCAAGCGAAGTCGGTATTAAATATAGTTTTGCCATTGGTTAATAGATTAATAAATTAATGTGCTGTTGTGATAAGGAGATAAAAGGCATTGGAACGATGTGATAATATGATAATCAATAAATTAGTAAACAAATTCGCTAAGGTGTCTCCCATTCCTCAATTAGCGCATTACCATATCAACACATTATTGCTCGCTTACCAGCTGCTCCAGTTCCTCGCTGAGAATTTCCCATTCATATACTTTTTGCTCCATTTCGCGTTGTTTCTTCTGATAGAGCACAATATATTCGTTATCCGAAGCTTTTTCTGGCAATTGGAGCATTTTGTCCATTTCGGCCAATTCGGTTTCGAAGGCCGACACTTGTTTTTCAACATCCTCCACTGCCCTTTCGGCTTTTTTAATTTTACGGCTTAGTTCCTTGCGGGCTTCGTAGCTGAGCTTGTTTTCCGAAACTGGTTTATCAACTGCAGCCGTGGCCGCTTTCAACGAAGTTGAAATTTCCAGCTCACGCAGGGTATCCATTTTTTTGTATTGCAGGAATTCGTAAATACCTCCCAAATGTTCGCGAATCTTTTTATTGCCGAACTCATACACTTTGGTAACCAAACCGGCCAGGAATTCACGGTCGTGCGACACCACGATAACTGTTCCGTCAAAAGCCTTGATAGCTTCTTTCAATACATCTTTGGAGCGCATGTCCAGGTGATTGGTTGGCTCATCCAGAATAAGCAAATTCACAGGTTCCAACAGCAACCGGATCATGGCCAGACGACTTCGTTCTCCTCCCGAAAGCACTTTTACCTTCTTGTCGGAAGCCTCACCACCAAACATAAATGCACCCAGGATATCGCGTATTTTAGTGCGGATATCGCCTGTTGCCACATAATCAATGGTTTCAAACACTGTACGGTTTTCGTCGAGCAACGAAGCCTGGTTTTGTGCAAAATAACCAATCTTTACGTTATGTCCCAACTTCAACATCCCGGAATAATCAATTTCGTCCATGATACACTTTACCAGCGTACTTTTTCCTTCGCCGTTTTTACCGACAAAAGCCACTTTTTCGCCCCGGTTGATAATCATTCCGATATTATCCAGAATCAAATGATCGCCGTAAGCTTTGGACAGGTGTTCCAATTCCAGCGGTATGCTTCCCGAGCGTGGTGCGGGTGGAAACTTCAGGCTCAACCGGGAGTTATCTTCCATATCCACTTCTAAACGCTCCAGTTTTTCAAGCTGTTTCACTCGCGATTGAACCTGAATAGCTTTGGTGGCCTGGTAACGGTAGCGGGCAATAAATTCCTCGGTATCGGCAATCATCTTTTGTTGATTCTCGTACGCACGAACCTGTTGCTCATGCCGTTCAACACGCAGTTGCACGTATTTGGAATAATTTACGTTGTAATCGTAAATCTTCCCCAACGAAATTTCAATGGTCCGGGTAGTTACGGCATCAATAAACGCGCGGTCGTGCGACACAAGCAGAATGGCACTGTTCGAAGTGGTCAGAAAATTTTCGAGCCATTGGATAGATTCAATATCGAGGTGGTTGGTAGGTTCATCCAACAACAACACATCCGGGCGTTGCAGCAGTATCTTTGCTAATTCGATACGCATACGCCATCCACCGCTGAATTCCGAACACTGCCGGTCGAAATCAGAGCGGACAAAGCCCAAGCCTAATAATGTCTTTTCAATCTCGGCATAGAAGTTACCATTTCCTATTATCTGAAGATGCTCATTCGCATGTGTCAGCCTTTCGATCAAGTCATGGTAATCGTCGCTTTCGTAATCGGTTCGCTCGGCCAGTTCCACATTCATCTGCTCAATCCCGGCCTGCAGCTCGGTGATATGTTCGAAGGCTTTTTCGGCTTCTTCCATCACCGTGGTACCTTCGTTATGAATCATGTGCTGGGGAAGGTAACCAATAGTAAGGTCTTTGGGAACGGTTACTTTTCCTTTGGTTGGGAGTTGTTTGCCGGAAAATATGCGGAGTAATGTTGTTTTACCGGCGCCATTTTTTCCAACCAGTGCAATTCTATCTTTCGGATTGACCAAAAAACTTATTTCATCGAAAAGTGGCGATCCACCAAATTCGACAGTAAGTTGTTCTACTGAAATCATATATATAACTTTCGGGAAAGTTCTTTTTTAAGTGAGGGGAATATAGAAATTTATTTTTTCGTTCTTACTCTCCTCAAGCCTTTTTTGTCGACAGTACGCCACAAAATATAGGTGAGAACAGAAGCAATAGAAAAAGCCGTTAATGCTAAAAAACCGATTGGCATGTCGCGCCCTAATATGCCTAATCCAATAAACGCAACAGAAACAAAGATAAGTACAAATGTTACCTGACGGTGTTTTAACCCGGTTTTCAACAACAAGTGATGAATGTGGTTCCGGTCCGGGTGAAACGGCGATACACCTTTTTTGATACGCGTAAGCATAACACGCATAGTATCAAAAAGCGGAATAGCCAAAACGCATATTGCCACAGATGGTGCCGCCGGCATATAAAAGTCATTGGAAACACGGTGATATGCATTCATTTCGCAAAATTCGAAGACAAAAAGAGTGGTCATATATCCCAACAATAAGGATCCGGAATCACCCATGAATATCTTGCGTTTGCCTCCAAAAACGTTATAAATAAAGAAAACGGTCAAAGAACCCACCATCGTGAATGCAGAAATAGAAAGATCAATTCTTCCCGTCATTTTAAAATACACAGCAAAGAAGATGCTGTACAAAACACCCAATCCCGAGGCGAGTCCATCCACCCCATCAATCAGATTCAGCGCATTGATTATAACGACAAAAACAAAAAATGAAAGCGTATAGCTTGTAAATAAGGACAACTCCTCTATTCCCATGAAACCATGCAGATGCGACAGACGTATATCAGCAACTACAATCAGGAAGAAAGCTGAAACAAGTTCGCCGAATAATTTCCAGGATGCTTTTATATCAATCAGGTCATCAACAAATCCTACAATGAGAATAATAAAAACCCCGATAACTATAAATTGAAGCTGATTAATAATGCCATAAGAGAACAAAAAAACAGTCAGAAAAAACGAAATGAAAATATTGATACCACCTACGTTTGGTATTATACCTTCATGCGAAGTTCTTTTGTTTGGTTTAACAACAAAATTTCTTTTTTTGGCAATATTGATTACCATTGGCATAAAACAGAGCCCTATAACGAAAGAAACCAGTATGGATAAAGCCGGAAATTTGTGGATAAAATCGTTCAGATAATGCATTGTATTCAAAATCATTTTTTATTACACGTCCAATCGCTCATATTGAGAATTCTTACTCAAAAACTCAGGAACAATTTTCTTCATAAGCGAAACTGTCAGGAAATTCTTACACATAAAACTATATTGGATCAATTCGTCAATCTGAGCAGATACAACTTCATAATTGTATTCCTGGACTGTGGCAATCATAATTTTAGGATTGTGAGTTTGTGTAGTTATTTCTTTTTGATTTAAGAGTTCTTCGTACAATTTTTCGCCCGGACGCAAACCTGTATATTCAATTTTAATATCCACTTCCGGAATAAAACCGGCCAGTCTTATCATTTTTTTTGCCAGATTGACAATTTTCACCGGGCTACCCATATCGAAAATAAATATTTCACCGCCTTCGCCCATTGATCCGGCTTCAAGAACCAACATGCAAGCTTCCGGAATAGTCATGAAATAGCGGATTATTTCCGGGTGGGTTACGGTTACAGGACCACCTTTTTCAATCTGATTTTTAAAATGCGGAATTACCGAACCATTAGAACCCAGCACATTGCCAAAGCGTGTTGTAATGAATTTTGTAGTCGTGTTTCCATCGCCCTTAAGCTTACGGAACAACGATTGCACATAAATTTCGGCAATGCGTTTCGAAGCTCCCATTACGTTCGTCGGATTCACGGCCTTATCAGTAGAAACCATTACAAAACGTTCGACTTTATATTTCACAGCCAGATCGGCCATAATTTTTGTGCCTTTTACGTTTACCTGAATGCTTTCCACCGGATTATCCTCCATCAACGGAACATGCTTGTAGGCTGCCGCGTGGTAAATATAGTCCGGACGAAACATCTCAACCATGTATTCCATACGTTCTTTATTACGAACGTCACCCAAAAACGTGCAAAAATTCTGATCCGGATATTGTTCTTCCAACTCCAGTTTCAAGGTATGCATGGGAGACTCAGCCTGATCTAACAATACGATCAGATTGGGGGAATACTGAACTACCTGGCGAACTATTTCGCTTCCGATAGAGCCTGCCGCCCCGGTAATTAATATTATCCTTGATTTTAGCTGTTTAACGATATTCTCCGATGTAATATCAATTTTAGGCCTTTCCAGTAAATCTTCAATCTGAATGGATTTAATCTGTTTGATGGAGGGCATATCGTTTTTCCAGATACTCATAGGTGGTGAAGTGAGTATCGACAGCTTATGATTCAGGAAGACATCCAAATCAGTATTCGGGTTGATCTGATTCATTTTGTTGGGTGAAACAATAACAGCTTTTGCTTTATTTGCAACAACCTTTCTGATAGTGTGTTCATCAAACTTATAAACCTTAACCCCCATGATTATCCGTTCGGTTGCATTTTTATCATCATCAATAAAACCGACCAGCTTATATTTATTTTCCTGGTCTGAGCGAATCATCTTGGCAATCCCAATGGCTGCCGATTGGGTACCAAAGATCATTACAGGTGTTATCTGTCCTGAGTTTTGCGTATAAAAATCATACATTGTTTTAACAACCAAACGAAGTATGAAAAGCAACAGGAATGATAAAATGGCGTAAATTATCAATCCCGAATAATAAAACAAGTGAGTGGAAGTAGAAAGGAAAACAATATAATTGCTTAATGATAATATCCCTACATTAAATGAAACTGCTAATAATAACTTTGTTGCATCTACATATCCGGAATAACGCAATACGCCGGAATAAGTGTGAAATACCCAAAAAAAGAATATCTGCAACGCAACAATTACCCCCATTCGTTGAAATACGGTAAGTGCTCTTGCATCAAGTGTATTGTTGTATAATTGGGAAGAAATATAATATGATACATAATAAGACAACAAACAAAGAAATATATCAAATAATAACACTACCCAACGGGGTATGTATTTCATATTCGACAGATGTGAAAAGACATCAGAACCCCACAAAAAAGTAAATCTTTCTTTCATATTTTAATTAAAATAGTCTGTATTGGTTTAAAAAATAGTTTGCAAAGATAAGTTTTAAATACGAAAAAAATAACTATTAAACACTTTTATAGATTTGAAACATTACAATTTTTTATAAGTATCTCATTTTATGAATAGAGAATGTTTATTTTTCATAAAAAAGAGATGCAATTGCGGATTGAAAATATAATCCATATCTTTGCAGACGTAAACAATCTCAATCAAATATCATGTCAATACATAGCGAAGACTCCAGAAGAGTTACAACCCACCGGTTGCTGGAAATGAAACAACGCGGTGAAAAAATAAGTATGTTAACTGCCTATGATTATACCATGGGAACCATTGTAGACCAGGCAGGAGTTGATATTATTTTGGTAGGCGACTCTGCATCGAATGTAATGTGCGGAAATGTCACGACCTTACCTATCACGCTTGATCAAATGATATTCCTTGCAAAATCTGTTGTCAGAGGAGTAAAACGTGCGCTCGTGGTGATTGATATGCCATTCGGGAGCTATCAGGGGAACTCGAAAGAAGCTCTTTCCTCTGCAATCCGGATAATGAAAGAAACTCACGGCGACTGCTTAAAACTGGAAGGCGGCGAAGAAATCCTCGAATCGGTAAAACGTATTTTATCTGCCGGAATACCAATTATGGGGCATTTGGGATTAATGCCTCAATCTATTAATAAATATGGTTCGTACGCAGTGCGTGCAAAAGAAGGCTCCGAAGCTGATAAACTGATCCGCGATGCACATTTACTGGAAGAAGCTGGTTGTTTTGCCATTGTGTTGGAAAAAATACCCGCAAAACTGGCTCAGCAGGTTGCTTCAGAACTCACCATTCCGGTTATCGGTATCGGAGCAGGTGGTGATGTCGATGGGCAGGTGCTAGTTCTTCACGATATGATAGGACTTACTCAAGACTTCTCCCCTCGTTTCCTGCGCCGGTACGCCAATTTGCAGGCCATAATGAATGAAGCGATTGAGCACTATGTCCAGGATGTTAAATCAGGTGATTTCCCTGGTGAAAAAGAGCAGTATTAAACCTATCGATAGAACAAAAAAAAATCCCGTCGAGCAATTTGTTCGACGGGATTTTTTTTGTTCTATTAGGATTACACTGCTTTAAAACTCATATCCAGACTTTTTACGGAGTGTGTCAAAGCACCAACAGAAATATAATCCACACCACATTCGGCATATTCTTTCAGCGTGGCAAATGTAATCCCTCCTGACGATTCAGTCTCATATTTACCACCTATAATCTCCACTGCTTTACGCGTATCTTCAGGGGTAAAATTATCGAGCATTATACGGTTAACCCCGCCTTCGGCCATTACCTGAGCTAATTCATCGAAGTTACGGACTTCAATCTCTATTTTAAGGTCTTTGCCTTTTTCTTTCAGATAGGCTTTTGAACGTTGAATGGCTTGTGCTATTCCACCCGCGAAATCCACGTGGTTATCTTTCAATAAAATCATGTCATACAACCCAATACGGTGATTGACGCCACCACCAATCTTCACGGCTTCTTTTTCTAATAAACGAAGCCCCGGAGTGGTTTTACGGGTATCAAGTACGCGGGTTTTGGTTCCCTCCAACGCTTTTACATATTCGCGGGTACGGGTGGCTACACCACTCATTCGCTGCATAATATTGAGCATCAAGCGTTCGGTTTGCAGCAACGATTGTATTTTTCCTTCTGCAACGAAAGCTACATCGCCTACTTTTACTTCGGCTCCATCGTTTATAAGGACAGTCATTTTAAGCTCCGGATCGAAAGCTTTGAATACTTCGCGGGCAACTTCGACACCGGCTAATACGCCGTCTTCTTTGATTATTAACTGAGATTTTCCAAGCGCAGTAGCCGGAATACATGATAGGGTTGTATGGTCGCCATCACCAATATCTTCGGCAAACCACAAGGAGATAAGTTGTTCGAAATCGTTAGTCATTTGAGGGTTCAATTCTGAGTTGTTGAATTTCATTTTTTCGTGTCAGAACATAAACACGATAATTTCCGGTAGATGTTTTCAGCGTACCAATGGCAAAACTGGCAGCATCTTTGTTACCTTTATGTATTAACTGAAAGCTGTTAACACGGTTTTTACGGAAAAAATCTGTGATAATTCCTGTAGCTTGCTGCTTGCTGAACACATCGTTTTTATTATCAATCACGAGTTCAACATTGGCATTCAAATACCCCGAGAGCTGACTTGCATCACCTTCATTCAGTGCAGAAATTATATCCGAAGAAACCTCAGATGACTGTGCATTGATAACAGGAACTGCCAATAACAGGCAAACACTGAGCAAAAAGAATTTAATTGTTTTCATAACTTGTATGATTTTTTGCGAAAATATTTTTTAGAGAAAAAGCGAGCATGCACCAACGGTCAACGTAATTAATACTGGGATTTACCTAAACAGATAAAATCAGGCGTGCAAGCCGACCTACCGTAGGCAGGTTCAATGTGACAATTAAAAAAACAATTTATTTACACATAAATTCTCACTAAAAAATGCCATATTTGCAATTGAATTAATAATTCAGCTGCAAAAGTACATTTTTTAATTTGTTGCAGCCAAATAATTTGATTGATTTTTATAATGACAAATAACAAGCCAGAAAGTGCTAATTCACTAAATAAATGAAAATCATACTGCTAACCGTTGGAAAATCAACAAATTCCCATCTAATAAAACTCCAGGAAGAATACCAGAACCGGTTGAAATATTATATCCCGTTTGAAATGACTGTTGTACCGGAATTAAAAAACACCAAAAACTTATCCATTAGTGAGCAACAGGAAAAAGAGGCCGACCTTATCCTTAAACAATTGGATACAAGCGATGAAGTAGTATTGCTTGACGAAAAAGGGAAGCAATTTACCTCAGTCGGCTTCTCCGAATTCATATCAAAAAAAATGCTGGCCTCGCATAAACGCATGGTTTTTGTTGTGGGTGGGCCGTATGGTTTTTCGGAACGCGTGTACCAACGGGCCAATGGGAAAGTTTCGTTATCGGCCATGACATTTTCACATCAAATGATACGGGTGATTTTTGTTGAACAACTTTACAGAGCCATGACAATCCTGAAGGGGGAACCATATCATCATGAATAAGTGACCCCAAACCCTTAAAGGGGCTTAAAGACACTACTTTTTTAAACAAGATACCAACAGAACAATTCTAACTCCAAACTCCCCTTTAGGGGTTGGGGGTCAATATCTAACTATGAAAACAAAAAAAAATAACCGCATATTAATCAGTTTGCTACTAATAAGCATTGTAGCGGGCTTGGTATGTAATTATTTTTACGAAACATCGCCCAGGCACGCTATACGTACCGGTGAATTCCAGCAACAACTCAAGGTTAAAGAAGATCGGGCTGCAAAGACTCTGGATGATGTAAAAAAAATTATCATTCATTCTTCAAAAGACTCACTTATCAATTACCTTTTTATTAATGATGATATTTCATACTATGTTTTCGAAAATAACGAACTGATTTTCTGGTCGGACAACAACCTGGACATCAGCATTATTTCTCTCCCCGACTCAACCGACTGGCATTACGTACAACTCCCCAATGCTCACTGTGTAAGCCGGCTACAAACATTTGATTCTTATAAGTTCCTGGCATTAATCAAGATAAAAAACAATTATCCATACGAAAATGACGAGCTAAAAAATAACTTTGCCAACGGCTTCAACATGGATAAAGAAGTAATGATAGTCAATGGCAAAAATACAGATAAACATGCCGTTTTTTGCTCACATGGCAGTTATTTGTTCACTTTATCCGAACCGCAAGTACCTATTTACAACGAAATGTGGTCGCAACTCGGACTTGTGGCATACTCACTGGCATTCCTGATATTTTTTATACTCTTTGCCCGCTCTCCTTATCTCTTTCACCGAAGAATAATTCCACTCAAAACATTCTTGTATATTTTCGGAAGTGTGGGATTATTAACAAGTTTATGCTTATTCTTTAATTTTCCGGCAGTACTGTTCCAGAACAAACTATTTTCACCGTTCCAATATGCTTCCAATCCATTTCTGGCATCCATCAGCCATCTGACCATTGCAACCGGCTTTATCATTTCCGGAATTTATCTCTTTTATGCTCACACCAACACTGATTCATTAAGAAATCTGAGAAGCCGCGGGATATTACTGTTGTTTTTTTGCCTCTATTTCGTATTGGTTTATTATGTTTTGAGCGGACTGATATACCACTCCAGTATTCAACTAAGCATACTGCGGTTTAATGATTTTTCGTTTATAAGTATTTGGATTCATTTTCTGATTTTGCTTTGGGGAGTTGGTTTGGCATTGGTATTCTTCAAAACACATAACTGGTTCAATATCAAACATAAGCTAAAGCAGGCAATAGTCATTGATTTATCTCTATCCGTTGTATTATTTTGTATTAGTTATCTGTTCTTTCGCGAAGATGCATTCAGGATAAGCATTTCATTTACATTGCTTTGTGCTGTATTCTATTTGCCATTCCGGTTTAAAACACAAAAAAACATTTATACGTATGTGGCTTGTTGGACGTTGTTTTTCACCGGATTTATGGTAATAAACTCATTCATTATCAATAACAATAAGAAAAGTGACAAATACAAAATTCTTGCTCAGAATATATCCATTAACGGAAATACCGACAACGACCGGATGGCCGATATTTTGCTGGAAGAACTAAATGTACAAATCAGGAAAGATAAAAGGATAGCCAAATTAATTTCGAATGCCGACTCACTGTCAGTTGCAACCAATTACCTGAATGCAAACTATTTACGTGGTTTTTGGAACAAATATGAAATGAGGTTGAACGCAGCAACAATTCACTCTGCACTTTACAATGAATACATGCAGTATATATCGAATGTAGGTACCCAGCTTAAATACACTCATTTTTACAGCGTTACGGCCAACGAAAATAATATGTCATATATTGGAGAGTTCCAGGTTAAACCGGCCGGTAGTGACACTATTGCATTTTTCATGGCATTTTACCCGCGGAGGAATTTTAAAAGTTATAGCTTCCCGAACCTGCTCATTGCTTCTGTACCCGACATACAATCAAAACTAAACATTGGCATAGCCAAATACGAACATCAACGGCTGGTATATTCTTCCGGAAAGTTTGAATATGCTATTGAAAACGACTGGATTCCAAAAGGCAAATCTGATTTTTACAGGACTATTTACAAAGGTAGAATTCATTATATATATGCCCCGAATTCCAACGTTTATATAGTAATCACCGAACAACAACCGTACGATCCGATAGCTTATTTACTTTACTTTGTATACACTTTCATGGCATTTTTTGCCATTTGCTGGCTATTTATCTGGGTTTACCAACTGACGAACCGAAAACGAAATTACAGGCTCGGGCTAACGGCTAAATTTCAATATGCTTTTATAGGATTATTGATAATCAGTTTTTTAGGAATATTTTACGTATCCGTAAACTTTATTCAACAAAAATACCAAGAAGAACAAATCGCCAACCTGGAAAACAAAAAAACATACGTCCAGAAAGCATTGCAGGACATGTACTACTGGAATCAGGATCTGAACGCCCTGAACACACAAGCACTAAATTTCGATTTGCAGGATCTGTCATACATATACCATACCGATATTCATGTGTATGATAATCATGGTATTTTAATCGGAAGTTCTCAACCGCTAATTTTCAATAAAAACCTGATAAGCAATCGTATATCGCCAATTCCGATGTTCAAATCAAATGCTAATCTGAACCAGTATGAACATATAGGAAAGTTAAATTACCTGACCGGCTACACCGATTTTTACAACGGTGACTACCTGCAAATCGGTTACATTGCTATTCCGCAGTTTTTCAGCCAGGATGAGATCCAGCGTGAAATTGAAAGTTTTATAACGGTAATTATTCATATCTACCTAATAATTATAGTTTTAGCTATTTTACTAAGCTTATTTATAGGCAAGCAACTTTCGGCACCGCTTAATATGCTGGAAAATAAGCTCAAAGAAATGCGCCTGGGTAGGCGAAATGAAAAAATCGATTATAATCTGAATGACGAAATAGGGCAACTGGTAATCCAGTACAACCGCACCGTTGATGAACTGGAGCAAAGTGCACGGCTACTGGCCAAATCGGAACGCGAATCGGCTTGGAAATCGATGGCGCGGCAGGTGGCTCACGAAATAAACAATCCGCTGACACCTATGAAGTTAAGCATCCAGCAATTACAACGCACCAAAAAGCTAAACGATAATAGGTTTGATGATTATTTTGAAAAATCGACAGCAATGTTGATTGAGCAAATTGATAATTTATCGCGGATAGCCGGCACTTTTTCCAACTTTGCCCGTATGCCCGAAGCCAAGTTTGAACGGGTAGACATTGCAGCCCGCCTATATTCTGTGGTACAGCTATTTGTAAACAATAACGAACAAATTGAGATTGAGTATAAAGGTCAGGAAAAAGATGTTTTCGTATATGCCGACCCCGAACAATTAGTTCAGGTTTTCAACAACTTACTGAAAAATGCGACCCAGGCTATTCCCGATGACCGCATAGGAGTTATTGAAGTAAATCTCTGGCAGGAAGCCGAACGGATTATGATAGAAATTACGGATAATGGTGTTGGCATTGAGAACGAACTTCACGATAAACTGTTTGTTCCGAATTTCACGACCAAAAGCAACGGAATGGGATTGGGTTTAGCCATAGCCAAAAACATCATTGAGCTTTCCAGTGGAACTATTTCCTTTACCTCTAATGTAAACGAAGGAACTGTCTTCCGGGTAATTTTACCAAAAGCTGAATAATAAAGTGACTGGAACGCCTGTTTATCAATCTTTTTATATTTACAACCATTCACAACATTGCATATTATTTTAATGCTTATCAACAATCCTAACAGCATTGAAATGTGTAACTTTGCAATCTTTTCAAATAAAATGCAAAACCGGGTCAACTTCTTGGGGTTATTTTGCGTTTCACCTATCGTAATTCACAATTGCTCGTCCAGAGCAAAATCAATAAAAGTTTTATTTATAAATGGGCAATAAAAGTAAAAACAGCACAACAGGCAAAAAGCCTAAAGGACCCAATATTTTCGGGGTACTGAAACCCTATAAACTCATGATTGGCGGATTGATTGTTTTCGCGTTGCTCAGTAACGCGGTAAACCTGGTGATTCCGAAAATTATTTCACACAGCATTGATGATTTCTCGAAAGGCTCATTCTCCTTCCAGAAAATAATCATTGAGTTTCTGACAGCCTCACTGATTATCTTTGTATTTACCTTTCTGCAGGGAATTTTGCAAACTTACGCTTCGGAGCGGGTGGCACGTGATCTACGCACCAGGCTGACCGACAAAATATCGCGCCAGAGTTTTGCATTTATCCAGGACTCAAATCCATCGAAACTGCTCACAAACCTCACGGGTGATGTAGATTCTGTAAAATTATTTGTTTCCATGGCTGTGGTTTCACTGGCTTCATCGCTGTTTATCGTTATAGGTGCCAGTGCGTTGCTGATTTCAATCAATTGGAAACTGGCGTTAAATGTATTGGTGATTATTCCCGTTATTATCGGAGCTTTCGGAGTCGTATTCGGCAAACTGGGGGTATTATTCAAAAAGAGCCGCGAAATGGTAGACCGGCTCAATAAAATTATCAACGAGAGTATCATGGGTGCCGCATTGGTACGTGTACTAAACTCCCAGATAACCGAATACAACAAATTCATGGAAGCTAACACTACTGCGTGCAACCTGAGTTTGTCCATTCTGAAACTATTTGCCACCCTTATTCCCATTGTTGTTTTTGTAGGCAATATGGCTTCACTCGCCATTCTGGCCCTGGGTGGGCATTTCGTTATCTCCGGCTCTATGTCGCTGGGTGATTTTGCTGCGTTCAGTTCGTATCTGGTCATTCTTATTTTCCCTATTATGGTTATTGGCTTTATCAGCAACTTTATCGCCCAGGCTTCAGTAGCTTACGGCCGCATCTGCGAAGTGCTGAATGCCCCGGAAACCCGCGACATAGGAACGGTAAATACTCCATTAAAAGGAAATATCGAAATGAAAAACATACTGGTGAGTTATGGTGAAAAGCCGGTTTTAAAAGACGTATCGCTTTCCATACAACCGGGAACCAGAACAGCTATTATTGGACCTACAGCTGCTGGAAAATCTCAATTATTGTTCCTGCTTACCAGCCTCATTAAGCCTCAAAGCGGCTCGATACACTTTGATGGAATTGACATTAATGATTACGACAAAGAAACTTTTCAGCATCAAATCGGCTTCGTGTTTCAGGACAGCGTGATTTTCAACATGAGCCTCCGCGAAAATATTGCTTTTAATGAACTGGTAACTGACGAATTGATGGCCAAGGCCATTGAAACAGCCGAGCTGAAAGATTTTATCAAAACATTGCCCGACGGCATGGAAACAATAGTAAGTGAACGAGGCACAAGTCTTTCGGGCGGACAAAAGCAACGCATTATGCTGGCCCGGGCATTGGCACTGAATCCAAAAATTCTGCTACTTGACGATTTTACAGCTCGTGTGGATAGCCAGACAGAGCAGAAGATTCTGAAAAATGTAGCGAAAAATTATCCAGGACTGACTTTGCTTTCGGTAACACAGAAAATAGCGTCGGTACAGCATTACAAACAAATTATCCTGTTGGAAGAGGGTGAAATTCTGGCCAGAGGAACGCACGAAGAATTGCTGGAAAGCAGTCCTGAATATGTGCAAATTTTCAATTCACAACGAAGTACAAATCATTACGAATAGACGATTTAAACCACAATAGAAAAAATAGAAAAAAGAAATCTATTGTTTCTATGGTGATTACAAAACACATTTTATGAGCTATAATCTCAACAAAAAAGGCAAAGGGGAACAACCCTTCGAAAAGGTAAGCACTAAAGTCATTCTGCAACGCTTAATGACATTGGTTGGGCGCGAACGTAAAAACCTTTACATTGCCATGGTGTTTATCTTCATCAACTCGGGGCTGAACCTTGTGGCTCCGTACCTGATGGGACACGCTATAGATAAATTCGTTATAACGCACCAATATCCGGGTTTGATAAAATACTCTATCATTCTATTATGTGTATTTTGTTTAGCCATGGTAAGTGGTTATACACAGGCCCAACTGATGGGACGTGTAGGCCAGCGTATGTTGTACAACCTGCGAAACACCGTTTTCAATAAATTACAGGAATTGCCTATCGATTTCTTCACTCAAAACAAAGCCGGCGATTTGATTTCGCGCGTCAACAACGACACCGACAAAATCAACCAGTTCTTTTCGCAATCGCTGGTGCAATTTATGAGCAGTATTTTCACCATGATCGGAGCAGGAGTTTTTTTACTATCTATCAATGTGAAACTGGCATTGGCTGCCCTCGCTCCGGCCCTTGTGCTTTGGGTATTTACACGCAGCGTATCGCCCTGGGTAAAAAGCCGCAACGCCACCAACATGAAAAGTACCGGAAGCCTGAGTGCCGAAATCCAGGAAAGCCTGAACAATTTCAAGGTAATTGTGGCCTTTAACCGTAGGGATTATTTCCGCAAAAAGTTCGACGAAGCTAATACCGAAAATTACCGCAGCGCTATAAAAGCGGGAATTGCGAATAATATTTTTACGCCTGTCTATGGTTTCTCATCCAATATCGGCCAGCTTGTTGTACTGGCATTAGGAATATACCTGATATCTGTCGGACAATTTTCGGTTGGTTTGCTTATTAGTTTTCTGGCATATATTGCACAGTTCTATAACCCGCTGCGACAAATAGCCGCATTGTGGACCAGTTTTCAGGTGGCATTGGCCGGTTGGGATCGCATTTCTCAAATATTGGTACAGGAAAATAACCTGAAGGTAATTCCAACCACCGTGAGAGAAGAAAATCCATTTCTGCTATCGTTCCGCAATGTATCATTTTCATACACTCCTGAAAAAGAAATCCTGACCAATGTTAGCTTTGACCTGGAACGTGGAAAAACCTATGCATTAGTTGGACCAACAGGAGGTGGAAAAACGACTACCGCTTCACTTATGTCCAGGCTCTACGATCCCAATGCAGGACAAATCCTGTTGAACGGTGTTGACATTCGTTCGTTGGACGCCAACACACGCACAGCTAAAATCGGCTTTATTCTGCAAGAACCGTTTCTTTTTACCGGGACAATCCGCGACAATATACTCTACGGAAACGCTTGCTTTATCAATCTCACCAACGAGGAATTAATGGACGAACTGAGACAGGTCCGACTTGACGGATTGCTTGATCGGTTCGATGGTGGACTGACTGCCGAGATAAAAGGAACCGGGGAAGAAATCAGCCTTGGTCAAAAGCAACTGATTGCCTTTATTCGTGCAGTACTTCGCCGTCCGGACTTGTTGATTCTCGACGAAGCTACTGCCAATATCGACACAGTAACCGAACAACTGCTCGATGATATTTTACACAAATTGCCGGACAGCACTACCCGCATTATCATTGCACACCGATTGAATACCATTGAAAATGCTGACGAAATATACTTTGTCAACTCAGGCGCGGTAACTAAAGCCGGCTCCATGGAAGATGCGGTAAATCTGTTATTACATGGGAAAAGAGAAAGCTAGTCGGCAGTTTATAGTTTGCAATTTATAGTTAACACAAATGAAGAAAATTCTTACCATAGCCGCCATTAGTGGCATGCTTGCAGTCATATTAGGAGCCTTTGGTGCCCATGGGTTAAAGAAAATACTAACCCCCGAAATGCTGGAAGTATTTAAAACAGGTGTTCAATATCAGTTTTACCACACTTTTGCCTTGTTGGCAGTAGGAATTCTGATGTATTTCAGCGAATCTAAATCTCTGAAATGGTCAGCAAACATGTTTATTGTTGGCATAGTTCTTTTCTCTGGCTCATTGTATGCGTTGGCAATTTCGGGAATAAAAATACTGGGAGCTATTACACCATTGGGGGGAGTAGCATTTATTGTAGGGTGGATATTGCTGGCGGTGTATGCAAGCAAACAGATACATTCAAAATAACAAAATTGCATGAGGTTAAAACCCCACGCTAAAATCGCGTGTGAATAAATTCACACGCTCCAAGTAATAAAAAAGCGGAAACCGTTAAGTCTCCGCTTTTCTTTGTTCTCAAACTCAAAACTCTGAATTTACACAAGCCCTTCAATTTTCACCATTTCATTCACATCCAAGTGATAGTCCACTTCTTTGAATCCAAAACCAAACAGGTTTTTAAACTCTTTGGCATAACCTTTCAAATCACCTAGCTGGTGGACTGTTTCGGTGGATAAATCATCCCATATACCAAATATTTCTTTCTGAACATCATCGCGCATTTCCCAATCATCAATGCGGATACGTCCGGCTTCATCAGTTGGAACTTCGCCTCCGTTAAAGAGTTTATCAGCATACAGGCGTTGAATTTGTTCGATACAACCTTCGTGAATTCCTTTCGCTTTCATCACCTTGAAAAGGACGGTGATGTAAAGCGGAATAATCGGAATAGCCGAGCTGGCCTGAGTAACGAGTGCTTTATTAACCGAAACATAGGCTTTTCCACCGATATTATTCAGTTTTTCATTAATCGAAACCGCTGTAGCTTCCAAATGATCTTTTGCACGGCCTATCGTTCCTTTGCGGTAGATAGGCTCTGTAACCGATGGTCCGATATAAGAATATGCCAGTGTAATCACATTGTCGGCCAATACGTCAGCTTTTTGCAATGCATCCAGCCACATTTCCCAATCTTCGCCACCCATAACGGCTACAGTATTTTCAATTTCGTCCTCATCGCCACATGCATCAATGGTTACTTGCGATACAACACCCGAGTGAAAATCAACTGTTTTATTGCTGTAAGCCTGTCCGATAGGCTTGAGCACCGAACGATGCGTTACACCGGTAACCGGATGCGTACGAACCGGTGAAGCCAGGCTGTAAACAATCATATCCACTTTACCAAGATCGGCTTTAATCAACTCAATGGTTTTCTCCTTTACTTCATTTGAGAAAGCATCGCCATTAATACTTTTGGCATATAAGCCGGCAGCATGAGCAGCTTTACTGAAAGCGGCAGAATTGTACCAACCCGGCGAAGCTGTTTTTTCGGGTTGAGGGGCTTTTTCAAAGAAAACTCCAATAGTGGCTGCATCCGAACCAAAAGCACTGGAAATACGGGATGCCAGGCCAAATCCAGTTGATGCACCAATAACAAGCACCTTTTTGGGACCTTCTATTTTACCTTTTGATTTTACGTAATTGATTTGCTTCAGGACACTTTGTTCGCATCCTGCAGGATGTGCGGTAAGGCTGA
>Ga0208789_1000394_pt1 | contig 43237 bp, 35 predicted proteins | sample Methanotroph_Enr_FD_187368 | JGI IMG/M metagenome (GOLD analysis project Ga0208789, IMG submission 187368) | Enriched soil microbial communities from Old Woman Creek wetland in Ohio, USA - Methanotroph_Enrichment_5 (SPAdes) (version 2) | ecosystem: Environmental > Terrestrial > Soil > Wetlands...
CCGGATCAAGAGCATTAAGCGCCAAATGTATGGCAGGGCAGGTTTTGAACTGTTGCGTAGGAAAGTGATACTGTCTCAGCATGGGTAACCGTCCCCAAATGTGACGAAGAACCAATTTAAACTGAAATCAGGTGGTCAATTTCACCGTTTTTTCCACATTCGAGACAACATCATCTCCATTTTCGAAACGGACTTGACCAGAATGAGGGACCATGCGAACTTGAATAACTTGGACTATCCCAGGTGTTCTTTTTCGGACATTCTGGTTGAATGATCTCATCTTTATCATAGTTATCCATGTATTGATCTTTTTTAGAAATAAATGGATCGAGCCAATCCGCTTTTTCTTTGGCCCACCGAATTTCCCCGGCAATCTCTTCGTCCATCTCCCCTTGCTTGTTTATAAATTCTTCGTAGGTGCTTATGTATTGCCGCAGAATATTTGTTTTATGCAGGCGCTCAGCCATCGTGAATAAGGATTTAAACTCCTTTAATTCCGCTTTTCGTTTTTCTTCAAACTTTTTACGCTCAAGCTCTTCTTTCTCGCGTATAATGCGCCGTTGCTCCGCTTCAATACGTTCTTCTTTTATTTTCTCAGCCCTGATTTCCAGATCAGCAATAATTGAAATAATTTTATCTTCTATTTTGGTATGAATGGTATCTTTATAGGTGTAACTAATTCTGTTGTAATCATCAAAGATGTTAAAATGTAGCTCCCCGGAGAAAATATGATAGTAACTGCTGCGGGGATTCTCGCTATTGGGATCCTGCTTTTTCCTTTCCGTAATATTTATTTGCATCTCTTCTCCGTCAATAACTGCATAAGTCTTACTATTGGCAATCTTAATATTGTGGCATCTGAACCGTAAAGCGTTGATTATAGTCGAAAAAATGGACAACGCTCTGTCCAGACATTTCTCTGAAACATAGATGTCAAGCGTAGGGCCGATCTTGTTTTTGTAGGGACTCTTTTTTAGGTAACCATTATCAGAGTCCTGTCTGAATTTCTCTTTCGTATCAATAATGACAGGATCCTTTGCATACAGGACTTCTGGAACAATAAAGGCGGAGGTATCTCCTATACGAATCTGCAATTCACGTTCTTTATACCTGTCAATCACAGGTGTTAACTCAACTTCTTTCATTTCTGATGGATCAACTTCACGAAGGTCAGTACTTTGTTTTTTTGCGTCAGATTCTTTTGGAAGCGGAATGATTTTGGTCAGTTTCCCAAATTTTAGTTTCGCCCAGTATCCTGCCGGAGGAGTAGGTATATTCATGGATTTACAGTGTTTTCTCAGGCCATTATCTGAAAGTCCAAATCTTTTGCTTACGGTTGTCATTGGCTCTGACCAAACCAAGTCATACAATTCTTTTCTGGTGATTTTCATGTCTTTAGAATTTAACGAAGTTTTCTGTTTGAATACTTTTCCTGAAAAGTTGGAACCCGATCTTTTTCAACTCATTTGACCAGTTCATCCTCAAAGAAATAAACTTTCTTTTCTTTTAAATAGTGAGGGACAGAGCAATTCCGGATCATTTTATTAATCCCGTTCTTTGTCTGATCCAAAATTCTGCAGGCATCTTCAATGCCAATAGGCCGGTGCTTGTCAACTCCAAGTCCCAATTGAGACTCAATGTGATCAAGCAGGACACGCATTTCAGCAATCTCATTGATGAGATAGTTAACAGCTTTGGGGACATTCTGTAAGGTGAGTTCTTCTTTTTCGTCAGTCTCGTTCATGATTGTACAATTTAAGATGTTTAGCCTTAGTGTATTGTAAAAATTACAAGATAAAGAGAAAATGGACGAATGAATAATCTGTCCGTATTAAAGTCAAACTGAAATTCATATACATGTCGCAAATAATTGCTGCATTTGCGACAATAAATACAATGAATGAAGGTACAGAAGATAAAATACTTATAAAATTCAGCAAGGCCGGACGGGGGATCGCTTTTTTTATCGGCAACGGATTGTCTGCATTTGTTGTAGAAAAAGATTGGTGGGTGGTAAAAAGCACTGATAATTATTTTTGACTTAAAAACAGACAAACACTTGGTATTTAACATTATACATCATTTAATCTATTAAAATTTAATTAAATTCAACTTTTCAGACATGTTCAAACATTTTCCACAAAAATCAACTTACTGTCCTTTGTTTGAATTCAAACATTTTCCACTTTTAGCTAATTGCTGTCTTTTGTTTGATTTTTTATTATATTTGCGAAATTAAATACACAAAGTACTTTGGCTGAAAACTTCATCATAGAGAAACTAAAGAAAGAATTCAAAGACCGGGAAGCTATTTCCAGGGAAGAACTCTTTGACTTTTATCGGCAATTTGAACCCGATTTAAAGGAAACTACATTTAGGTGGAGAATCCATGACCTTAAAATGAAAAGGATTATTTCACCCAGTTCGCGAGAGCTTTTTACTTTTTTCTATAAACCTACTTTCAAACCTGAAATTGGAGAAGCTGAGCGAAAAATTTACACCAGGATTGCCAAACAATTTCCCGGGTTAAAGTGCTGTATCTGGTCCACCAAAATTGCGAATGAATTTATGCTTCATATTCCGGGCAGGTTCCTGACCATTTTGCAGGTTGAAAAAGAAGCACTTGAGCCAGTTTATGAGTTCCTGAAAGACCAAAACTTCCGGAACGTATACATCCAACCGGAAGAAAAGGAAATAGAACGCTACATCTACGAAAATGAATCGGCAATAATTTTGAAAACGTTGATTTCAAAATCGCCAACTCAAAGAGTAGATACGGTTACTACTACAACCTTGGAAAAATTAATAGTTGATCTATATTGTGACAAGAAATTATTTACTGCTTTCCAGGGCAGTGAATTAATTCACATCGTTGATAATGCTCAAAGCCGCTATTCAATTGACTTTACAAAGCTTTTGAGTTATGCAAAACGAAGAAGAAAGGAAACAGAAATTATGGAGTTCTTTTCAGCCAAAACTAATATTCCAAAACGCATTTTGAATGATTGACGTTATATCTCTCTCCGCAGACTGGTTCGCCCAGAAAAGGAATAAATATGGTAAAGACCCGAATCTCATGGAAAGCATGGTTTATGCTTTGTATTTGTTGGAACAGTTAAAAATTACCGGCCTGCATTTTATTTTCAAAGGTGGAACAAGTTTGGTATTGTTAATGGAACAACCCAAAAGATTCTCGGTAGATATTGATATTATTGTCAGCCCTACAGTAGAAAGAGGAAAATTGGAGGAATATCTTTCGAAGATTGCAGGAACAAGCGTTTTCCTACGAATGGAATTAGATGAGCGAAGAAGCTATAAAGCCGGAATTCCCAAAGCTCATTATAAATTTATTTTCAATTCAAATTTTTCAGTTCGTAATAAAGAAGGAAATGTAATATCAAACCCGGAAAGGGAAATACTGCTTGATATTCACTTTGCGGAAAATCATTACCCAATATTGATTGATCGGCCAATTCAAACGGAATGGTTGCTTCAAAAGGATGAACCCCTATTTGTTACAACTCCTGATATTAATTCAATTACAGGCGATAAACTCACTGCATTTGCGCCGAATACCACGGGAGTTCCGTATGGTGTGGACAAAGAGAAAGAAATTTTAAAGCAACTGTTCGATGTTGGTTGCCTGTTTGACTTACTGACGGATTTTGAAATATTCAAAAAATCCTATCTGGAATCTGCAAAGGCAGAAATCAAATACCGCCCTGAAAGAAACATCAGCTCGGTTGAACAAGTTCTGAAAGACACAATTGATACGGCCATCCTGATAGCTAAGAAAGATTTGCTAAACGATGAAGGTGATAAAGCTAAATTTAAAGAAATCAATTTGGGTATAAATCAATTCGGCCACTTCGTTTTTGTTGGAAAATTTGGAATTTTGGAAGCACAGGTTGCAAGTTCAAAAGCTGCCTGTTTAGCTGCACTAATTCTTTCAGATTATCCGGGCGAATTGCAAAAGTTTAGCCCGGCAATTCCGCTTTCTGAATATATGATAACTCATCCGGAATATAACTTCCTGAATAAACGTTTAAAATTTGTGGCGCAGGGGGAAGCCCTTTTCTATTGGCATCAAACAATCAAACTTTTGTATCCCGAAAATAAATAACGAAAACGGGATCCATTGATCCGTGGTTCTTTTAGGTGTATTCTCATTATAACAACAACAGAAACTTATAACTGATTCAAAACACAGAGCTATGATGTTGGAATAATGTTCATTCAATCTGTCGGATGCAATCAACAATTTTATTGTCTTTTTGTCGTATTTAGTCGACACAAATATGGAAAGTGGAAAGTAAAGAAATCCCATTTTATTTTCAAAAAGAAAGTTTTGGATCACGATAAATGTTTCAATAAAAATTGCGTATATTTAGGTAGTAAAAATTGAAAATCAGAGAGGGACTTTAGCGAGACCCCTAAAAATAAGTGCCATATAAAATATTGACGTTCAGCCGAATACAAATAATATTCGAATCCCGGTAGGATCACTTTTTAATTTGTCTATACAGGGGTATGATTTGTCTTCATACTCCTGTTTTTTTATCCATTCTTTAGTTAGGATTATTGATTTCTCAACTCTATCGACCATGCAACCTCAGCTGCATATTCTTTAGGTGTTAACCCAGTCATACTTTTGAAAATTCTAAAAAACGATGTTGGGTTGTTAAATCCGGAAACTGAAAATAATTCAGGAATATTGATACCCTTATGTTGCTGAATACCTTTCTGAATAATCTGCTTGGCATGATTAACCCAGTTACGGTTTATAAAACTGCTGAAGTTATCATCATTGCTTGAGTTGATTGCCTGATACGGGTATTTCTTATTCGTGCCAAGAAACTTTATTACTTCTTGCAGATTGAGGTCGGGATTTAAACACAACTTTTGATTATCAATAATTTTATACAATTATAAATAAGCCCATTAATGTTTGGTTTTTATAAAATTCAGAATTATACCTTTCATTGATTTAATTCAACCTTATTCGGAGTGGAAAAATCTTATAGTTATAAGAGATTTTAAACTTACAATACCTTCATTTGGCTATCTTTGGGATCTGATCTTTATCTGTCATTTGTATGAGGTTGAATAACTCTGTTTTGTTAATATTCATTTTTCTGGCATTATTGTCTGGTTGTAACCCCCCTAACAAGACAGACGATTTAAAAAATAAGAATTGGAAAACTGAACATTCTGACTCTCCTGAAGTCAGCCTCCAAATCGAGCAATATAAGGCAACAATTAAACGACTTTATTCCACCAATCCTGACTCGGCAATTTACTTCTATTTAAAGGTCATTGATCTGTATGAGCAGAATCATATGCCATACAACGAATTCGATGCATATATTAAAATCTCTGAACTTTATTGTTTTCGTTTAAATGATGGGGCAAATGCAGTTTATTATTACGGTGAAGCCCTGAAAACAATGAATAAAAACGGAGGTTTTGAGGATTCCAATCCTTTTTTTTATATTGATATGGGAAACATGTTCTACATGAACAAACTCTACGCCCAGGCACATAAAAGTTTTGAGAAAGCCATCGAGATAGCCACCGAAAAGAAAGACAGCTTTGCCATTTCGGTGGGACAAAACAATATTGGAATTGTTTTCCGCGAGGAAGGTAATTTCGAAGCTTCAAAATCCTTTTTCCGAAGATCATTGGCTATCCGGGAAAAGATAACTCCCTTATACGAGGCTCAAGAATACATCTATTTGGCCAAAGTATTTACCTATCAAAACATTGCCGATAGCATTCTTTATTACAGAAACCTGGCGATTGAGGCTTTAAAGAGGCATTCTTTAATCCAGAGCAATCCGAGCATCATTACCAACTCCGCTGCAAAAGCTTTGGCTGAAGGGTTCAACATATATGAATCAGAATTGATGGCCATCGCTGGGCAACTAAAAAATGAGCCGCGCAAGGCTTTACAGTATTACCAAATTGCCCTAGACAAAGCAAATTTCTTCGGCGACACCGAATCATCTATTATTTATTTGTTCAAAATTGCGGAATTACAAGATAAACTGAGTAATTATGAGGAGGCCGTAAAATATGCCACCAAAGCTTACCAACTGGCAAAAACATTCAAAAGTTTTGAATATTCAGTTAGCACATCAAAATTATTAAATGAACTATATGCTAAAAATCACAACCTGAATAAAGCAAATTTCTACTTGAATGAGGTCGTAGACTATTCGGATAGTATAAACCGATTGGAGGCCACCGCAAAATTACAGACCGCAAAAATATTACTTGTTACCAATCAGGTGGAAGACTCAGTTCGTTATTACCAGTTTCAGGTAAAGAAACATCGCCAAATCACGAAAATACAATCGTTTTCAATTACAATATTGATCTTCCTATTGTTCATGGCTTCTATTCTTATTGTATATATTCAACGTAAAAGAAAGTTGCTTAAGCTAGAACACCTGAAACAGATGGCCCTTTTCATTAAAAAAATGGAACAGGAAGAACAAGACAAAAAGCTAAGAAAAGGAGAAGAGATTAAGTACTTTTCGAATAAGTTTGAAGAAAAGCTAATAGGCCTGATGGAAACCCAAAAAGTCTATCTGCAAAAAAACATCACATTAGCCGATCTGGCTGACATGCTCGATACCAATGTAACCTACCTTTCGCAGTATATTAACAATCAATTAAAAACCAACTTCAACGACTACATCAATTCGCAACGGATAAAAGAAGCGTGCCGAATGTTTCGGGACAATGCCTCAATGAAATATTCAGTTGACCAGATCGCCGACATGGTAGGTTTCAGCTCCAGGACAACCTTCTATACCACATTCAAAAAATTCACAGGCATCACGCCATCCTTCTTCCAAAAACACATCCTTAACCATGAAGTTTCGTTTCCCGACGAAAATCGCTAGTGCAAGCTAACCTTCTAGCCACTTTTTAATCCATTTTTATGTTCCAAATCTTTAAATTAAAGATTCGGAACATATTTACTCGCCTTGCCTACAGCGCATTTTACGACATTTGCCCAAACCTTTTACTATACGTTGTACCTGGCTAACAAAAGGAAGCCTGGTATTTCAAAAATTATTTTAGACCGGAAAACACAATTAATCAAAACGGGTATCTATGAAAAAAACTATTGAAAAAATCAGGGCAACAAGTCGTCTGTTTTCCGGAAATGGGAAGCGATGTCTGCTTATCTTATTTCTGTTGGTTAGCGCAATGAGCGCTAAAAGTACAACTTATCTTCCTTGGTACAATTTCAGCCAGACCAGCAATATAGCGGGTGCAGGTAACAATTTAGTTTTCGATTATCAAATTACGACGGCAAGCCCACCCTTTATTTTTTATGCCGGGTGTTCCGGTTGGAATTTAACTAACTGTAGTGTATATATAAGCGTTAATGGTTCTTATGCAGCGCATGATGTTGTTCGTTATGGGACAACGTCAATTGGAATTAGGCTTACCACCCCAACCCTGGCAACTGCGTATTCCTCAGTGCATGTCGAACTCTACAATTTTGTAAACAACACTAATACTGGCAGTTATTCAATGTTTCTTTCAACCTTCAATGGGGGGCAATTCATCGATGAGGCAAATAATCCTTCACCCGTTTTAATTTATGGGCCACCTGTAGCAACCAATGCCACTTCTGCAACAACTATTAAACCCAGCAGTTTTCAGGCCAATTGGACTGCAAATGCAGCAAATACTTACCGACCTGTCAATGGTTATTATTTAGACGTTTCAACCGATGCTGCTTTCGGTTCGTATGTTTATAATGGGTTATGGGTTGGCAACACAACATCGTATACATTTACAGGTTTGTCGCCAAGCACAACTTATTATTACAGGGTTCTTGCGATTAATAATTATGGTATAGCCACCACATACGGAAACTACGCAAGTGCTACTACCGCCGGCAAATACTCGCAAACCATCACATTTAACGCCCTCACAACAAAAACGTATGGCGATGCTGATTTTAGCCCCGGGGCAACGGCCTCGTCAGGCCTGACGATCAGCTACTCCAGTAGCAATACTTCGGTTGCCACCATCGTGAGCAACAAAGTTCACATAGTTGGGCAGGGCACTGCAACAATTTATGCCGATCAGTCAGGGAGCAGCGATTACCTGTCGGCAACACAAAAAAGTCAGGTATTAACCGTTAACAAAAAGGCGCTAACCGTGTCGGGCGCTACTGCAAACAAACAATATGATGGTACCAATAGCGCTATTATTACGGGGACAAGTCTGGTTGGCGTAGTAGGGTCGGATGATGTTTACATAACAAGCCCCGCAACTGGGACATATGCTTCGGCTGCTATAGCCAACGGAATAAGTGTCACGCCTGCATTAACTTTAAGTGGAACAAAAATCGGAAACTACACATTAACCCAACCTGTACTAACGGGAAATATAACTGCACGCACCTTGACGGTGAGTGGAGCCGTTGCACAAAACAAAGTATACGACAGAAATACCGATGTTGTCATTTCTGGGGCTACACTTGTCGGGGTCGTCGGATCCGACGATGTGACACTTACTTCAACTACCAGCGGGAGCTTTGTCAGTGCCAACAAAAGCAACGGAATAAGTGTAATCACCAGTATGGCCATTGTTGGCGCCAATATTGCCAAGTACACATTGGCTCAACCGACGCTAACGGCCAATATTACAGCCAAACCCGTGACGATTTCGGGAGTTACAGCTGCCAGTAAAGCCTATGATGCCAATGCAGTTGCCACTTTGAGCGGTGGAACATTAAGCGGGGTGATTACAAACGATGTAGTAAATATCATCGAAGGAACAGGCGCATTTGCAGACAAAAACGTGGGAACAACTAAGGCTGTAACCGCAACTGGTTATGCCCTTGGGGGAACAGATGCTTCCAACTATACTCTTTCGGAACAGCCGTTGGTTTCTTCCGCCAATATTACTGCAATAACCGTTGACATTACTGGTATTTCGGCTGTCAACAAGATATACGACGGCACAACAACTGTTACGCTGAACTCTGGTTCACTGAGCGGAGTACTTGGTTCGGATATAGTTAATCTTACCGCAGGCTCTGCCAGCTTTGCCGACAGGGCAGTTGGCCCCTCTAAAGCTGTAACCGCTTCGGGCTTTAGCTTAAGCGGAACCGATGCCGTAAATTATATATTGAGCGGACAACCTTCGGGATTATCAGCCGATATAACAAAAGCCCCTGTAATCATTACAGGTATTGCGGCAGCCAACAAAACTTACGATACTTCGTCCTCAGCAACCCTAAGCGAAGGAACTTTAAGTGGGGTATTTGGTGAAGATGATGTAACAATTATTAATGGAACCGGGGCATTTAGCGACAAAACAGCAGGTATCGCCAAAACGGTAACTGCGTCAGGCTTTAGTTTGAGTGGAGCCGATGTAACTAACTATGTATTGAGTGATCAGCCATTGGTTACGAACGCCGATATAACCAAAGTCCCGGTTACAATTACAGGAGTAACCGCCGTTAGCAAGGTTTACAACGGCAACACTGAAGCGGCATTAAACGGTGGGATACTGAACGGAGTCATTGGGGAAGATGTGGTGACGATTTCGGCAGGAGTTGGCTCATTTGCTGATAAAGCAGTCGGCACATCCAAACCTGTAACAGCATCAGGATACACAATTACAGGCGCTGATGCCTCAAACTATATACTTTCGGCGCAACCAACTGGTATGACTGCCGATATTACTACTTTACCGATAACCATCACCGGGGTAACTGCCAACAATAAGATATTCGATGCAACTACGGTTGCTACCTTAAACGGCGGAATATTAAACGGAGTAATCAACGGAGATGTAGTAACCATAACTGACGGAACAGGTTCATTCGCGGATGAGACCGTTGGTACAGCAAAAGCGGTCACCGCCTCGGGTTATACAATAAACGGAGCCGATGCTATAAATTACACATTGTCGGCACAACCATCGGGTATCACTGCTGATATTACCATGGCTTCTCAAACTATAGCATTTAGTCCCCTGTCATCAAAAACTTATGGTGATGCGCCATTTACTTTATCGGCCGTTGCCAGTTCTGGACTGGATGTAACCTATACCAGTGACAATACCGCCGTTGCTACCGTTTTAGGCAATACTGTAACTATTGTTGGAGGCGGAAACGCTAATATCACAGCTAAACAAGCCGGGAACGCAAATTACGGCGCTGCTACTGATGTAGTACAAAGCTTAGTTGTGAACAAAGCCAACCAAATACTCACTTTAAGTCCGTTGCCTGTTGGGGAATTGCCACTTAAAGATTTCGCAACAATACTGGTTACTGCTTCCTCTTCTGCCGGGTTACCTGTTGCCATTTCATTAGGTGCGGGCAGTGTTGCTACATTGGATGGAAGCAACCAACTGCAAAACATAGGGCAGACCGGAAATGTAATTATTAACGTTGACCAGTCGGGCGACAACAATTACAATGCCGCTGCGGTGAGCTACTCCTTTGATGTGGTAAAATCGAACCAGTCAATCTCATTCGCACCATTAACAACCCAAGTCTATTCCCCTGCATTGTCGGTTGGTTTAAACGCGGGCGCCTCTGCCAGTTCTGGGCTAGGTTTAAGTTATTCGGTAATAAGCGGGCCGGCTACGGTAACCGGAAGTACATTGAATATCTCAGGCGTGGGAACGGTTATCGTTCTGGCATCGCAACCAGGTGACACTTTCTGGAATCCGGCAACTGGCGTTACCCAGTCTTTGACGGTAAACAAAGCACCGCAAACCATCACTTTTGACCCTCTGGTTGAAAAAACTTATGGTGACGCGCCGTTTACTTTATCGGCAACTGCCAATTCTGGTTTAGGGATAACCTATATAAGCGATAATACAGCCGTTGCATCGGTTTCCGGCAGTACCGTGACGATCATAAAGCCTGGGGTCGCAAAAATAACAGCCTCTCAAGCAGGAGACTCCAACTATGATGCCGCAACTGATGTGGCACAAAGCCTGACTGTTAACCCAAAAGACCAAACCATTACCTTTGATCCTTTGGGTGAAAAAACTTATGGTGACGCGCCGTTTACTTTATCGGCAACTGCCAATTCTGGTTTGGATGTAACCTATACCAGTGATAATACTGCTGTTGCTACAGTTTCGGGAAACACAGTAACTATCGTTGGAGGCGGGAGCGCTAATATTACAGCCAAACAAACTGGAGATGCAAACTACAGCGCAGCTTCTGATGTGGTACAAAGCCTGACCGTTAATCAGAAAGGCCAAACAATTACTTTTGACCCACTGTCAACCAAAACCTATGGTGACGCGCCGTTTACTTTATCGGCAACTGCCAATTCTGGTTTGGATGTAACCTATACCAGTGACAATACTGCCGTTGCTACAGTTTCGGGAAACACAGTAACTATCGTTGGAGGCGGGAGCGCTAATATCACAGCCAAACAAGCTGGGAATGCAAACTACAGCACTGCTTCTGATGTGGCACAAAGCCTGACCGTTAATCAGAAAGGCCAAACAATTACTTTTGACCCCCTGCCAACCAAAACTTATGGTGATGCAGCATTTACTTTATCTGGCATTGCCACTTCCGGGTTGGATGTAACATACACCAGTGACAATACAGCCGTTGCTACCGTTTCGGGAAACACGGTTATCATCGTTGGGGCAGGCAGTGCCAACATTACCGCCAGCCAGCCGGGCAACGCCAACTACAGCGCAGCGGTGAATGTGATACAAAACCTGACTGTGGACAAAAAAGGCCAAACCATAACCTTCGGCCCATTGGCATCGAAAAACTATGGAGATGCGCCGTTTACGTTATCAGCAACTGCCACTTCTGGTTTGGCGGTAACTTATGCCAGTGATAATACTGCTGTTGCTACCATTTCGGGAAATACAGTAACCATTGTTGGCGTAGGTAGTACCAATATTACCGCCAGCCAGGCAGGCAACACCAACTACAATCCAGCCAGCAATGTGGTACAGGGATTGACAGTAGGTAATCAGATCATTATTAAATCAGATCAAACAATTTCTTTTGAGGCCCTGGGCGCTAAAAAATATGGTGATGAAATATTCAGCTTGACAGGAATATCCAGTTCTGGCATGGCAGTAACATACACCAGCAGCAATCCTGATGTAGCCTCAGTTTCAGGTAATAAGGTTACCATTATTGGAGCAGGTAGTACAACCATTATGGCCAGCCAGACGGGAGATGAGTACTACAATGCTGCAAAAAGTGTGGTACAAGTTCTTACAGTCAATAAAAAAGAACAGGTTATAATATTTACTTCTTTAACTGATAAGATCAAAGGAGCGAAACCGTTTACGCTTTCCGCGACAGGAGGCGCTTCCGGAAATCCTATTGTGTTTAGCAGTTCCGACGATGGCGTTGCAACTTGTACAGGAACCAATGGTGAAATTGTAACAATTATTGGATCGGGCACATGTATTATTTACGCAAACCAGGCCGGGAACACGAATTACATTGCCGCCGAAAAGGCACAGCAAACGCTTACAATTAAGGCTCCAATTGCGGGAGACTCCAATGGTGACGGAATAATCACATCACCTGAAATTGCGGGTGACTCCAATGTCGATGGGAAAATCGATGGAAACGAAATCGCTGGCGACGCCAACGGTAATGGATCAATTGATGGTTCTGAAGTTACCGGTGATAAAGACGGAGATGGAACTATTGACGGAACAGAAGTTAAAGGCGACTCCAATGGCGATGGTACTACAGATACCACTGTAATTGCAGGGGATACCAATGGCGATGGGAAGATTGACGGTAACGAAATTGCCGGTGATACCAATGGTGACGGAAAAATTACTTCTCCTGAAATTGCTGGGGACACCAATGGCGATGGAAAGATCGATGGAAACGAAACCGCTGGGGATACCAATGGTGACGGATCGATTGATGGTTCTGAGCTTACCGGTGATAAAGACGGCAATGGAACCCTTGACGGAACTGAAGTTAAAGGTGATGCCAATGGCGACGGACAGGTTACCGGAAACGAAACCACCCAAACCATAAACTTCCGGTCTATTGACAACAAACATTTAGGCGATAAACCATTCACTGTTTCAGCAATAGGGGGTTCTTCAGGCAACCCGGTTACGTTTACAAGTTCTGATATTACCGTAGCTGCATGCTCAGGGGCAAACGGCGAGATCATAACAATTGTTGGGGTTGGAACTTGCACCATTACAGCACATCAGTCAGGCAATAGCATTTTTAGCGCTGCCCCCAATGTTTCCCAAACCCTGAAAGTAGACTTTAATGTAGGTATAGGAGACAATCCAATTGAAGATAAATTGACTGCCTATGCTGTCCGCAACATCGAGATACGGATTAAGGGGGAGGTCAGCCGCGGGGCGGTTGCAACACTGTACGACATGGGTGGACGTGTTGTCCGGATTGAAACTTTGGAAGGGGGTGACTTGAACGTGGTGCCAACTCCGGGGATCAAGACCGCAATTTATGTCCTGTCGGTTAACGATCACGGGAAGGTTCAAACATTTAAAATCCCGGTGAGAGAGTAAGGTTTATAAAAATGAAGGTAAATAAGACTCCGGAACCTATGTGTTCCGGAGTCTTTCTGTTTAAATGAAATTGATTTTTGGGATAATTGCAAATATCCAGCAATGTCTTTTACCGCAGTTTTGCTACGAACACAAGAGATTTAATAACTTCTGGATCATAATGATGTTTTCCACCTCAGTTACTGTTGATGAATTTCAGAATTGTAAGTTATTGGCAGATTAAGACTTGCATATTTTCTCGAATAAAAAAGTAATATAGCTAAGAAAAATACTTCAGCAATTAAAAGCTGAAGCACTAAATGTTTTTGCCCAATTGATCTGGCGTATCTTTGTCTTGGCATGAAACCGAAGATTTGTATTCTGAAAAAAAAACAGGTGTTTTTCACGTTCGACTATTTAAGAGTTACAAATCATCTATCAAATGGTTCATTATAGGTTGTCTCCAAAGCAGAAGTGATTGTTCTTATAAATGGGACGCTCAAAAATTCGGTGCTAAAAAATAGTGTGGGGTATGGAGGCAATTCACACCTAGTGAAATACTACAATGCGTCAATCGAGTCAGTCAGCATTGATTCAAAACAACGGTAATAAAATGCCAGTTTCTATATAGATAACAAAACCTTATGTATTATATTTGAAACTCCATATGTTATTTGGAGCTTCTGCGTGATATTTGTAATACCTAAACCAATTAAATTTAATTCCATGGAATGTAATTCCAATTCAAGAAGAGATTTTATTAAGAAAACCCTGACAGGCTCGGCAATGATTGCCGCCGGAGGAATCTTACCTGCATTTAGTGTAAAAAGTTATAACCGGATCATCGGTTCCAACGAAATGATACGCGTTTCGATGATGGGTGTTAATTCGCGTGGAGGCGCCCTGGCCCAGACTTTTGCCGAGCAAACCAACTGCGATGTGCTTCATATTTGCGACGTGGACAGCCGCGCCATCGACAAATGCAGGAGAATGCTCGAAGGTGTTCAGCAAGGCATTCAAACCAAAGCATTCGGAGATTTTAGAAAATCGCTCGAAAGCAAAGACATCGATGCAATGGTAATTGCTGCGCCCGACCATTGGCACGCCCCAGCCGCTCTTTTGGCTATCCAGGCCGGGAAACATGTGTATGTCGAAAAACCGTGCAGCCACAACCCGAACGAAGGCGAAATGCTGGAAAAAGCTTCTGTCCGCTACGGAAAGGCTATCCAGATGGGAAATCAACGTCGTTCATATCCCAATGTCATCCAGGGAATTCAAGAGCTGAAAGACGGTGCAATTGGCCGTGTGTATTTCGGGAAAGGCTGGTACACCAACAACCGGCCATCAATTGGCATCGGAAAGGAAGTTGCCGTACCCGAATGGCTCGACTGGGATTTATGGCAGGGACCAGCCCCACGCAAGGCATTCAAGGATAATATTGTACATTACAACTGGCACTGGCGCTGGCACTGGGGAACCGGTGAAGCCCTGAACAACGGCACTCACATGATCGACTTGCTGCGTTGGGGCATGGGCGTCGATTTTCCTGTTCGCGTAAGTTCAAACGGCGGACGGTTCTTTTGCAAGGACGACTGGGAAACTCCCGATACCCAGGTGATCAGCCTCGATTTTAAGGAAGGCGTTTCGATGACTTGGGAAGGCCGCAGCTGTAATGGCCGTTATATTGAAGGATGCTCGGTCGGGGTTACTTTCTATGGCGAAAAAGGCAGCATGTTTATGGATGGCGGAAACGGCTATATCATTTACTCTCTCGATAATAAAGTTATTAAAGAAGTGAAGCCAACACAAACGATTGACGCCCGCAACCTGGCTAACCCTTCCGGAAACCTTGACGGGATTCATGTACAGAATTTCTTCGACAACATTTATGGCCGTGGAACACTACATGCCGACATTCATTCGGGACACCGGAGCACCTTGCTGGTCCAACTTGGGAATATTGCCCAACGGGTAGGCCATTCGCTTGATATCGATTCCGCAAACGGTCATATTCTGGACGATAAAGAAGCACAAAAACTCTGGTCGCGCAGCTACGAAAAAGGCTGGGAAATGAAATTGTAGAAATCAAGATGCAGGAGAGCCGCTCCCTTCGACTGCTTCGCGCTCAGGGAGCATCTCGAAACCCGTAACCCGAAACGAATAACACTTTAAACTATGAACACAAGACGATCATTTATCAAAACCATAGGCACAGGCGCAGCCCTGTCAACCATCGCCTTTGCTGCACCGGCCGTTGCTTCTGCAATGGTTGCCGATCCTGAAAATAAACTGAGACCGATCCGGGTTGGCATTATCGGCGCTGAAAACTCCCATTCGGTGAACTTTGGAAAAATGTTCAATATCGACCATAAATTTCCAGGTGTTGAGTTGACCCACATATGGGGCGAAACCGACGAGTTTGCCCGCAAAACAGCCGAAGCTGGAAAGATTCCCAATATCGTTAAAGAACAAAAAGAGATGCTGGGCAAGATCGATGCGCTGATTGTTGACCACCGTCATGCCAAATATCACCTCGAAGCAGCCACACCGTTTGTAAAAGCAGGCATTCCCACTTTTGTCGACAAACCGTTCTGCTATCGTGTCGAGGAAGGCAAAAAGTTCCTGGAAATGGCCCGGGAAATGGGAACTCCCGTAACTTCGTTTAGCTCGATTGCCCAAAGCGTGTGTACTTACGATATAAAAGAACAGGTGAAAAGCATGGGAGAAATCAACCACGTGGTCCGCTTTGGCCCGCTTGATCTGGACTCGCCTTACGGTGGGGTATTTTTCTATGGCGTTCACCTTCTGCAGCCGCTCATGGTCATGTTTGGCGAAGACATCCAGCGCGTGAAAATCACCCGCGACGGAAAAAAAGGAAGCGCCAGTCTGGTTTTCAAAAGCGGTCTTTATGCCACGCTGATCTTTAAAAACCTGGCTTACGGATGGGAAACCTTTGTGGAAACCAAATCCGGCCTGGTGGAACTGAAATCACGAGTTCCTGAAACCGACCCGATCAAGATTTACACTGATATTGTTGAAATGTTCCGTACCCGCGTCGAACCGCGCAGCCATCAAAGCATCCTGAGCGAAATTGCCATTCTCGAAGCGCTGGAACGGTCGGCCACAAACGAAAAATGGGAAGAAGTGATTCCTGTATAATTCAAAGAGTTTGTTCCCTAAATTCAGAGGTTAAATCAACAAACTATTGAAACAACGTAATGCTGAACTTGTTTCAGCATCTCAACATGGATGAGACCCTGAAACAAGTTCAGGGTGACGGTTTTCCAGAGATAGTGATTTGGGGACAGAATCAATAACAACTATTTATGAAGATATCATCTAATCAAACAAATAAACAGCAGAAAACCGACTGGTCAACAGCCATTTCCATCAGCATCATTGGCCTGATGTTTTTCATCTTCGGCTTTGTGTCATGGGTCAATTCCATTCTGATCCCGTATTTCAAAATTGCCTGTGAACTGACGAACCTCCAATCGTACCTGGTGGCTTTCGCCTTTTATGTCGCTTATTTCTTCATGTCGGTCCCTTCGTCGTTTCTGCTTGAAAAAGTAGGCTTTAAAAAAGGAATGATGCTTGGGTTCTTTACCATGGCTTCCGGAGCATTTCTGTTTGTACCGGCAGCGCTGAGCCGCACTTATCCGATCTTTCTGAGTGGTTTATTCCTGATTGGAACCGGATTAGCATTGCTTCAAACGGCTGCCAACCCTTACATCACGATTGTCGGTCCTATCGATCGGGCAGCCCAACGGATCAGCATCATGGGTATTTGCAATAAAGTGGCAGGTATCATTGCTCCGCTGGTCTTTGCGGCCATGGTGCTGAAAATTTCCGATAACGAATTGTTTAAAACGCTCGACAGCGGAACGCTCGGTGCCACCGAAAAAGCAGGATTGCTTGATGAGCTTATCCGGCGGGTCATTTTCCCATACAGCATTCTGGGCACTCTTTTGTTGCTGGTTGGCTTGCTGGTCAGGTTCTCGCCACTTCCGGAGATCAATACCGAGAACTCGAACAAGGAGGAAATTGCTGATGGCGAAGCTGAGAAAACCAGTATCTTTCAGTTCCCGCACCTCATTCTGGGTGCTCTGGCAATTTTCTTTCATGTCGGTTCGCAGATTATTGCCATCGACACCATCATCGGCTATGCCAAAACAATGGGACTGAACCTTCTGGAAGCCAAAACATTCCCGTCGTATGTATTGGGAGCTACCATGTGTGGCTATTTCATAGGGGTAATTACCATTCCGAGGTTCATCAATCAGCGAAATGCTTTGCTTACCTGCACTATTCTGGGATTAGCACTTTCTTTAGGTGTCTTTTTATTCAGTGGACCGGTGGTTGTTTTCGGTCATCATACCGATATTTCCATCTGGTTTCTGGTAGCCTTGGGACTCCCCAATTCCTTGATTTTTGCCAATATCTGGCCGCTGGCAATTAAAGGCCTTGGCCGGTTTACCAAGCTGGGTTCGTCAATCATGGTTATGGGATTGTGTGGAAATGCGGTTACTCCGCTGATTTACGGACACCTTGCCGACCTTTACGACGTACGCACAGCCTACCTGATTTTGATTCCCTGCTACCTTTACCTGATCTTCTTTGCCGTCTACGGACATGCCATTAAAAATTGGGGCAAGGTACAACAGTTAAAAGAGCAGTTTCAATAAATAAAGAATATGGAACGAATAAAAATAATCAACGGACGACTGGTCACTCCGTTCCGGATCATTGAAAACGGGTCACTCCTGATTGAGGATGGACGCATTGTGGAAGTAAGGAAAGGGGATATTGATTTCCCCGGAGCGCAGTTGATCGATGCTCAGAATAACTATGTTTCGCCCGGATTTATCGATATGCACACGCATGGCGGCGGTGGCCATGATTTTATGGACGGAACCATCACCGCATTTCTGGAAGCGGCTAAAATCCATGCTTTACACGGAACTACAGCCATGGTGCCAACCACCCTCACGGCCGAAACCGATGATCTTCTGCAAACTTTTTCGGTGTACAGTCAGGCAAAAAAACTGAATTCAGAAGGCGCTCAGTTCCTGGGTCTGCACCTCGAAGGACCGTATTTTTCGATGAATCAGAAAGGGGCACAGGATCCGCGTTACATCCGGACTCCCAATCGGGATGAATACGAAACAATTTTTAGCTACTCGCCGGATATTATCCGTTGGAGTGCTGCTCCCGAACTGGACGGCGCTATGAAATTTAGTCGTTTCCTGACTGAAAAAGGGATTCTTGTGGCTATTGGCCATTCCGACGCCACTTCCGAAGAAGTTGCCGAAGCGCTGGAGAACGGCTTTACCCACCTTACACATCTATATTCCGGGATGTCGGGCGTAATGCGGAAAAATGCTTTCCGCTATGCAGGAGTCATCGAGAGTGCCTACCTGTACGATCAGCTCACCGTTGAAATCATATCCGATGGGATTCATCTGCCAGCCAGCCTGTTGCAATTGATCTACAAACAAATTGGGCCAGCACGGATTGCCCTGATTACCGACTCGATGCGCGCTGCCGGATTGGAATCAGGAGAAAGCATTCTGGGAAGCCTGAAAGACGGGCTGAAAGTAATTGTGGAAGATGGCGTAGCCAAATTACCCGACCGGACCGCTTTTGCCGGAAGCGTGGCCACTGCCGACCGATGCGTGCGAACCATGGTTCAACTGGCCGGAGTGCCGCTTTTACATGCCGTACAAATGATGACTTCGACGCCGGTCCGAATTTGCAATGTAGATCGCAGCAAGGGAACCCTGACTGTGGGTAAAGATGCAGATGTGGTCATTTTCGATGATAATATTCTGGTGAAAACAACTATTATTAACGGACATGTTATTATGAATCAACTGTAATACCAATAAATAAAAGGAAAAAATGATATCATCTTTTAAAAAGGATAAACTAACAGTAAAGATTTACCCATCAAGGGAAGAACTAGGTCGGGCTTCTGCAGATGAAGCCGGAAACATGATTAAAAAACTGCTGGAATCTCAGGAAAACATTAATATTATTTTTGCGGCGGCCCCATCTCAAAATGAATTTCTGGAAAACCTGATCACGCAGGAAACCATTGAATGGGAGCGTATAAAAGCCTTTCACATGGATGAGTACATTGGGTTACCACAATCAGCTCCACAGGGATTCGGTAATTTTCTGAAAGAACGGATTTTCAGTAAAAGGCCATTTCGTTCGGTAAATTACCTGAATGGACAATGTGAATCAAAAGATGAAGAATGTACCCGGTATGCTCAACTTCTGGCAACAAATCCGGTTGACATTGTGTGCATGGGTATCGGCGAAAACGGGCATATTGCCTTTAATGATCCCCATGTGGCCGATTTTAATGACAAAACATTGGTAAAAGTAGTTGAGCTAGATACACAATGTCGCCAGCAACAGGTTAATGACGGGTGTTTTGAGTCAATTGGTCAGGTACCAACCCATGCTTTAACCTTAACAGTTCCGGCATTGCTTAAAGCCCGATTCATATATTGTATGGTTCCTGGAATGACTAAAGCAATGGCCGTAGCGAACACCGTTGAACAAGAAGTGTCTGAACGTTATCCGTCAACAATTTTGAGACATCACTCAAATGCGATAATATATCTCGATCAACAAAGTGTTGCAAAATTATATATCTGTGATCGATAGTATCCTGTCAGGGACATTTTATATACTTACAAATAACTCATTAACAACAACTTTTGACAGTTATATTGATTTTTTGATTTTGGGGCAAAAGCCTCAAATCAGGAATAGTGGTGATACTGTTTTGTTAATATCATTTGATTGCCTGTATTGGTTTGTATATGTGGCAAAAGAGAAAGCTGAAAGGATTGAGATTACAAGTGGTTAGTCTATGGACAAATCAGACAATGATTTAAGAAATCGTTCGGGAAATTCGAGAATGCTGGTTGATTTGATTCGGTTGATACCTATACCTAAAGAAAGAGTCAACAATAAAAAAGGATTCAACAACAAAGGACAAAGAAGAGAGGCTAGAAAATATAGTAAACTCTTTCTTTTGGTAAATGGCATTAACATAAAATGTGTCAAAATAAGTACACGATTCAAATAAGCATGTCGAGCGAAGTAGTGGCCAGCTTGTTGAAAGTATATTCGCGGATATCTTTAAATGTGCCTCTAATGGAGCAATTTTCTTCGTCTTTACAATGTTCGCAGGGCTCGTAATATTTTTCTGAAGTACACTTTAACATGGCAATGCTTCCTTCAAAAAGCCTGACAATCTCTAAAAGGTTGATTGTTTTCGGATCTTTCATCAAGAAATAACCTCCGTTTTTTCCCAACCGGCTGCCCAGATATCCATTATTTTTGAGTTCGAGCAAAATGGATTCCAGAAACCGTTTCGGGATTCGCTCACTCTCGGCAATCTGGTTAATCCCAAGTGTCCCCTTGCCAAATTCTTTTGCCAGGCGAACCATGGCCAGCATTGAATATCTTGTTTTTTGTGTCAACATAGTCATCCTATTTTACTGATATGCTTCAACCTTTCAACATCCTTGATCTCAATTGATTTTCCATCTAAAGATACAATTTTTTCATTTTGCCATTTCGACAAGGTCATGATCACATTTTCGGTAGAACAACCGGCATATTCGGCGATTTCTTTCCTTGTCAGCGAAAGTACGAATGACATATTGTGGTAAACTTCATCGGCCAAATACAAGAAAACATCTGCAATACGGCCTTCTTTCTGCTTGTGTGCCAAGCTAATGAAATTCATCACCGACTTTTTAAACATTTCGGATGCCACCTGAAACATCATCATGGCAAATTTAGAATTGTCCATTAACACATCCTGAATGACTTTGGAATCGATCATAATAGCTTCACAATCCTCAACGGCAATAAACGAAAAGAGGTTGTTGTCTTTGTAAAACAGGTTGGCGCCGCCTAAAATCTTAGGAGCCGAAACAATCGTCAGGATTAGGTTTTTACCTGATTCATTTTCGTAGTTGAATTTCACAATCCCCTTTTCAAGATAAATAACGTGGGTAGGGGTTACACCTTGTTTCAGGATAGTTTCTCCTTTTTTGAAGTTGAGTTTTACCGAAGCTTTTTCCAGTTTGTCGAAGTCTTTTTCTGAAATAAACTGCGACGAAATCCTTCTGAACCAGGAGTATTCCTGTTTGGGCACATTTAAAAGCATAATTTAAAACTTAAAGGATGAATGGAATATTAAATTCATTTCGATTCGATATTTAATCTTTTCACATAAAAACTCTAATACAAATATACATTAAATCACTAGACTTTGTTGATATTTTTGATTGACTAAAAAATTAATAGCAAACATGACATGGAAATAGAAAGAATCACCATTAAGGGAGGCATCGGAAAAGATGGGCTCCCTGAGAAAGTTGATCAGCTTGAACTGAAAATGGGCGATATTGTCAGCATCGTGGGGCCAACAGGTTGCGGCAAAACCACACTGATCAACGACATCGAACTGTTTGGAAACCGGAACACTCCCTCGCAAAGGCAAATATTGCTTAACGGCGAGCCTGTTCCCGACGATTTTACGTTCGATCCGTCGAAACATCCGATTGCCTTGATCTCGCAACACACCAATTTTCTGAGCGATTTGCCGGTTGGCGAATTCCTGACCATCCACGCGACCGTGCGGGGAGCTGACCATATCCAGAAAGTTGTTGACGAAACCATCGAATTTGCCAACCAGCTTACCGGGGAGGCAATTATTAAAGGAACGGCAATGACCGAACTCTCGGGCGGGCAAACCCGTTCGCTGTTGATTGCCGATGCCGTTATTATTGGCAACTCTCCCATTATTCTTCTCGACGAAATCGAAAATGCCGGAATCCACAAAACCAAAGCACTTGATCTGCTGAAGAACTACCGCAAAATTTTCGTTTTTGTCACCCACGACCCAACCATTGCTTTGCTCTCCGATTTCAGAATAGTAATGAAAAACGGGGCTATGCAGAAACTGATTTATTCGAATGCCGAGGAGAAAAGGGCGGCCAACAAGCTGAAAAGCATGGACGACATTATTTTGCATTACCGAAGTCTGGTCAGGGCTGGGGAGGAATTGGATGTAGATTATATGGAAAAAGTACTGGTTTAATTAAAATCGTTTACGCATGAAAAATGTAATTGAGGATTGCCCCACTATAAAAAAATAGTGGATGCTATTGAAGGCCAGAAACAGGTAGATAACAATTGGTTGGTTTCATTCCTTCAAAGAATTGACATTAAACCTGAATCGCTTAGTAAATACCAGGATTTTAAACATGACAATGATAAAAGTTATGGCAGAAAAGTGGTTTACGAAGGTTCAAATTTCATCGTATATATCATGTCGTGGGCACCGGGTGATTTTACGGCAATACACAGCCATGGATTTTCCGATTGGGGAAGTGTTGTGTTTTTTGCCGATACGAACCATAGGCTATATCAAGCCGATGGTCAAAAAATACTATTAGCTGGGAAAAGCATTATCCCGAAAGGGTCAGTTGTTCCAGTTACAGGAGATTTTGTTCATGCAATGGGAAATCTTACCGATACCCCTTTTATAACGCTTCATATATACGGTTCTGATAAGGCCATCAGCAATGCCAATGATTTTTCGTTGGTTTATGAGATCGAAAAAAAGCAAATCCAAACCACGAGTGGTGCTGCATATATAAACATCAGCGAGGACTTTTCTAAAAAAACGGTTCACGGTCTGCAAACCAATGTTGAAACATTGGTGGACTATCTACAGATAATCTTGCCTTATTATAAAAAGAACAATAAGCACGATGCAGTTGGTACAATTGAAGGCTATCTAAGAGAACCGGAAACTTATTTTATTAAATATGAGCATGAAATGCAATATAACTTCTAAGAACTAAAAATAAAACAACATGAAACTTATCATATTTGCAGGGCCTCCAACCTGCGGAAAGACAACCGTAATACGCCAGGTGATCCGTAGGATGATTGCTGGAAACCATAAACCATCGTACATTAAAATAGATGTCCTTTATGCCGATGAGGACGAAATTATCAACAAAGAGTTTGGCATTCCTACGAAGAAAATTTATTCAGGAGAATTATGCCCCGACCATTGTAACGTTGTTGTTCTCGATGAAGCGGTTGAATGGGCCGAAAAAGTAGGTTCCGATTACCTTTTTGTTGAAACAGCCGGTCTGTGTCTTCGTTGTTCCCCTTATGTTGAAAATTCGTTGGGGATTGTGGTACTTGAATGTACCAGCGGAATGAACCTTCCACGAAAAATTGGCCCGATGCTTACTTTAGCCGACATCAGCGTGATCACAAAAATTGACCTTGTTTCGCAGGCCGAGCGCGAAGTGTTCCGCTACCGGGTTCTTGAGGCTGCCAAAGAAATTACGGTGGTTGAAAGCAACGCACTTTATGGCATCGGTATCGACCCGATTGTTCGTCGAATCCTGAAAACCGTCGACATCGAATTCCCGATGTACCTGCGTGGTAATCCGCCCGTTGGAACTTGTACCATTTGTGTAGGCAAAAAAGAGATTGGCGCAAAGCATCACTTTGGAGTACTCCGCACCATGGAGCAGGAACTGTTTTATGTTGGTGAATAAAACTTCGAAAAAAGTCTGTTATGCAAAAGGGAATTTATCTTGACAATGCCGCGACCACGTGTCTCGACGACAGGCTACTGGAGGTGATGTTGCCTCTTTTTAACAAGCAGTTTGGCAATTCGTCGAGCTTGCATTCATTCGGTGTTGAAGCAAAAAATGTGCTTGATCGTGCGCATGAGCAGATTGCCAGCTACATTGGAGCTTCTCCGGAAGAACTTGTTTTCACTTCAGGAGGAACCGAGTCGAACAATTTTGCAATAAAAGGAATTGCGCTTGCCAACCGGCACAAAGGAAATCATATCATCGTTTCGTCCATTGAGCACGATTGTATCCTGAATGCCTGCAAGTGGCTTGAAGAGCAGGGCTTTTACATCACTTATCTTCCGGTTGACCGCGATGGAATTGTTGACCTCGATTTCCTGAAACGGGCGATCAATCCGAAAACGATTTTGGTTTCGGTGATGTTTGCCAACAACGAAATCGGCACCATTGAACCCGTTGACGAAATTGGACGGATTTGTCGCGCCCGGAATGTCCTGTTTCACAGCGATGCCTGCCAGAGTTTTGGAAAAGTGCCTGTTGATGTGGTTCGGTCGAACATCGACCTGCTGACCATCAATTCGCACAAAATATACGGTCCCAAAGGTGTCGGCGCGTTGTATGTCCGAAAAGGAATTGCGATTACACCTTTGCTGCATGGTGGCGGACAGGAACATGGACTGCGTTCGACAACTGAGAATATTCCAGGGATTGCAGGTTTTGCCAGGGCTGCCGAATTGTGCATCGACGAAATGGAAAGCGAAACCAACCGTCTGACACGTCTTCGGAAAAAGTTCACCGATTATCTGTTCGCCGAATTTGAGGATGCTTATATCAACGGGCACGAAAAATTCAGGTTACCTGGGCATGTAAATTTCAGCTTCCATGGTTTGGAAGGCGAAACCATCCGATTGCTTTTGTTGCTCGATGAGCTTGGGATTGCGGTTTCGGCCGGTTCAGCCTGTTCGTCCAATCACGGGAGTAACGCCTCGCATGTTTTGCAGGCCATTGGACTGAACCCGTTTGAAGCCCGTGGTGGAATCCGGGTCAGTTTTGGCCGGTTTACCACCGAAGCCGATATCGATTACTGTCTTGGCGCGTTAAAAAAAAGCGTTCCTGAATTGAATGCAATCTTTTCTTAATTAATCAATTAATTCCAGAGAAAAATGATAAAGACAATCGTGAGTATTAAGGAAATTCTGAACAAGGATTCACAAACCGAAAAATTTAGTTTTGAAGCTTCGTTGATGAAACGTCCGATAGAAATGCAAATGAGCTACGCTCAACTTGCCCGGTTTGTTTTTGTGCAATCGCTGAAAATCTATATTGGAACTTTGGTTTCATCTAGCCTTGCCATTTTCAGGATTGTTTTTGTCAGCTATCCTGGTCGGAAAACAAAACTACTTTATCAATTATTTATCAATCAGAAATTTAAAAACAAAAAATATGAATACACTAACTGCTGAAAAACCAAAATTGATCCTTCCGAACCTGAACTGCGGGGCTTGCGGTTACAAAACCTGTAACGATTTTGCCCTGGCCGTTGATGATGCAAAGGTTGAAGTGCGCATGTGCATCCACGCCAAACAGGTTGCCAAAGAAGAACGTAGCCAGGCGAATTGCCTGAGCTGTTTGGGTGGCGAGAATATTGGCGAGAAACTGAGCTGGAAAGACAGCCTGAAACGCGACTTTGATTTCATTCTCGATGTAATGGAAGGTGAACCCGGACCGAGAGAAACCATATTGCCTTATAACCCGGCATTGGTAAAAGAATTGGGTGTAAAGAAAGGCGATGTGATGATCGGCCGGCCCATGGGAATGTCGTGCGGTTGCCCGGTAACCCATTGTGGCGTTGTTTCGGATGTTGATGCCCGCAATGGGGTGATTTACTGGAATGTGACAGGACCACTTCGCCCGCGTTCCGAAGGCTTTGTCGATATTGGCTTTTACGTGTCACAAGCTTACGAAGGCATTATTAAAGAATCTCGCGAAGAGATAAAGCTCGGGCGACGTTACTGGTTTCTGCCGAAACGTTGCATGTTGCAATGGCGGCATAGCGGACTGGTGAATGCGGTGACCAAGATGAAAGATGGCAGTTACAAAGTCAGGATTGAAGGATTGTATATTGGGTAGCTTGATCGCTGAGCCCCAAGGTCAAGGTACCTCAAATGTTGAGTCCACTCCGAAGAGTTGGCCGAATACCCCAAGGGGTAACATTTGAATAACCACAGGTAAAACCGGTGGTATAAAATGACCGGGAAACCCGCAACCCTAAAGGGGTTGAACTCACCACCCGACTTATATCCAACCACTTCGTGGTTGCGGGCTGTGAGTTTTATTCTTCCGTCCCGATACATCGGGACGGTTATTCAGATTCAGTCCTTTCAGGACTATTTTAGGCCCTTCAACTTTTTGGAGTAGACTCAAATGTTAATCTTTCTGAATTGTGTCGCACTGTAAGTGTTGAAAAATAAAGATGTTTGCTTAATTTGCAAAAACGATATTGAAGTGCTGATGTTTTTAGATAAAATTTAAATATGAATAATTCTTCAACAAAAATAGTAATCGCCGATACCCAGTTTTTGGTGGTTGAAACATTGAAAACAATTCTGAACGCCGACGAACGATTTTTTGTTACCGGGATTCCGAATTCACAAACCGAGCTAATTAAAGTTTTGGAGGATAAACTTTGCGGACTCCTTATTACTGATTTTTCATTATTTGATTTCGACAGTATCGACGACCTCCAGCAGATAAAGCTTAAATTTCCGAACATTTCTGTTTTAATACTGACCAACTCGATCAGCAAAGCAGAATTTACGGAACTGTCTAAAATCGGGGTCAAAAACATCATTTATAAAACTGCCGAGCGCGACGAAATCATTTCGGCAGTTGATGCGGCATTGAGGGGTAAAAAATACTATGCTGATGAGATTCTTGACCTAATCCTTGAATTAGGTGAAAATAAGGTTGTTCCAGAAGAACCAACTCATTTGACCAATTCCGAGATCGAGATTGTTCGCTTAATCGCCGGTGGCTTGACCACCAAAGAGATTGCTACCCAGAAAAACATCAGCTTTCACACCGTAAACACCCACCGTAAAAATATCTTCCGGAAAATGGGCGTATCCAATGCTTCCGAATTGATTATGCAAGCCATTCGGGCTGGATGGATTGACAATATTGAGTATTTCATCTGATTAATGACCTGTTTATGGCATATAAAATACCATAAACTAGGGATTTGATAACCTGCTTTTTTCACCGAAATTTGATTTGTAAAACAATTGGTATGAAGAAATCTACAAATCAGAAAAAAAGTATGGAGAAGCACATTTTTACCACAGGAAATGGTGCTGGTGGGTTGGTACGATGCAATTGTTAAGAATTTTCTTAACGATTGTTCAACTAATCAAGCTGCCCTGATTCCCCCTCAGGGCAGCTTTTTTTCACCTAAAGTATAGACAAATGACATATAACAATCAATTTATAATCGGAAAAGGTATTGAAGATATAGGCATTAAAGGTATCTATTTCAAAATTGAGGGCCTCCATAATGCTGAATTTGATCCTGAATTTGAACCCATTTTGGATGCCCAACTTCATTGGCTATTGTCGAATTTGGATGGTGATTCGGATTTCATAAAAAAAGATCTGATTCTGTCTGGTTTTCGGAATTTACACGAACGTACCGGGGCTTCAAATCGCAAAAATCTGGCTGCTCCTGAGAATTTGCTAAAGATGGTTTCTAAGCACAGATCCATTCCACGCATTAATCTGTTGGTTGATATTTACAATACCATCTCGATCAAATACAAACTGGCACTTGGCGCTCACGATTTGGCTTCGGTTGAGGGTGATATACAGCTGAAATTCACTTCAGGGAACGAAAAATACGTTCCGCTTGGGGCAACTGAACCCAAAGAAGTTCCGGCCAACCATTATTCGTACGTCGACAGCAGTAATGAAATCTTGTGCTATCTGGATGTCAGGCAGGTCAACAAGTCGCTGGTTACCCCAGAAACCACCGATTGTTTTTTCGTTGTACAGGGGAATGCTGAAACATCCTTTCGTTACATCGAGGACGCTTCAAGCGAACTGATCGCATTAACAAAAAAATTCTGTGGCGGAAGCGAAACCATTCTTGGATGTGTTGGATAACTATATAAACTTAAACAACTTAAATGTACTATGGAAAAAATTATTGCGCCAATCGAACGGGAGAAACTTATCACCGAATTGAAGTTTTGCAAGTTTATCAAATACACATTTCGACGGGGTAATGAAATTTATAGTTTTGTCAATACCGACGCACCATCCATAATGGTTGAGGTGGGACGGCTTCGTGAGGAGGCTTTTCGCTCAATCGGGTGTGGCACTGGCGATATTGTTGATTTAGATGATTACGATATGGGTACTGGCGCTTACCGACAATTAATTGTTTGGAACCCGCGCGAACAGGAGATTATTGGAGGTTATCGGTATGCCGTCGGCTCAAATTACCTTCAGCAGACCGAACGGTTGTCCATGTCGCACTATTTTCGGTATTCCGCGAAATTTAAGACCGATTATCTTCCCTTTAGTATTGAGTTAGGCCGGGCATGGGTAAACCCGGTGTATCGCTCTACTGCAACTGATAGTAATTCAATTTTTGCCCTCGATAACCTCTGGGAAGGAATTGGGGCAATAATCGCCGAAAATACGAATGTCAGGTATTTGTATGGGAAAGTTACCATTCCTGAGAATTATAACCCGACTGCCCGGATTTTACTAAGTTGGTTCCTGGATCATTATTTCAAAAGTAAAAATAATCTATTGAGTCCGCGAAATCCGGTTGTTTCTCCACGGGTATTGGCTATTTCAGGAAATAAAGTGACCGGTACAGATCCCGAAATAGATTATAAAATCATTGCTAAATACATTAAATCGCTGGAGGTGGCTGTTCCTCCGTTAATTAGCGCTTATTTACGGTTAGCCAAACGAATAACCACTTTTGGGACAACTGCCAACCCTGAATTGGGAAACGCTTTTGAAACGGGTATCCTGATTGCAATCAGGGATATCCATCCTGAAAAACATACAAGATATATAAGTACAATACAGAAGAAACGGCAGATGCTTGTTGGCCAGGAATGATCCATAGAAGAATGATTGACAGAGTTAAACTACTTTCGGCATCTAGATTAATCTGCATACTTCTGATTGGGATTGAAGTATCGTGCGTCAGCCTTCAAAAGAACTATTTGGCTGGAAGAATCGATTTGAATGCAAAATCACTGTCCAATACTGTTCCTTCCGGATCTGAAAAGAAAATCCTTCAACGAAAAGCGGATAGTTTGTTGGTGATAATTATAGAACTGAAAAAACGTGAGTCTCATCTGCGCGCCACACAAATCAATCAGTTGTACTGTATTTTTGGTGAACAATTGAACAACGACCAGTATTACCACGAAGTCCTTCAGAAAAACAAAATAAGAGCCGACAGCTTAAGTCCCGAACAATACCGTGCTGCGATCGAATTACTTTCGTCGGCCAAAAATTACGAACGCAGCTACCAGAAAAACCGCTTGGTGCGCCGTAGCCTGAACCGGGGTGACCGCGGAAACAATATCCCCCGTGAGGTTTTGCGGAAAAGCAATGAATTTTTGTACAACCCGGCAATCAGGAAAGAACTGGAACTGAATTTCATGAGGTATTATAACCAGGAAACCGATAGTATTTTTAACCAGTTGCCCGAAACGAATACCTGTATTGCTTTACGCAACAGCATATTTCACAACAATGACCGTCTTCATTCGTGCATTTATACAATCGTTTACGGAGGAAGTTATGTGGTCGGAAACACAATAGGCTTGTTTCACCGGACTACAAACCGCCAACAAAATGCTGACCACTTGCGGCCTGTGCTCCAGCCATTTGATATCGTGCTAATGAAATCGCCACACCACCTGACTGATCAGTTTATACCCGGATATTTTGGGCATGTTGGAATCTGGTTAGGAAGCGAACTGGCTGCCAAGTTAAAAGAAAAAGTCACTGTAAAAGACAGTATCAAAGGCAGAGCCATGGTAGAGGTTTTGCGTAGTGGCGTAAAAATCAGCACACTCAAGGATTTTTCGGATGGTGAAATTTTTCTGATTATCAGGCTCAGAAATTTATCCAATGAACAGAAAAAAACCATCGTAAGCAACGTCCAGAAACAACTGGGCAAAGACTATGATTTCAACTTCGACATTGAATCGCCCGAAGCAATTACCTGCACCGAACTGGTATATCTGGCCTACGATTTTGTCGATTGGAAAATCCGCTATACCTGGTCGAGGTTTACCTTGTCGCCCGACGACCTGGCACTAACTGCGTTAAAAAATCCCTTGTTCGAATTCCCGGTCTTCATTGATAATGATGTAATTACCACGAATCAAGCTCCCTCCGCTATCCGTTCGCTGGTTGGTGAACCAGTGCAGTTGAGTTCTCAATAAATATCGGTTCACAGAATTTTTAGCATATAAAGGTCGCAATCGGTATGGCCAGTATTTCCCATAGGCGAACACAAATAGGTAAACCCAAATTTTTCGTACACTTTCAAAGCTTGTTTCAATTCCGGCATGCTTTCCAGATATACTTTATTGAAGCCTAATTCGCGGGCCGTATTCAAACATTTTTCAATAATTGTCCGTCCAAGGCCTGTTCCCCGGACTTCTGGCACCAAATACATTTTCACGAGTTCGCAGGTGTCTGCGGGCAGTCCTTCGGTAGGATAAATCCCGCCACCGCCAACTATTTTCCCATCTTCGTTTTCAGCAACAAAATAGACAGAATGGGATTCCCTGAATATTTCAAACAGATGGTCTGTCGAGGAATCGAAATAAACTGTGCCAAGATGATTGGCTCCGAATTCGGTCAAAGTGTTCCGGATAATTTGGGCCAATGCAGCGTTGTCAGAGGATTGAATAAGTCGTATCTTCATGATTAGGTCAATATAAAAGAATTGAGTTCTAATTGCAATATTACAACGAAACAGGCTTAAAATCCCACACCGAAAAGAATTTTCAGTTAAATATACCATAAAACAGGTATAATAAATACTCATTTCTAGGTATTGAATGATTGCTTCTTTCACTCCATTTTTGCATCAGAAAATGGATCATCTACAATGAAAAGAATTGCTCAAAATATAATTTCACAATTGCGTTTCTGTTGGATAAACTCCATATGCTGCAGAACTGATTGTGAGTTTTGCTGTCGAATGTGTAGATAATCTATTTGAGGGAGTCCCATTCCCGAAACGAACATACCAATCAATTCTTATTTCTTCTGGTCATCTGCTTAGCCTACTATCCCTTTGGGACAGTAATAAATTCAAAATTTTACCAAATTCAATATCTATGAAAAAGCTATTAGTAAATCAATTAATTTTCAGAAAATTACAGGCGACTGTGTTGCTTGTATTATTGCTCGCAGGAGCAACATTTGCGCAACAAGCAACCATTCAGGGAACCGTAAAAGGCGACCAGGAAGTTTTGCCCGGTGCAAGTGTTTACGTACAGGATAAAAGCGCCGGTACAGTCGCCAATCAGGACGGCAAATACAAACTGAACCTAAAACCGGGGACTTATACTGTAATTGCCAGTTTTGTGGGCTATAAGCCATCAGAAAAAGTAGTTGCATTAACCAGCGGTCAAACGTTGAACCTCGACTTTGAACTACAATCAACATCGTTTGACGAAGTGGTTGTCCTGGGCTCACGTAGTTTGCCACGCTCGCAACTGAATACACCTGTTCCTGTTGATGTTATTGATGTGCAAAGCCTTACAAAAGAAGTGTCGCAGGTAACTCTAAACCAGATTTTGACCTATGCTGCACCTTCGTTTCAATCCAACACGCAGACAATAAGCGATGGTACCGACCATATCGACCCTGCCTCCTTGCGGGGTCTTGGACCAGACCAGGTTTTGGTGTTGATCAATGGTAAGCGCCGCCATACGACTTCGTTAATCAATATCAACGGTACGTTTGGGAAAGGTGCTGTGGGAACCGACCTTAATGCTATCCCGTCTTCTGCAATCAAAAAAATCGAAATTCTTCGCGACGGTGCAGCCGCACAGTATGGTTCGGATGCCATTGCCGGGGTAATCAATATCATTTTAGACGATAATGTCAATCAGGTCCGCACCAGTTTAACTACCGGCGGATACGCTTCAAAGAACTCTGAAGGTGGAATTGATGGCGAGAATGTGCAGGCAAATGTAAATTTCGGACTGCCGCTAGGCGACAAAGGCGGGTTTATCAATTTTGCAGGATCATTCGATTTCAGGAACCCAACCAATCGCCAAAAAGAATTTACAGGCGTCATTTTTAGCGATTATAACAATCCCACGCTTTATCCAAATCCAACAGGAGTAAACATCACCGATCAGGAATTGCAACGCCGTGGGCTGACCCGCGCTGATTTTGTTTCACGCATCGGACAATCAGAAAACAGAGGTGGGGCGCTATCTTTTAACAGCATTATTCCATTAAACAATGGCGCCGAGTTTTATGCTTTTGGTGGATTGAATTACCGCAATGGCGAATCGGCAGCATTTCGCCGCCAACCTGCCCAAATTACCCAAAATATTGCCGAAATATATCCATTAGGTTTTCTTCCGTTGATTGTTACAGACAATTACGATCAGTCGGTTGCAACGGGAATTCGTGGTAAAGTTGGCGAATGGGATGCCGATTTCAGCAATACTTTTGGTCGGAATAGAATTGATTTTACAGTAAACAATACACTGAATGCCTCTTTGTTGGAAGCCTCACCAACCAGTTTTGAAGCTGGAGGTTACCGTTTTGCCCAAAATACAACGAACCTCGATTTCAGCCGGAATTATGCGGATGCGCTGAGTGGGGTGAATGTCGCATTCGGATTTGAACACCGTTATGAAAATTATCAGATTGTTCAAGGTGAAGCAGCCTCTTATACCGATTATGGCCGCGCGATCAAAGTTGGTACTGATGCCTCCGGAAATGCGATTCTTATTCCGGACAATACAGGCAATGTTCAAACCCTAAAAGCAAAGAACGGAAGCGCTTATGCTGGCGGTGCACAATCATTTCCTGGGTTTAGACCAGAAAATGCGGTTAATGCAACCCGCACAGCCGTTGCAGCTTATACCGATATAGAGTTAAACCTGACTCCACAATTACTGATTGACGGCGCTTTGCGCTTCGAAAATTATTCAGATTTCGGTTCAACTTTGAATTGGAAGGTTGCTACACGGTATAAAATCGGGGAAGCGTGGGCTATCAGGGCTGCGGCAAGCACCGGTTTCAGGGCGCCGTCGCTGCACCAACGCTATTTCAGTGCAACTTCGAGCGTATTTACCGATGGGCAGATCATCCAATCGGGAACATTTACCAACGACAGCCGTCCGGCCAAGCTACTCGGGATTCCTGATTTAAAACAAGAAACTTCGAATAGTTATAGTCTGGGTGTTACTGGCAAACTTGGTAAATTTAAACTTACAGTCGATGGATATTCAGTGCGCATAAACGATCGTATCATATACACCGGCCAGTTTAGCGGTAGCAATGCAGCAACAGCCACAGCTCAGGATAAGGAAATTTTCACCTTGCTGGATCAGGCAAATGCCAAAACGGCACGCTTTTTCGCCAATGCGATTGACACAAAAACCCGTGGAATCGATGCTGTACTTTCTTATTCTGACCAATTTGGGAAAGGACGATTTCAGGCTGACTTATCCGGCGTTTTTGTAAAAACTGAGGTAGTTGGTGCGGTTAAAGCTTCACCTTTATTAGCTGGTAAAGAATCTATTTATTTCGACCGTTCAAGCCGCATCTATCTGGAGTCGGCAGTCCCGCGCACCAAAGTCAATTTGTCGTTAAGCTATAACGTCAACAAATGGGGGTTCTATTTACGGAATGTCTATTTTGGATCGGTTGATGCTGCAACTAATGTAGAGGCAGATGCACAGACTTTTGGCAGCAAAGTGGTCACCGACCTGACGACCAGCTATAGCCTATTCAGCAACCTGAGGATTACCGTTGGTGCCAATAACTTATTCGATATTTATCCAGACAAAACCATTGGTGGAAATACCGGTGCAGGGTACTTCATCTATTCGCGTACCGGACAACAATTCGGATTTAACGGACGCTTCATTTTTGCCCGTCTGGCTTTAACATTATAATAAAACATCCGATTCAGTATATTCCATACCTAATTGTAGGTATGGAATATACTGAATTAGTGGTATTGTACCACAAATGTCAGTTGTCCATTTTTGTATCAACAAATAACGCTGTCACCATGAAAAAATTTAAATCAAATCTATTCGGATTCACAAGGAATCTGTCCATTGTTAAATTTCTCAATCGGAACAAAAGTCACCAATCGGAATCCGCCGTTTCATTTTATGAATCAAACGAACAGGATGTAAGAAACTGGGGGAAGACAGCCGAATATCTGCCGGAAGTCGGTGGGAATCATTTAGCAACTTCACTTTTTCAACTTGAATTAGAACGGGCACGAGTTTCGTATGTAGCTTGAATTATACCGTATTTTTTAGTCATGCTTTGCTATTTTTTGACCTGATGTTCGTTCTTTCTTCCTTTTTATGATTTCTACCATTTCAGTGTTCTTCCATAGTCTAAGTTTAGTTTGCAAGTGAATAGATCGGAATCTCATAAGAAAGAGAAAGTCGGCATCGGGTTTTTTATCAACCTACAAGAAAAAGATTCAGTTAATTTTTTAAGCCTTAAAGACGGAATATTTAATGTCAGCATCTTTAATTTTAGATTAATATACACTAAATCGATAGACATAAAGCTGTTACTTTTATCCAAAACAATTAAAATTAGTACATCATGAAAACGACAGAAAAAAAGATCAGTAAATTGAGGAAAGCCGGAGTTTCAAAATTCGTTGGAAAAGCAACACTTATTATGGCTGTAATGGCAGTATGTAGTAGCTTACAAGCACAAAACGCAAATAAAACAATAACCATAGCTGGTTCTAAATTTGCAAATCCGCTGATTGAGAAATGGGCCAGTGAATATTCGAAAGCCAACTCGGGTGTTACAATTAAATTTGTGAAAAACACAGAACAAAGTGAACTGGCATTAACCGTAAATACACCTTCACAAGGCGACGAAAAATCGGCTGAAAAGCTGGTGAATGTTGGACGAGTAGCAGTTTTGCCGGTAGCCAACGAAAAGAATGTACTTTTCGATAAACAGTTTAAAAATGGAATCAAACAGGAAGAATTTAAAAATATCTTTTTAGGGATTGTAACCGATGAATTCGATTCCGAAGAAAAATCTGCAACAGAGCCATTATTCACCGTTTATTCTCAGGCTCCACAATCGGCAACTGCAAAGGTTTTGATTGACCATTTTGGCAAGTCAGTCTCCGAATTATCTGGAATTCTGGTTACCGGCGACGACAAATACCTGATCGAATCTGTCCTCAGCGATTCAACCGGAGTTTCCTATGGAAATCTCAGCCTCATTTATGACCTGAATAACAGAGCCCCTCTAAAAGGGATAAAAATACTCCCGATTGATCCGGATAACAGTGGCCGTTTGAAAAAGGAAGAATTGGTTTATAGCAACCTGGACCAACTGATTACCTTCCTCGAATCATCAAAAAACAAAGCAATTCCAACCGAAGAAATCAGTTTCAGTTTCAATAAGAAAAACAGTAGCCCATTGGTAGAGGATTTTGTCAATTGGGTGAAAATATCCGGGCAACAGTTTAACCATCAGTATGGCTTTCTAAGAAGCAATGATGATAAAGATCCCGCTTTAACACAGAAATAAAGGGTAAACTGAAATAACAGTTATCGCAATCGAGGTAGCTGAACTTAATCATAAAACGGAATTCGTGCATCTGATCGGCAACGCCAAAATTGCTGAAACAAGAATTCCATTTCAAAAAATCAGAATATTAACCAAGAGCCTGTTCCGAAAATCAGGAACAAACATCCGGTCATTCTCGGGACAGGCTTGCCCAAATATCAGGAATATGAAACGATGTTGTTGCTAGTCAGAAATCGAAAAAGGGAAATTAGTAAAGAGAGTTTAAACTTTAGAAATTAATAGATTAAGATAATGAGAAGACATTTACAAAGAGTAATTAAAGCACTTTTCTTACTTGTTTTTGCAATGCAGTTTAATCCGGTTTTGGCACAAACCAAAAGTACAATTACCGGATCTGTTATTGATGGAACAACAAAAGAAGGCATTGTTGGCGCAACCGTTAGCATCAAAGGCAAGGCAATTGGGGGAGTAACCGATGCTGAAGGAAAATTTTCGCTGACCATTAACCAACCGCTGCCGGTTACACTGACGGTCAATTTTCTGGGATACGAACGCCGTCAGGTTGTCGTTCATGAGGCCGAACCAATAACAATCAGTTTGAAAGAAATCGTTAATAACCTTGACGAGGTGATCATTACCGGATATACCCAAACCAAACGGACTGCGGTAACCAGCGCGGTTTCGAAAGTATCGTCCGAAGAACTTTCGAAAGTGAGTTCGACATCGGTGACCGAAAAATTGCAGGGCCAGGTTCCCGGATTGTTAATCTCAAACAGTTCTGGTGTTCCCGGTTCATCAGTATTGGTGCGCCTTCGCGGGGCAACGTCGATCAACGCCGGAAATGACCCGTTATACGTAGTTGATGGAGTGTTCGTAAACAGCGAAAGCTTGCAATCCAGAGGATTGGGCGGACAGGTATCAAGCGCTTTGTCAGACTTAAACTCCGACGATATTGAATCGGTTTCGGTACTGAAAGATGCCAATGCTACTGCAATTTATGGATCGCGCGGAGCCAACGGCGTAATTTTGATCACCACTAAACGCGGAGCCAAAAATGCAAAAACAAAAGTTCATTTCCAGATTGAAGATGGAATTGCCAAAACCGGAGATTTGTGGGCTTTAACAACCGGACCTGAACACGCACAAATTGTGAACGATGCCTGGGTGAATGACGGAAAATCGTTTGCCACCCGCCCATTCCGCCCAAAATCGGAAGTTATTACCGGCTATGCCGCATACGGCACACCTGAAGAGCAAGCCACCTACGATCGTTTGAGCGACGTTTTCAGAACAGCAAAATTGCAAAAGTATAATGTTGGTGTTTCGGGCGGCGATGCCAAAACGAACTTCTACATCAGTTTGGGTTATCAAAATCAGGAATCGACTTTGAAACTGGAAGACTTTGAGCGTTATTCGTTTCAGGTCAACCTCGACCATTCCATATCAAACAAAGTTAAGATTGGGACCAGCAACAGCCTTTCGAAAGTGAACCGCCAGGTGGTTCAGGTGGGCGATGGCCCTGCCGGATTTTTCCAGGCAGCCTTGCACACACCTACATTTTATCCGGTTTACAACGCCGACGGAACCTACAGCAAACCTGTCGCTTTCGACAACCACATGGCCATTTTGGAAAACTCTGACGACCATGCCTACAGCATTCGCAGCGTAAATAACATCTACCTGAAATGGGATATTCTGGCCGGTTTGTCTTTCAAATCGTCGTGGAGCAGCGACTACAACAATTACCACGAAAAAACTTATTACAACACATTCCTTAAAAACGGTCAACCTTCGGGCAGCGCCATCGACAACACAACGACAAAACAAACTCTGATTGCCGAGCAGACACTGAATTACATCACGTCGATAAACAAAGTACATGATTTGTCATTCTTTTTGGGAAACTCGGTTCAGTACACACAACGCGAATTCGAAGGCATGACAGGTACTGTTTTCCCGAGCAACCAGTTTAAGCGGATTACCTCGGCTGCCGTGCAAACTGCAACCAGCAGTGGCTCTTCTTCAGGCTTAATTTCATACTTCACCGGAGGAAACTACTCGTATAAAAACCGCTACAGTATCGACTTCAATGTACGCGCCGATGCTTCTTCCCGATTCGGGAAGAACAACCGCTGGGGGTATTTCCCATCGGTTGGGGCAGGCTGGAATATTTCGCAGGAATCCTTCTTCCCGAAAACGAATGCCATTACCGATCTGAAATTAAAAACCAGCTTAGGATATGCCGGGAACCAAAACATCGACGATTTTGCCTCTTTCGGTTTGTGGCGCGGCGGAAGCAACTACGACGGACTGGCAGGTGTTTCTCCCAGCCAGCTTAGCAACAGCGACCTGAAATGGGAAACCACCCGCCAGTGGAACATTGGATTGACCGGCGATTTATTGAGCAAGCGGTTGAATTTTGAATTAAACTATTACGACAAATTCACCTATAACTTGTTGCTCGACGACCCGGTACCATCAAAAACCGGCTATTCATCGGTAACCAAAAACATTGGCGAAATCAGCAACAAAGGTGTTGAGCTGGCAATCAATTCGGTAAACATCAAAAAACAAAATTTTGAGTGGACAACCAGTTTTGCCATTTCGCACAATGCCAATAAAGTCGAAAAACTGAATACCCCGCTTACCAGTAGTTACCAAACTTACCAGGTGCAACAAGGATTTCCGATCTACTCCATATGGGTGTACAACTATCAGGGCGTAAACGCACAAACCGGCGATGCCATTTACGAAGACGTGAATAAAGACGGGAAAATTACCGTTGCCGACAAGAAAATTGTGGGCAATGCCTGGCCAAAATTTGAAGGAACGCTGAAAAACACGTTCAACTATCGCGGATTCGACCTGAATGTGAATTTCTTCTTTAAATCAGGAAATAAAGTGTACAACTATACCAGTTCTTTCCTCGAATCAGGCGGTACCCGGGGCGTAACCCGTTCAATACTGAAAAGCTCGATGAATTACTGGAAGAAAGCCGGCGACACCAATGTATTGCCACGGCCCAAATCAACCGCCAATGCCGATGGCAGCTTCAACTACGACCAGCAATCGAGCCGCTTCGTTGAAAACGGTTCGTACATTCGTTTGAAAGACGTGACTTTGGGTTACACGTTAACAAAAAAGACAACTTCAACTTTACACCTGAGTGCTGCCCGCGTATATGCCAGCGCCTCAAATCTGTTCACCATAACCAATTACAGCGGCCCCGATCCTGAAGTGAACGTTGGAGCAGGCGATTCGCGTGCATTGGTTCAGGGAATGGACTTTGGTACTCCGCCACAACCAATTACAATATCACTGGGTGTAAACATAACCTTATAAAATTGCGACATCATGATTAAGAAATATTTATACATAGCACTCCTCGCTCTTGCCGCAACTTCATGCAAAGATGTGTTGGATACAACCCCTGAAACAACAATCTCGGATGCAGCTGTTATCAGCGACGAAAAATCGGCAACCGCAGCGCTCATCGGTGTTTACGATGGCGTTCAGGGCTATTTTGGAATAAACCAGTTGGCCCACAATGTGATTGCCGACAACCTGGTGAACACCACTGCTCCCGGGAACATCATTCCTACGCTTGTAGCCTCGGGAACAAGCGCCTTCGACCCCACCAGTGGCGGAGGTTATGCAGCAGCTTATGTAGCTGTCAACCGGGCAAACTTTGTGATTAAAAATACCAAAGCCCTTGCCGATGCACTAATTTCGACAACTGCCCGCAACCAAGTGGTTGGCGAAGCTTATTTCCTGAGGGCGCTCGCTTATTTCGATTTGGTGAGAACCTATGGAGGAGTGCCGCTTATTTTGGAGCCAACTGTCTCCGCATCGCAATACGACGGAGTAAAAAGGAGTACGGTTGCCGAAACCTATACACAAGTGTTAGCCGATCTGGATAATGCTGAAAAGTTGCTCACTACGACCATTGTGCGCAACCGAGCCAACTTATATTCGGTGTATGCACTGAAAGCCCGTTATTACCTGTACAATTCAAATTGGGACAAGGCCGATGAGTATGCAACCAAAGTCATTTCGAATACAACCGGGTTCAAACTGGTGAAGCCCTACTCCACTCTTTATACTACCGCTAAATCGACCGAATCGATTTTTGAGCTGACATTCAGCAATTCAGATAAAAACCCGATTTACACTTATCTGCTTTCTGCAGCCGATGGCGGTCGTTTGGATTATATTGCTGAAGCCGGTTTTGTACAGTTGCTTCTCGATCCAAATAAAGGAGGGGCCCGCAAAAGCCTGGTGAAATTGCTTTCGAGTGGTTCGTATTCAGTAACCGAATATGGCAATCAGGATGGTTCGAGTTCGTTGTTTGTGCTGCGTTTGGCCGAGCAATATTTAATTCGTGCCGAAGCAAAAGCTAAAAAAAGCGCTCCCGATTTGGCCAATGCCATTGCTGATTTGAATGTCATTCGCACCCGGTCAGACGTACCTGCATTTGTTTCTTCCGGATCGACCACAGCAAACGATGTATTGCTGGCCATCGAAAACGAACGCCGCTACGAACTGGCTTACGAAGGTCACCGGTTTAGCGACATCGTGCGCACCGGCCGCGCCGCTGCCGTGTTTGGTGCGCTAAACCCACTCTTTACCGATGCTGGACGTTGGGTTTTCCCAATCCCCTATTCGCAAATCATTGCCGATCCCGACCTGGAACAAAATCCGGCATACAAATAATCGTAGCGGCGGGCACTGTGGTAAAGTTAAACTACTGCCCGCCGCTAAAATTTTAAAGCAACATAACCATGAAAAAAATAGCATTACTGATCGTTATTTCGGCCTTGTTTTTTAATGCTGAAGCACAGAAGAAACAAAGCAAAACCGATGATGGGAAAGTGGCCATCGACTATTTAAACAGCTCATTTGGCGTTTACAATAAAATACAAAAGCAAATCTGGAGCACTCCTGAATTGGGTTTTCTGGAAGAAAACAGCAGTGCGGTGCTGCAAAAGCATTTATCCGACAACGGTTTTGCCATTGAAAAAGGTGTAGCCGGAATGCCAACGGCTTTTGTGGCCACCTACGGAAGCGGCTCTCCGGTTATTGGAATTTTAGCCGAGTTCGATGCTTTGAGCGGACTTTCGCAGGATACCGTACCGTACGAAAAACCCATTATTGCCGGAGGCAGCGGACACGGATGCGGTCACCAGTTGCTTGGAACGGCATCGACTGCAGGTGCGGTGGCCATCAAAAAATGGATCGAGGCCAAGGGAGCAAAAGGTACGCTGAAAGTATTTGGCACACCCGCCGAAGAAGGTGGCGGCGGCAAGGTTTTCTTTGCCCAGGGTGGCTATTTCAACGGCGTGGACGCCGTACTCGACTGGCACCCGGCATCTGAAAACGCGGTAAACACAAGCACCAGCCTGGCACGCATCAGTATCATTTATGCTTTCCACGGAAAAGCAGCCCATGCCGCCGGAAATCCGGAGAAAGGCCGTTCGGCTTTGGATGGCGTTGAAGCGATGGATGGCATGGTCAATCTGCTTCGCGAACATATTCCTTCTGATGCACGGATTCACTATGTGATTACCAATGGTGGCGGACTTTCGCCCAACGTGGTGCCGGCAAATGCCGAAGTTTCGTATTATGTTCGGGCCAAAAACATCAAAGAACTGTTCGATATAACCAATCGGGTTGACAATGCCGCCGATGGTGCAGCTTTGGGAACCGGCACAACCGTAATCAAAAAACGCTTGGCAGGAGCTATTTATCCGGTTTTACCCAATAAAGCGCTTGGAAAAATCATCCAGAAAAACCTCGAAAAAGTGGGGGGCGTGGAGTGGACCGAAAAAGAACTGGCATATGCCGCCGAGATTGCCAAATCGGTTGATGCTCCGCTCAAAGATCTGGAAAAAGTAAAGTTGGTAAAACCTTATGATGAAAGTAAATTCGGACAACTCAAACCGGGATCAAGCGATGTGGGCGATGTTAGCTGGAATGTTCCGGTAGCATCGTTCACTGCGGCGACCTTTGTTCCCGGATCGCCCGGGCACTCCTGGCAAAATGTGGCTGCCGGCGGAACAACCATCGGTACTAAAGGGGTTTTGGTGGCCGCAAAAACCTTTGCTTTAACTGCCATTGACCTGTTCACGAACCCAGCATTGCTGGCTCCGATTAAACAGGAATTTGAGGCTGCCCGTGGCGAAGGTTTTAAATATGCCCCCATTGTTCCGGGAAAACCAGAATTGGATTACCGTGCTGAAAAATAAATTTTAAAGATATGAAGAAGAGTATTTTAACATTCATTTTAGCCATAAGCTTTTTAGGCTTGCTGGCACAAACGCCGATCAAAATCAACAAATCGGCCACACGGCACGGACCTGAAAATGGTTCACTGCTGATCATTGGTGGCGGTGTAATTCCTCCTGACATCTGGAATAAATTTACTGAACTGGCTGGCGGACCCGAAAAGGCCAAGATTGTAGTCATCACTGCTGCGGCTGGCGATTCGGCCGGTATTGAAACCCGGACCGTTGATCTGGTAAAAGCGCAGACCAAAATAAAAAATGTGGTTCGCTTACATACCACCGATTTGAAAGAAGCCAACAGCGAAAAGTTTGTTGAAGCGTTGAAAACGGCAACCGGTGTATTTTTCGAAGGTGGCCGCCAATGGCGCATCGCCGATTCGTACCTGAATACGCTCACCCATCAGGCATTCTTCGATGTGTTGAACCGTGGCGGTGTTATTGCCGGAACTTCGGCCGGAGCCAGCATTCAAGGCTCTTTCCTTTGGAGGGGCGACACCAGTGGCGCACAAATTTTGGTTGGCGACCACACCCAAGGCCTGGGGTTCCTCCGGAATTCGGCAATCGACCAGCATTTTTTGAAACGCAACCGCCCGTTCGATTTGGTTGAATTAATCAAGGTAGCACCCCAACTCATTGGAATCGCCATTGACGAATCGACCGCCGTTCTGGTGCAGAAAGACAATCTTCAGGTACTTGGCAAATCGTATGTTGCTATTTACGACTACAACACCATCGTTGGAAACGGCGCTAAACATGTGGTTGACAACAAAGAGGATTTCACCGCATCCAGTGGCCCATTCTTCTTTTTGCACGATGGTCAGAAATACGACCTGGCCGCCCGTGCTGTGATTAAAGAGAAACCAATAAAAAAAGAGAACAAATGAGACTTCGACATAAATTAGCAGGATTACTGGTCTTTTCATTACTGGCCGGCAGCAGTTTTGCTCAGCA